>JGI20156J14371_10003095_pt1 | contig 12653 bp, 13 predicted proteins | sample COG_06_FD_14371 | JGI IMG/M metagenome (IMG submission 14371)
TGCTGAGAGGTTAGATCAAACGCCTCCTTAATAAAGACCAGCAAGGGAGCATGGTTAAACCACACCATAAAAGTGAGAAAAAATGCGATCCAGGTGATATGTAGGGTTTTAATTTTAGGGTCACTGATTGTAAACAAATTAATTCGATCATTATTAGACATGGAGCCTCCGGCAAGCCTGACAAAACAACTCCCCTAGTCTCGAACGATTAACGGTAGAGACGTTTGATATGCATCAAAGGCATGTCGCTCAACCCGCTGCGCAATCCGGCGCAAAGGCGTCTCTCTACCCCTATGGAGCTGCTATAACAGCGCCAGAGTCGCCTTCCCTGCAAGTGGAATATCCCATTGTGAGTAGAGCCAGCTAAGCGGCGAAATTAACGGAGGTAATGGCTTATTCGGTGGGGTGTTTGGCGCTCTATACTCACAGACAAACCATAGACTATTGAGAGGAGTGCACAATGAACGGCAACCAATCGATCCCCAGTGCAAACCGAGCTCTGACCATGGCAACCTTTGCCTTCGCCGCCAATTTTGCGGTCTGGATACTCTATGCGGTGATCGGCCTGGAACTACAACAGACCTTGCAGCTAAGCGCCACGCAGCTTGGATTGTTCTTTGCGTCACCGATGCTCAGTGGGGCGCTGGCACGCATACCTATGGGAGTTTTTGCCGATCGCTTCAACCCGAAACATCTATTTACCCTGCAGATGTTGGCCGTTGTCCCCGGCCTCCTTGTTCTGCCGCAGGTTCACAGCTTTAATCACTATCTATGGCTCGGCCTCTGGCTGGGCATCAGTGGCGCATCCTTCACCATTGGTATCCGTTATGTCTGCGATTGGCACACCCGCGATAGTCAGGGCACTGCAATGGGAATCTTTGGTGCCGGTAATGCCGGTGCGGCACTTACTCTAGCCATCGCGCCGTTTATTATTCAACAGTGGGGCTGGGCTAGCCTGGGTCCAAGCTATGCCGCAGGACTATTAGTCGTTGCACTGCTGTTTGCATGGCTCGCCCCCTCGATACCTGATACAGGAAAACGCAATCAACAGCCATTGTCGATAGGCACTTACCTTCAACAGATTGGCCAGCTCAAAGTGTGGCGCTTTGGACTCTATTACTATTTTGTCTTTGGTAGCTTTCTCGCGCTGATCATGTGGCTGCCTCAGTACTACGTCAATGTCTACCAGTTGAGCAACCAACAGGCCATGGCCTTCAGCCTGTTTTTTGTCGCCACATCAAGCATGGTGCGCGCACTTGGCGGCTGGTTTGCCGATCGCTATGGTGGCCGTACAGTCAACTGGACGGTGTTCTGGATCTGCCTAGTGTGCCTGTTCTTTCCTGAGTTATCCCCCCACGACTATGACCATTCACGGGGTCAGCAGCGATGTCCATCTCGATATTGAAATTAACCTTTGGTTGTTTAGCGGCTTGATTTTTATTATCGGCATTGCTCAGGGCTTTGGACGCGCCAGCGTCTATAAGACGATCTATGACTACTACCCAACGCAGATGGGCAGCATCGGCGGCTTTGTCGCCGCTATTGGCGCTCTCGGTGGATGCACCCTGCCGATTGCCTTTGGTTTGGTGGTCGACATCATGGGTATTTACAGCGCCTGTTTTATGCTCCTCTATGCGGTGCTCGCGATATGCATGACAGCCATGTTTTTTGCCAATAAAGCCGATCGATTACGCCAGCGTATCAGCCAGGCCCAGAGCCATAACTTTCTCGATCAGGGGTAATGGCAGATTTTGAGATGGTCGCTCTGCCGATAGATCCACAGCATAGCAATACGAGTCGATACGCGGATGTGCGCACAGCGGCTACCACTAAAACAGTAGTGCTCATCCACTGGTGGTATCCCTTATTCCGGTTTGATCAGGATCAACTCATCACGCTGCAAAGCCACCTATTCTTGCGCCATCACAGATAGCTCTCCAACCGCCATGAACCCTTTAAAAGGAACTATATTATGCACCGATTCAAACTCTCTGCGACCACGGCTATGACTGTTGCGATCTCACTAGCCTCCGGATTTACTCTGGCTGTCGACGGTAGCAGCAACCAAACGAACAATTCCCAAGCGGGCGATTATCCAACGATCGCCGCAGCGATCAAAGGCGGTAGCGCCGAGCTCGATTTTCGACTGCGCCATGAAGAGGTCGATGTCGACAACATGAGCGAAGATGAAGCCCGAGCATTAACCTTAAGGACCCGTGTCAACTATACAACGGGTCGCTTTGAAGGCATCGGCATTAGTGTCGAGATGGATAACATTACCGAGATCGACGGCAATGACTACCCTACCAGCCCAGCACTGAAAAACACCGGTAACTTTCCCGGCAGAACGATGATCGCCGACCCCGAAGGCACCGAGATAAATCAAGCCTATATCAGCTACAGCTATGGCGATACACTGAGCAAATACGGCCGACAGCGCATTAACTTGGACAACCAACGCTTTGTCGGCGGGGTTGGCTTTCGTCAAAATGAGCAAACTTTTGATGCCTTCTCCATTGAACATACCTGCACTGCAGCAGATACCAAGTTTTACTACGCCCATATCAATAATGTAAACCGCATATTTGGTGAAGATGACCCGACGCTAAGCGACACCGATAGCAGCTCAGAAATCGTTAATATCAACTACAGCGGATTAACTGCTGGTGACATTATTTTCTACAGCTACTTACTTGATGAGAAGCTAACCGATACACAATATGATACCTATGGCTTACGCTTTAGCGGCGAGACCAATGGACTAGGTTACCAACTTGAGTATGCCACTCAGGACCGTGAACTTGCCGACGGCAACGAAACAGAGGCAGATTATATTCTCTTAGAAGGGAGCATCGACGTGGCGGGAGCCAGCTTCGCACTGGGCTTTGAAAATCTGCAAAGTGACAATGCTAATTATGGCTTCTCCACCCCGCTGGCCACTGGGCATAAATTTCAGGGCTGGGCCGACCAATTTCTCAACACTCCAAATGAAGGACTGCAAGATGTTTACCTCTCAGTCGGCGCTAAGTTCGATGGCATAAAGCTGCTCGCCATCTACCATGACTTCAAATCCGACGAAGACAATCTGAGCGGCGACGACGATCTGGGCAGCGAGTTGGGTTTATTGGCATTAAAGCAGTTTGGCGACTACACGATGAGTATTAAATACGCCAACTATGAGCGTGGCGATAGTTCATTTAACAAAAGTGATACCGAGAAACTCTGGCTGACTGTGAGTGGTACTTTTTGATCGGTTATCCCAAGCAATGCTGTCACCTTGAGAGCAAGCGAAGGATCTGTTGCAGCCAAGCAGGTCCTTCGACTTATTTTGCGCACTGTGGATACCAACAACGGTCGGTAACAGCAAGTAAACAACACCGGCCGACCGGAAGCGTCAATCGTTATTAGGGTACAGCATGTCCCTTGAATGCGGTCCAAATGCGATACCATTGCTCACGGTTAAGAGCAATCTCACTAGACCTCACTGCACTGGCCACTCGATCAATTTTACCGCTGCCGATAATAGGCAGAGGCTTTGAGGGCAGTGCTAAAACCCAAGCGAAGATCAACTGATCGATTGATTCAGCTCCCACCTCGTGCGCAACCACAGCAAGCGTCGCTCTAACCTTTCCCATCGTTTCAGATGTTTCCGTCAAAATGCGGCCACCGCCGAGACATGACCATGCCATGGGTATAACCCGATTTTCGCTAAGATAGTCAAGCAGCCCATCGTCCAAAGACTGCATGTTAATTGGATTTATCTCAATTTGATTGGTGATCAGAGGCTTATCCAAGCGTGACTGTAAGAGTGAAAACTGTGACGCAGAAAAATTTGAAACACCAAAATTATGCACTTTTCCAGCGCCTTCTAGCCTCTTAAAGGCCTCAGCAACCTCGTCTGCGTCCATTAAAAAATCTGGCCTGTGTATCAATAACGCATCGATACTGTCTACCCCCAAACGGGACAGCGACAGATCGACCGACTCAATAATACTTTTGGCATCGCTGCGGTAATGAGCCACTGCACCAGATTCATTGCACGGTAGCTGTATACCGCACTTGGAAACAATTTCAATGTCATCTCTGATTGACGGCTGCAGTTTTAACGCTTCGCCAAAGAGTTGTTCGCAGGAAGGCGAGCCATAGATATGCGCATGATCGACGGTAGTAATACCCAGCTCGACATGCTGTTTCAAAAAAGTCAGAGATTCTTGGCTGCTCATATTCCACTCAGCCATTCGCCAGTAGCCTTGGATAAATTTTGAGAATTGCAGACCACTATCGATCATTTGAATCTTTTCTAAATTAGCCATACGGTTCCATAATAATTTTAAACAGTTATCGCGCCACGCGACCATTTGACGAGTTTCAATGCAGCCGCTTCACGATGGAGTCGATTTAAAGCCCTAAGCTATTATCCAAGCCAGGACGCATATGCCCTGACTGCGTTAGCTTCAATGAAGCGGGGTGGGAGTTTTTCTACAGTTTTTCTACACCAGGAAAGAGTTTTAATTATGAATAGCGTAACTGTATGTTTTATAAGGGAAAGTTGGTCGGGACGGCAGGATTTGAACCTGCGACCACTACACCCCCAGTGTAGTGCGCTACCAGGCTGCGCTACGCCCCGATTTAAGTGGCGCAATGATACAGGGACGGGCTGCTTTTGCAACCAGAATAGTCTTTGGCGGTTACTCTTTGTCGAGTAATGTCATTATGCCTTCGAGCTCGGAGATGGTTTGGTCGATCAGTTGCTTGTAGGGGGTTTGTTCATCTTTGGTTGATTCACCTTCAATACGCTGGCGAGCTCCGCCAATGGTAAACCCCTGTTCATAGAGTAACGAACGAATCTGACGAATTAGCACGACGTCTTGGCGCTGATAGTACCGGCGATTACCGCGGCGTTTAACTGGGCTCAAACTGGGGAACTCTTGCTCCCAATAACGCAGCACGTGCGGCTTTACCTCGCAGAGTTCAGCGACTTCGCCAATAGTGAAGTAACGCTTGCCTGGAATAGCAGGTAATTCGTTATTGTTACTTGGTTCCAGCATAGCTCTCTACTCGTGCCTTTAATTTCTGGCCTGGCTTAAAGGTCACTACTCGTCGTGCCGAAATGGGAATTTCTTCACCAGTCTTTGGATTGCGCCCTGGCCGACTGCTTTTGTCACGCAACTCAAAATTACCGAATCCAGACAGTTTAACTGGATCGTTATTTTCCAATGCTTGAGAAATTTCACTATAGAACATTTCGACGATTTCTTTGGCCTCTCTTTTGTTGAGACCCAGTTCATCAAACAACATTTCAGCCAAATCAGCCTTGGTTAAAGCACCCATTTTCTGCACCTAACTTATATGCATGGCACTGCCACGCAATAGTAGTCTCGACTCTAAACCCTTGGTTTTAATTAACCGCGGAGTTCAGCCTTAAATTTAACGTCGAGTTTCTTGACGACTCGATCGATCGCACCATTAATTTCTTCGTCTGTAAGAGTGCGTGAACCGTGCTGAAACGTCAAGCCCAACGCGAGACTTTTTCCTTTGTTTTCAATATCTTTGCTGACATATACGTCAAACAACTTTAAATCGACAAGATATTCTCCTGCAGCATCATGAGTCGTAGACATCAAATCAGCTGAGGCAACTTGAGAATCCATCAGGAATGCCAGATCACGGCGAACAGCTGGAAATTTGCTCACTTCTTTAACTTTCGGTAACCGACTTTCGCTGATCTTAGCCATCTCTACCTGGAACAGATAGACCGCCGTATTAAGATCTAATTGCGCTTGGAGCTTAGGATGTAACTGCCCTATCCAGCCGACCTGAACGCCATGTCGCGAAATCATTGCCGATTGGCCGGGGTGCAACGCAGGGTGATGGGCGGCGGTGAAACAAAACTGCTCGGCTAAACCGGTCAATGCCAGTACCGCTTCGAGATCACCCTTAATATCGAAGAAATCCACTTTGTCCTTGCCCGCGGTCCAGCCGGTCGGCGTGCGCGAGCCACAGATCAATCCGGCCAATGCCATATTCTGGGTTAACTCGCCATCGTCTCTAGGCACAAAACACTGACCCGCTTCGAAAATACGCACGCGAGTTTGTTGGCGATTGAGATTATAAATAGCCGTCGCTAATAAGCCCGGCCAGAGGCTGGTGCGCATCACTGACATATCCGCAGAGATAGGGTTCTGCAGCGCTACACCGGCTGTATCAGGATCAACCAACCTTTGTAGGTCTGGGTCAACAAAACTGTAGGTCACCGCTTCTTGATAACCGCTGGCAACCAGCTGCTGTCTAAAGATGCCTAGATCTTGTTGACGCTCTGGCTTAGCTCGCAGCTCAAGTGCCATCGTTGGGGTCGAGGTCGGCAGGTTGTTATAACCATAGATACGAGCAACCTCTTCAACCAGGTCCTGCTCGATGGCGAGATCAAAGCGCCAGCTCGGTGCTACCCAAGTGGAGCTCAGATCATCACGCGCTACAAAAACCAGCCCTAAACGGGTCAAAATATCATCGATATCAGCTGCGTCAAACACCACACCCAACTGCTGTGTCAGGTGTTTGTCGCGCAGCTTTATCGTTGCTGGCGCAGGCAGATGCTCGATAGACTCGTTAATAACAACCGGTCCGGCCTGGCCACCGCAAATCTCCAACATCAGCGCTGTAGCGCGCTCAATCGCAGCGACCTGCAATTGCGAGTCAACACCTCGCTCAAAGCGATGCGAAGAATCAGTGTGTTTGCCATAGTTGCGTGCTTTACCGGCAATCGCTAGGGGGTTAAACCAAGCGCTCTCGAAAAGAATATCCGTCGTGTCATCGCTAACTGCAGACTCATCGCCACCCATAATCCCGGCCATCGCCAGTGCCTTGCTGTGATCGGCAATAACCAATGTTTGGCTATCTATGACGACTTCAGAGTCATCAAGCAGTTTTACTTTCTCGTCGCGACCCATGCGCACAACAATGCCGCCATCAATTTTTGCCAGATCGAAGGCATGCATCGGCTGACCTAACTCTAGTAGTACATAGTTCGTCACGTCCACTGCCGGACCGAGACTGCGCACACCACTGCGGCGCAATTTTTCCTGCATCCACTGCGGTGTTGCCTGGCGCAGATCAAGATTGCGGATCACACGCCCGACATAGCGCGCACAACCTACCGCTGCCTCTAATCTGATATCTATACCGTCATCAATGGTTGCCGCGACAGGAGCGCAAGCTTGCTCTATGACCGCCGCTTTATTGAGCACGCCCACTTCGCGAGCGAGACCACGAATGCTTAAGCAGTCACCGCGATTGGGCGTCAGGTCTACTTCGATAATATTGTCATTGAGCTCGAGATACTCAATCAGATCGCTGCCTACTGAGGCATCAGAAGGAAGCTCCCAGAGACCTGCATCGTCGTCACCCAACTGCAATTCAGTCTGCGCGCAGAGCATACCGAAGGATTCAACACCTCTGAGCTTGGCTTTCTTAATCTTGAAGTCGCCGGGCAGCTTGGCGCCCACTGTGGCGAATGGCACTTTAATACCAGCGCGAGCATTTGGCGCACCACAGACTACCTGTGCGATTTCGCCGTCACCGGCGACCTGACAGACGCGCAGTTTGTCGGCATCTGGGTGCTGCTCTACTGAGATAATTTCACCTACCACCACACCAGATATTTCTGGAGCGGCGCTGTTCACAGCATCCACTTCCAATCCGGCCATAGTCAGTTGGGCAACTAAGTCTTCGGTTGAGATGCTCGGGTTGACGGCTTGGCGCAACCAGGATTCACTAAATTTCATTGTTTACCCAGCCTTAGAATTGTTTGAGAAAGCGCAGATCGTTTTCGAAAAATAATCGCAGATCGGTGACGCCGTAGCGCAACATCGCCAGCCGCTCAACGCCCATGCCAAAGGCAAAGCCGGTGTACTGATCAGTGTCGACATTACAACTCTCGAATACATTGGGATGCACCATGCCGCAACCCATCACCTCCAACCAACCCGTCTGACTGCAAATACGACAGCCTTCGCCAGCGCAGTTGGTACACTGAATATCGACCTCGGCCGATGGCTCGGTGAACGGAAAGTACGAGGGGCGAAAACGGACCGGTAAGTCTGCTTCGAAAAACGCTTTTAAAAATTGATCGATCACACCTTTAAGGTCGGCAAAGCTAATATTTTTATCGACTACCAAGCCTTCAACCTGATGAAACATCGGTGTGTGAGTAATGTCGGAGTCACAACGATAAACGCGACCGGGACAGATTATTCGAATCGGTGGTGCCTGCTTTTCCATGGTGCGAACTTGTACTGGAGAGGTGTGCGTGCGCAGCACCGTGGACGGGTCAACATAAAAGGTATCATGCATCGCTCGCGCTGGGTGGTGGCTAGGAATATTCAGCGCTTCAAAGTTATGGTAGTCATCTTCAATTTCCGGCCCAGTCTCGACGTCATAACCAATACGGGTAAAGAATGCTTCAATGCGCTCCATGGTGCGAGTCACTGGATGCAGGCCGCCGACTGCTTCGCCGCGACCTGGCAGAGTAACATCTATGGTCTCACCCGAGAGCTTGGCATTCAGTGCCTGACTCTCCAGTGCTTCTTTCATTTCATTGATACGTGCCTGCAGCGCTTGCTTAACCTCATTGATCTTGGCGCCAGCAGCCGGCCGCTCTTCGTTAGAGAGTGCGCCCAGACCTTTTAATAGCCCGGTCAGTCTGCCTTTCTTGCCCAGATACTCGACGCGTAAATCGTCCAACACACCCAGATCTGTCGTCGCCGTAATCGCGGCTTCTGCTTCACCGGCAATCTGTTCCAACTCAATCATTATTGGTCACCACAATATCTTATTCGGCTATCTTATTACTGATAAAAAAATAGGGAAAGAGCGCTGGCCCTTTCCCTATCCGATTAGCTTTTTACAACGCCTGCCTGAGCAGGTACAACGCTATTAAGCCAGGGCAGCTTTGGCTTGGTTTACTACTGCACCAAAGGCTGCTTTATCGTGTACAGCCAAATCGGCCAGTACGCGACGGTCGAGCACGATACCTGCTTTGCTCAAACCATTGATCAGTCTGCTGTATGACAATCCTTCTACACGAGACTGCGCGTTAATACGAGCAATCCAGAGTCTGCGGAATGTACGCTTCTTGGCACGACGGTCACGATAAGCATATTGACCCGCTTTTGTAACAGCCTGAACCGCAACGCGATAAACGCGACTGCGCGCTCCATAATAACCTTTTGCCTGCTTAAGGATTTTTTTGTGACGACGGCGTGCTTCCACACCACGTTTTACTCTAGCCATTTTATTCTCCCACCAAAATTCTGTTTATTAAATTGAACTACGCAGCATGCGGTTAACACGTGGTACATCAGCAGCATTGAGAATGCTGGTGCCCCGCAGTTGACGCTTGCGCTTAGTAGTCATTTTGGTAAGGATGTGGCTTTTGTGCTGATGCTTATGCTTGTAGCCTGAAGCGGTCTTTTTGAAGCGTTTTGCCGCCCCACTGTGTGCTTTTGCTTTTGGCATTTCTGTTCTCCAAGTTGAGAGTTTAATTAATAATCAAGAAGAGACGCCCGGACAGCCTGCCAAAAAATGTGGCTGAACGCGGGTCGTACTAATTACTTCTTCTTGCTTCGTGGGGCCAGTACCATGATCATTTGGCGACCTTCCATCTTTGGAAACTGCTCCACTTGCGCCAGCTCTGAGAGATCCGCTTCAATGCGTTTCATCATATCCATTCCGAGCTGTTGGTGAGCCATTTCACGTCCGCGAAAACGCAGCGAGATTTTAGCTTTATCACCATTTTCCAAGAAGCGTACTAAATTACGCAACTTGATGTCGTAATCGCCCTGATCGGTTCCCGGGCGAAACTTCATTTCTTTCACTTGTGTCTGTTTCTGCTTTTTCTTCTGCAGAGCCACTTTCTTCTTAATATCAAAGACATGTTTGCCGTAATCCATGATTTTGCACACCGGAGGCTCGGCATCTGGAGAAATCTCTACCAGATCAAGGGTCTCTTTCTGTGCAGCTTCAAGTGCAGCTTCAAGGCTGACAACGCCAACCTGACTACCATCTGATGCAACCAATCGAACTTCGGGGGACGTGATGTCGTCGTTAAGACGTGCCCGCTTGCTGTCTTTTTTAATAAGCTTTACTCCGTTTCAACACAAATACGCCCACGCCGCTCCGTCTCTGAGGTAAACATGGCTTCAACCTGTTCCAGCGGCAAGCTGCCAAGGTCTTTACCATCTCGAGTTCGGACCGCCACGGTGCGCGAATCTTTTTCATTATCACCAACAACGAGAATATACGGCACTCGCTGCATCGAATGACCGCGGATTTTAAAGCCGATCTTCTCGTTTCTCAAGTCACAATTCACTCTAAAGCCTTTATTTTGCAGTGATTTAGCAACTTCTTGCGCATAATCGGCCTGCGCGTCGGTAATATTGGCCACAACCGCCTGTTCCGGTGCCAACCAAAACGGGAAGGCGCCTTCGTACTGTTCGATCAAAATACCGATAAATCGCTCAAATGACCCCAGTATCGCGCGGTGTAACATCACCGGCACCTTGCGACTGCCATCTTCGGCAACATACTGTGCGTCGAGGCGACCAGGCATCGAAAAGTCCACCTGAACGGTACCCAACTGCCAGACCCGACCGATACAATCTTTTAACGAAAACTCAATCTTGGGACCGTAAAATGCGCCCTCTCCCGGCAACTCCTGCCACGGCAGCTCTTTGGCATCTAAGGCTTGGCCCAGCGCTTCTTCTGCGCGATCCCAATCTTCATCGGAGCCCACGCGCTGTTCTGGACGAGTAGACAGTCGGTAGATAATTTCGTCGAAGCCAAAGTCAGCGTAAACCTCGTGCAAGAAGTCGATAAACTGCGACACTTCCGGCTGAATTTGTTCTTCGGTACAGAAAATATGCGCGTCATCCTGAGTAAATGAACGCACTCGCATAATGCCGTGCAATGATCCAGAGGGCTCATTTCGATGACAGGAACCAAACTCAGCCAGCCTTAAGGGCAAGTCTCTGTAACTTTTAAGCCCCTGATTAAACACCTGCACATGACAGGGACAGTTCATTGGCTTAACCGCATAATTGCGATCTTCCGTTTGCAAGCTAAACATATCATCGCCAAATTTATCAGCATGACCAGACTTCTCCCACAGACTCATATCAACAATCTGTGGTGTCTTGATTTCTTGATAGCCCTGCTCGCGCTGTTTGCCACGCATATACTGCTCGATTGCGCTGTAAACACTCCAACCTTTGGGATGCCAAAAGATCGAGCCCGGCGCTTCTTCCTGCATATGGTAGAGGTCGAGTTTCTTGTTAATCTTACGGTGATCACGCTTCTCAGCCTCGGCCAGACGATTGATATAGGCTTTGAGCTCTTTCTTATTGGTCCAGGCAGTGCCATAAATACGCTGCAACATTTCATTGTCACTGTCGCCACGCCAGTAAGCGCCGGCAACTTTGGTCAGCTTGAAAGCGGGCAACTTTGCCGTAGAGGGCACATGAGGGCCGCGACAGAGATCGATAAAATCGCCTTGACGATAGAGACCAATCGGCTCTCCCGCAGGGATGCTGGCAATAATCTCAGCTTTGTATTCCTCACCGATACTTTTAAAAAATTCCACTGCCTCATCGCGGTCCCACTCTTCACGAGCGATGCTGTGATTCTGATTAACCAGCTCAGTCATGCGCGCTTCAATGGCTTCCAGATCTTCCGGGGTAAAGGCTCTCTCGAAGGCAAAGTCATAGTAAAAGCCGTCTTCAATCACTGGGCCAATGGTGACCTGCGCAGAGGGGAATAACTGCTTCACCGCCATGGCCAGCAAATGCGCCGACGAGTGACGGATGATATCCAGCGCCTCATCGGAACGATCGGTCACGATAGACAGCGTTGAGTCCTTACTCATCACATACGACGCGTCTACGACATCGCCATTGACTACACCGGCAAGGGTCGCTTTGGCGAGACCAGCGCCAATATCGGCAGCGACATCGGCTACAGAGACAGGCATTTCGAAAATACGTTGGGATCCATCAGGGAGGGTAATTGCGGGCATTGCCTTTTCCTTTCCAGTGGTGACCTATACCAAAGGCCACATGAGGTTAAATAATAAAGCGAGCATTCTACCTTGAACAGCCCTATTTACAAGGCTATTCAGCCGTTACAATGCGGTAAGTCCAAATCGGGAGAAACACAACCTTTGAAAATTTACGTCGACGCCGATGCCTGCCCAACGGTGATCAAAGATATTCTCTATCGAGTATCTCAGCGCACCGGAATTGAACTTATCTTAGTCGCCAACCAACCCCTCTCGACGCCGAGAATACCCACTGTGCGCAGTATTCAGGTCAGCTCGGGGTTTGATGTGGCGGATGATCGTATCGTTGAATTAGTCGAAAAGGATGATTTGGTGATTACCGCCGATATCCCGCTGGCGGCCGAGGTGATTGATAAAGGTGGCAAGGCGCTCAACCCAAGGGGCGAGTTATATTCCAAGGCGAATATTAAAGCGCGACTCAATATGCGCGACTTTATGGACAGTATGCGCAATAGCGGTGTGCAGGTAGGTGGTGGACCGCCACCGTTGACCCAGCGAGATAGAATGGAGTTTGCCAATGCGCTGGATTCCTATGTGGCGCGGT
>JGI20156J14371_10003099_pt1 | contig 12641 bp, 12 predicted proteins | sample COG_06_FD_14371 | JGI IMG/M metagenome (IMG submission 14371)
TCATCAGGGCATCCTGTATCTGTAACTAGAGGGTAACCAAGAACTGAAGATAGCTTCTCAGCTTGCTTTAAATAATGAGGGCTATCAGAGGAAATTTGAATACTTATCATGGTACCATTAAACCATATAACCGCTGGCTCTAGGCACTATAAGATGCAACGATTTCGCTTTGTTTTCCCATTGTTTTTAATGCTGACGGCCTGTGCCAATTATGTCGTCACTTTCAATAATGTGACGATCAGTGAACCTCGACCCCTCTATCAGCCACTTGAGATCCCGGACGAAAACCTGAGAACCTGTGTCTCAGAAACTGTTGAATCTCATTCAGTCTCGAGGGCAGACGATTTAGAAACGCTTTCCTGTAGCTATGCTGGAATTACTAACTTGGCTGGAATTCAGCAGTTCACTCAGCTAACGCAAATCAAACTCGACCATAACAATCTGGTTGGGATCGCGCCTTTACTTTTCTTAGAAAATTTACGCTTAGTGGACATAACGGGCAATAGTGAGGTAACTTGTAGAGATATCGCAGAACTAAAAAAGCTCATAGGCAAGGATCTGTTGATCTCAGACACTTGTTCTCGTCAATGAAGCAACATAATTTAGCGACNTAGATCTCAAAATGGCTTAAAAGTTACTCACAGATTCTGTGGATAACTTTGTGGATTAACGGTTATTTTGTCTCATAAATCCTTAAAAAATGCAGGTATCCCTTAAATTGATCATTTTTTAACCAGTTAAAAAATATCAATATAATCAATGACTTAGTGTAGCCGTCATCAAAAATCAATGACTTACAGTCGTTACTTAAAATAAGATTTAGAACATTAGGCTATCTGTGGAAAAAATATTTATTCGATGAGTAATAAGTTGAAGTTTTTGCAAATAACTCTTGCCATTTATTTTAATAAATGCTTGTGAAAGGACTCCTATTTTATCTCCATCCAGGGACTGCCGGATTCTTGATCAGCAAAAGATAAAACTATGTCCTCGCCACATAATGGCTCAATAGCTGCTTTTATGAGGGAAACGTCGTTATTCTTAGCACTAATATGACCGATCACAAGAGTTTTTAGTCGAGACAAGTCAAGCGCCAAGAGCAAGTCTGCTGCCTGTCTATTGCTCAAATGGCCAAACATTCCACTAACCCTATCCTTTAAAAATCGCGGATAAGGCCCATCTAAAAGCATGCCGTCGTCATAGTTACATTCTAGTAGTAAAGCATCACATTTAGAGTAACTGGAGACAACGTGAGGAGTATAGTGGCCAAGGTCGGTGAGAATGCCTAGCTGAACCTTACCGTTGCTTAAGATATATTGTATTGGCTCTCTCGCGTCATGAGGGACAGGAACAGGTTTGATACAAATATCGCCCACATAAAAATCTCTATGGCTATCAATACAATTAAATAGAGCCTCACCGGACTGGATCTGTTTTGCCTTAAGACTTCCTGCAGATAGATACACAGGAATATTATACTTTGCGGACAAGGCTCCTATACCTTTCCAGTGGTCACTATGCTCGTGGGTGACAATTATTGCAGTCAAATCTTCTGGAGATTTCCCTATCCTCTCAAGTCTTGTGCATGCATTTCGCAAACCAAAGCCACAATCTACCATCACACATGCCGTATCCGACTCTACAACTGTTGAATTACCTTTGCTCCCACTGCCGAGCGACGCGAAACGCATCGACACGTCTATGACAAGTTACTGCGAACAATTGCCAGTAACTTAAGCGATTCAGCCTTTGGCAGACTGTTACCCTTAGAGTCCACTAGCCGAACTTCCACATTTTCTTTAACCGACTCAACAAGAATTCGATAATTCACCTCGATGATTTCATCATTAGACCTACCACCTCCAAATAAGCCAGCAAAAAAGCCCGGTTCTGCCTGGTTTGGTTCGGTGTAATTAACAAAAAGTACTCCCTCTGTACGATCTTTATCGATAGTCGTGAAGCCCGCACGTTCAGCTGAGTATACGATAGAGGCCCACGATCTATCATAGCCAAGCTTTATTTCTATAAAGGGATCGGCTACTTCAGGGGATATTATTTGAACCTTGGACGAACCTCCAATTTCTTGCGCGAGTAATGAGACACTTGCAAAGTCTTCAGTGCCTGCTAAATCATTTGCTACGAGCGTTAACATATCGAGTTCCCGCTGATCGCTATTTGATTCTTCAGGCCACTCGCCTGCATCTTCATCTCCACGTAAAGCCTGGTTATGGACCACCGAAATCTCAGTACTCTCCAATTGAACGCCGGGGGAAATATTAAAACGGAATCGATGAGAGTTGTCGTTGTCAGAGTTAAAGCTAACCCACACTGTTTCAATAATTCCTGAAGACCCTTCCGCCCTGGCGGATGGAACACCGTTACGGTTTAAAACATTACGGAGTCTAGGCCAAAGCTCACTTGGAGAGATGTTTATCAGTACCCATCGACGATCATCAAAGCTTTGAATCTTAACTAATTGCTCAAAGGTATTTATCGACGCTGGCTGAGGCCTTGGCACATCAAACGAAACGAGTTGCTCACTACCCCCTTGCGCTGGCGGTAGTGGATATAGCTGCCCTAAAGGTATGCTCTTGCTTTCTACTGGTATAAAAGTAGGTTCTGTCTCCTCAGCCAACAGATAGTCGCTACTGCGATCACGCAGACCAAACCAGCCACAACCTGCCAAATTGACAGTTAACAATATAATGATACCGGATGAAATTATTCTCATTTTTAAGTCAGGCCCTTAAGTAGACTATTAAATTTATATAACTTTTGCTGCTTTCAAGGCAACTTCAACAACTTTTTTGTGCTCTTCACTCAAAGCGGTCATTGGCAATCTAAGCACATTTTCCATCATGCCCATTTGGCTGACAGCCCATTTAACTGGAATAGGATTAGCTTCAACAAAAAGAGCAGAATGGAGCAAGTTAAGGTTTAAATCGATCTCTTCAGCCCTATTACTATCACCTCGTAAAGCCGCCGCACACATTTCAGACATTAATTTGGGGGCAACGTTCGCCGTGACCGAAATATTTCCATGCCCTCCCTTAACCATAAACTGCCGCGCCGTTGCGTCATCACCTGAGTAAAACGCAAAATCGGGAGCACAACTAGCCTTGAGTTCATCGAGACGGGATACATCTCCTGTGGCTTCTTTAATACCGACTATATTACTGAATCTACTTAATTTAGCCACGGTATCTGGAACCATATCACAGGCCGTTCGCCCTGGCACATTGTAGAGCACTTGATCAATATCTACTGCCGTAGCGATAGCTTTGTAGTGTTCAAACAGCCCCTGCTGTGTGGGTTTGTTATAGTAGGGGGTAACCAAGAGACAGGCGTCAGCACCTACTTTTTTTGCTGTTTGCGTTAACTCTATTGCCTCTGAAGTTGAGTTCGCACCCGTACCAGCAATAACAGGTATTCTTCCGCAAACTTTGTCTACCACAAACTCAATAACTTTACCGTGTTCTGAAACATTTAGTGTAGCTGATTCCCCAGTTGTCCCTACTGCAACGATTGCGTCTGTTCCCTGCTCCACATGCCATTCAATTAATACCTCTAGAGCAGCCCAATCTACCGTCATGGAACCTGACTGCATGGGTGTGACCAATGCAACGATACTCCCAGTGATCATTTTTCTCTCCAAATTAGACGGCGCGACTGCGGCTTCATGGTACTGATGCAGAAGATCAGGCACAAGTAAAACTCTGATAATGGCTCAATTTTAATCATCCTGCACACCATCAGAGTCATAAATATCAGCTTCTCCCTCGGGCCTATTTTTAAATCGCCGGTGAGCCCACAAGTATTGGTCTGGTTGCAAAAGAATAAACTTTTCTATCAACTGGTTAATTCTTGTCGCATCAATTAAATCATCGCCCACTGGAAACGACTTGAGTTGAGGATGTATTGTTACTTTATAGCCTCTGGAGCCTGGAAGCCGAATGTGGGTAAAAGGGACCACTGCTGCTCCAGTTTTCTCAGCAAATCGAGCCGTTGCATATACAGTTGCCGCCTGAACACCAAAAAACGGTGCAAATAGCCCTTGCACAAGGCCATAGTCTTGGTCGGGGCCGTACCATAATGTTCGTCCAGTTTTTAAGCGCCCTCATACTACCCCTAACATCCCTTCGTTCAAATACCATAGTGTCTCCACTCCCCTTAGATATTCGCCCACAGGCTTGAACATAATCATAAACTGGGTTGCCATGCGCTCGATACATACCGTCCATTTGCGTCGCCATTGCCACAGCGGCGCCACCGATCTCCAAGGTCGTAAAATGAATTCCAAGTAGCATAGTCCCCTGACCACTAGGCACGGATGTCAAATGCTCAAGTCCATCGTAAGTAATCAACTTTTTTAAACGACGCTTCGACCACCACCAGGCCATACCAACTTCCATGATGGCAATACCCATACTGATGAAGTTTTTGCGCAATAAAGCGTATTGCTCATCTGAACTCAGGTTTGGAAAGCACACTTCTATATTTTTTTGTGCAATTCTCTTGCGACTGCTAGGCAAGCTAAATACCAAAAGGCCCATCCCGGTTCCAAGAAAGACTAATATCGGAAAAGGAAGCATGGTTATTAGCCGCCATAACCCTAACCCAAGCCAAAGAAGCCAGTGCCTGGGATGCAGAAGTTCTGCTCTAAACTTGGTCCCCTTAGAGGCTTTATCAGTCAAGAGGCTAGCCTTTCACCAGATTGGCAATTGCGACCTCTGGATTAACATCGGCTTCATAGTCCACAGCAGCAATATTAAAGCCAAACAAACCTAAAAAATCCTGCTTGTAACCTTCAAAATCCGTCAAACTATGGAGATTTTCAGAGGATATCTTAGCCCAAGATTCAGCTACTTTATCCTGTATATTGGGTCGCATTTCAAGCTCATCCATCCTCAAGCGGCCTTCATTATCCAAGCGTGGGTTATCGCAATATAAACCTTCTGTAAACAATCTATAAAGCTGTTCAATACAGCCCTCATGACTTCCTTCTGCCTTCATTTCTTTGAACAACATAGCCAAGTATAGGGGCATAACAGGAATTGCTGAACTTGACTGAGTAACGACGGCCTTGAGTACTGAAACTCTAGCATCACCTCCTGTCTGGGCTAGTTTCTCCCTGATTGAGAGTACTTTGGTGTCTAAATCCTTTTTTGCTTGCCCAATAGTCCCATCCCAGTATAGATCCCAGGTCATTTTCTCGCCAATGTAAGTAAAAGCAGTAGTTTTTGCACCATCAGCAAGGACCCCTGCCGCGCTAAGTGCATCCAACCACATCTGCCAGTCTTCTCCCCCCATTACAGCGACAGTATCTTCAATCTCCTTGGTCGTGGCTTTCTCTAAACTAAACTCCTGGATAACCTCCTTGTCGGTGTTAATGCCGAGCATCGTTATATCTTTCCCCACCGGTTTTAATGTTGAGTTAAAAACTTCTCCGGTAACTGGATGCTGTCGCCGAGGTGCGGCCAGACTATAAATCACAAGATCAACCTGACCCATATCTGATTTTATTGTTTCAATTGCGGTTTTTTTTATGTCATCTGAGAATGCATCGCCATTGATACTTTTGGCATAGAGACCATCTTCTTCAGCATATTTATGAAAAGCGGCGCTATTGTACCAACCTGCAGTGCCCGGCTTCCGCTCCGAGCCCGGTTTTTCGAAAAACACACCAAGGGTAGAAGCCCCTGAACCAAAGGCTGCTGTAATTCTAGCGGACAGCCCATAACCCGTTGAACTGCCTATGACTAGCACTCTTTTGGGAGCATCAATACTCTCTTGAGCTCTAATATAATCAATCTGGTCGCGAACATTCTTTTCACAACCAGATGGATGGCTAGTAATACACATGAAGCCGCGAACGCGAGGCTTAATAATCATTCAAATATCTCCGCTGATAGCTAATTTATCGTCTTATCCGACTCTGTCTATGATAACCCAATGGTCGCCCTTCTCGTATTATTAGCGCTAAAAAAGTCAAAAAAGCATAGCTTTTAAGGAATAATATTATTTGATCATAATTGGATCTGTGGCCGTAAACTTTTAGAATGGCCGAAGCTTTTTTATCATCAACGCTATTATACTTCATCATGGCGAACTAACCCCATATATCCCCTTAGATATTAACATTATTGGATTAAATGAAATGAAGGATTTGTCTTATCCATTTCTCCGCGATACCTTTTTGCAAGCTCTTGAAGATAGTGGCAGTGTTTCTGCAGAAACCGGATGGACGCCAATCCATCTTGAACTTAAAGACAAAGAATTAAATTGTTTCATGCCCCTGTATTTAAAAGATCATTCAATGGGTGAATATGTGTTTGATCACGCCTGGGCCAATGCATACCATCAGAACGGATTAGATTACTACCCTAAATTAGTCACTGCCATTCCATTTACTCCCTCAACTGGAAGTCGCCTTCGAAGTGAGCAAGTTGTAACTCAAACGCAATGGGGTCAACTAGTTGATGAAGTCACTAATATTGCGGAAGAGACCCAGGCATCAAGTTGGCACATTCTTTTCCCCAATGATAGTGACCTATCCCTGCTCCACGACCCCAGGCTATTGAAAAGATCTGGGGTTCAATACCACTGGTTTAACAAAGGTTATGACTCTTTTGATGACTACCTTTTGGCAATGACTTCTCGCAAACGCAAAATGATTAGAAAGGAGCGTCAGGAAGTTATCAATCAAGGGATTGACGTCAAAATTTTGTGTGGCGACGAGATCACTACCGATCTATGGCAGCTTTTCTATCGACTATATGAGCGCACATATGCCAAACGGAATGGAACTCGAGGCTACTTAACGTCTGATTTCTTTCGACAGATAGCGATCAAAATGCCCGAGCAGATAGCGATGGCTGTCGCAAATATCGAATCTGAACCCATAGCGTGTGCACTTTACCTCTTTGACAACGACACCCTTTATGGTCGCTACTGGGGGAGCCTTGGGGAATATCCGTACTTACATTTTGAGCTCTGCTACTACAGCGGCATTGAGTTAGCCATTAAAATGGGGCTGCAGCGATATGATGCCGGAGCTCAAGGAGAGCACAAGTTAGTGAGAGGGTTTGAGCCGGTACGAACCTTTTCACTGCACTGGATACGGCATCCTGAGTTCAAGGACGCTATCGCGCGCTATCTTGAGCAAGAAAACGTTGCTATCCAGCACCATATTGATCAGGCTTTAGAGATGTTGCCATTTAAGAAAAGCTTGTAACAAGACCACCTCTTACCACTCTCCATTGTTGCTCATGGATGCCCAAGGTTCTGATGGAGGCAAAGCCTTTCCAGCTTGTAGTAGCTCAATAGAAATGCCATCAGGAGATCTAACAAAAGCCATATGCCCATCTCTGGGAGGGCGACTGATAAGAACTCCGTGATCCGCTAATCGAGAACAAGCTGCATATATATCATTTACTCGGAAAGCTAAATGGCCAAAGTTTCTGCCACCCTCGTAGGGCTCTGGATCCCAGTTATGCGTCAGCTCTAACAAAGGCGCATCTTTTTCAATTGCTGTCTTTGAATCGTCCGGTGCGGCTAAAAAGATTAGTGTAAAGCGACCTTTTGCAACCTCATATCGCGAGATTTCAATCATACCGAGCGCATCACAATAAAATGCCAAGGAACTTTCGACATTTGATACACGCACCATGGTGTGCAAAAACTGCATGTTAGCCTCCTCGAGGGTCTTCGAAACTATAGAGCTAGGTGCCTAATATCACTTAACAATTTAACTATCTGAGTCATAAATCGACCCGCATCACCACCATTGATTAATCGGTGATCATAGGAAAGTGCCAAAGGAAGCATCAAACGTGGTTCAAAGTCATGCCCGTTCCAAACAGGCTTCATTTGAGCTTTAGACACACCAAGAATACCCAATTCAGGGGCGTTAACAATTGGCGTGAATCCATTTCCACCGATGGCTCCTAAGCTCGAGAGCGTAAAACAGCCTCCTTGCATATCGGAGGGCTTAAGTTTTCCTTCTCGCGCTTTTTCTGCCAACTGTGCCACTTCCCCAGCGATCTCCCAGATCCCCATAGATGAGGCGTTACGAATAACCGGAACCACCAGTCCACGCGGTGTATCTACGGCCATTCCGATATTACAATATTGCTTTTGAATATAACTCTCGCCGTCTCCTACAAGAGATCGGTTAAAGCCAGGATTATCTTCCAAAGCAGTGGCAATAGCTTTTACAAGAAAGGCTACTGGTGTCACACGAACACCACGCATCTCGCCTTCAGCTTTCAGTGATTTACGAAAACTGTCCATCTCAGTTATATCAGCATCATCAAACTGGGTTACATGAGGAACATTCAGCCAATTGCGCTGCATATTGTTGGCTGTGACCTTCTGAATTTTGGTTAACTTAACCTTTTCAATCTCACCAAACTGGCTGAAATCGATCTGCGGGATTTCAGGAATTCCAGCACCAGTATCTTGACCGCTCTCAGCAGCGCCACCAGACAGTGCTCGCTTCACATAATCATTGACATCGTCCTTCAAGATGCGTCCTCGAGGACCACTACCTGGAACGCTAGTCAGATCTACACCTAATTCTCTAGCCAGCATTCTGACCGCAGGTCCTGCATAAATATCATCCGCGCTCTCTGAATCAGCAAGAGGTAAATCAACCGCGGAAGAAGATATAGCGACATCAAACTCAGTCGCCTTCTCTTCGATTTTTGCTACTGGCGCAGCTTCCGGTGCTACAGTAGCTTCTGCTGCATCCTCGACTTCAGCATCCAAAGATTCAGCAGCCTCATTCGACACTTCTTGGCTTGGATCAGCCTGAATTTCAAGCTCTGCTATGGGGTCACCAACTTTGACAGTGTCACCTTCAGCAACCAAATACTTAACCAACTGACCCTCGTGAGGGCTTGGTACATCCATGGTGGCCTTGTCAGACTCCAGAACCAGCAACGAATCCTCCACCCCAACAGTGTCGCCCTGGGCTAGACTTAATTCAATCACATCTACAGATTCGGCCCCGCCAAGATCTGGAACTACTATCGTTTCTATTGCCACTAACAAATCCTCGTACTAGTAAATTTCATGCTACCTTACTAAAGCCTTGATAAACAAGATTTACATGTAAAGCGGGTTCGTTTTCTCCGGGTCAATAGAAAACGATTCAATTGCCTCAGATACTGCAGATTGCTCAATAATCCCTTTATCAGCCAAACCTTTCAGCGCTGACACGACAATAAAGTAACGATCTACCTCAAAAAAGTGTCGCAACGTCTCGCGACTATCACTCCGCCCAAACCCGTCTGTGCCTAACACATGCAGGGAACTGGGTAAGTATCGCCTCAGTTGTTCAGCATAGGCTTTCATATAGTCAGTCGCGATAACAATAGGATCTGAAATATTACCCACCTGCTGTTCCACATAGCTGAGCTTGGGTGTTTCTGTAGGATGAAGTAGATTCCAACGATCAACCGCTTGACCTTCTCGAACTAATTCATTGACACTGGTTAGACTCCAAATATCGGCTTCTACTGAGAATTTTTCTTTTAGTATTTCCGAAGCCGCAACAACTTCATTAAGAATAGTACCTGCCCCCATTAAGGTAACCTTCTTTTTNGACGTCACTTTTTGGCTACGTTTTAAAGGATAAATACCTCTAACAATNCCTTCCTCAACACCTTCAGGCATAGCGGGCTGAATATAATTTTCATTCATCGTAGTCAGGTAGTAAAAATAATTTTCTTTGTCCTCAAACATACATTTGAGACCACTTTGAATAATCACAGCCAACTCATAGCTATAGGTAGCATCATAACTTTTGCAGTTAGGGATGGTATTGGCCAATATTAGGCTGTGGCCATCTTGATGCTGAAGCCCTTCTCCGTTTAACGTAGTTCTCCCAGCAGTAGCGCCGATTAAAAATCCTCTAGCCTGACAATCTCCCGAAGCCCAGGCAAGGTCTCCGATACGCTGAAAGCCAAACATTGAATAAAATATATAAAATGGAATCATTGGACGAGAGCTAGTACTGTAGGCCGTCGCCAAAGCTAGCCAAGCTGACATTGCGCCCGCTTCGTTAATACCTTCTTCTAGAATCACGCCTTTTTTGTCTTCTTTGTAGTACATGATCTGCTCTCGATCATGAGGCACGTATTTTTGTCCTGCAGAGGTATATATACCTAATTGGCGAAACATACCCTCCATTCCGAATGTGCGAGCTTCATCGGGAACAATGGGCACTACGTACTGGCCTATATCTTTATTTTTGATTAGAGTAGACAAGATTCTCACAAAAGCCATGGTCGAGGACATTTCTCTCTCGCCACTACTATCCAGCTGTTTATCAAAAACTTTTAGTGCGGGAACAGACATCTCTTCAAAATCAGATTTCCTAGCGGGCAATGGCCCACCAAGAGATGCTCGTCTTTCGTTCATATAAATCAATTCAGGACTATTTTCCTCTGGACGATAGTACGGCACTGTTTCCAACTGATCATCTGAAATAGGAATTCCAAAGCGATCCCTGAATATCTTCAAATTTTCAACATCCAGTTTTTTAACTGAATGCGTGTCGTTGGCGGCTTGTCCACCTGCACCAAGACCGTAACCTTTCACAGTATGGGCCAAGATAACGGTGGGATGCCCTTTACTCTCAACAGCTTCAGAATATGCCGCATAAACCTTATAGGGATCATGTCCACCCCGGTTCAAAGCCATAATCTGGTCATCAGTCATATCTTTAACCAGCTCAAGTAGCTCAGGATACTTACCAAAGAAATGCTCTCGAGTGTAAGCACCTCCGTTGTATTTATAATTCTGGAGCTCTCCATCACACACTTCATTCATTCTTTGCAGTAACAAGCCACTCTTATCTCGCTCTAAAAGCTGGTCCCAATGTCTGCCCCAAATAACTTTGATAACGTTCCAACCCGCTCCTCTAAAAACTCCCTCTAATTCTTGAATAATCTTACCGTTACCACGAACTGGTCCATCCAATCGCTGTAAATTACAGTTGATGACGAAAATCAAATTCTCCAGACCTTCTCTACCGGCCAAAGAGATAGCTCCAAGGGTCTCGGGCTCATCACATTCTCCATCCCCTAGAAAAGCCCATACTTTTCGATTGCCTCGGGCAACCAAATCTCGAGCTGACAGATAACGCATCACATGAGCTTGATAAATAGCCTGAATGGGGCCTAGTCCCATCGAAACTGTAGGAAACTGCCAATAGTCGGGCATTAACCAAGGGTGGGGATAAGAGGATAGTCCTGTTCCATCCACCTCGCGGCGGAACTTATCTAGTTGCTCAACACTCAGACGACCTTCTAAAAAGGATCGTGCGTACATACCCGGTGAACTGTGCCCTTGAAAGAAAACGAGATCTCCAGGCGTATCGTCTGAGGATCCGCGGAAAAAATAATTAAAGCCAACATCATAAAGGGTCGCTGCTGATGAAAAGCTTGCTATATGACCACCAATACCCTCACTTTGGGCATTAGCTCGCATCACCATAGCTAGTGCGTTCCATCTGACAAGCGATCGAATTCGACGCTCCATAAAGAGATCGCCCGGCATTATTTTCTCTCGAACTGCTGGAATCGTATTACAAAAATGAGTCGTCACCGACTGAGGAAGGTCTATTCCATTTTCTGTGGCGCGAGCATTCAGCTGCGCGAGAATGTAGCTGGCTCGATCATCCCCCTGTGAGCGGCAAATCGAATCAAGTGCTTCCAGCCATTCGCGGGTTTCTGTTGGATCTAAATCATCCATGTGTACCACCTTCTTGGTTAACTTTTATTTTTGTACAGACGAGTTATTTAATGTGACATTAGGCTAATTTATATAACTCTAAAGAAAAATCTTAACTGTAGTATGTAGTATAACTACAAAATTATCGAAATTAAAGCAATTTGACATTAATGTTCCTTGAAAAAAAACACATGATATTTCTTTAATTCATTGTTTTATATATATATTTTAGAATATTTAGTTAAATAGTTTAACTACATATTATGCTAAACTCACCCAGAAAGAGCGATAAACAATCCTCTTCTACCGTACGTTACCCGATTGCAAGTAAGATTGAACGGTGGACTAAACTCACTACGCGAGAGGAAAGACCTAGAAAAATTCTTGCGTCTACGTGGGTGTTTTAAACATACAGCATATAGCCAGCGGCGATGGCGTTAAGAACCATGAGCACAAAGTCGCCGATGAAAATAAACAGCATGGGCCCTTTGAGCACGCGCCAGCCAGGTTTTTCATTGCGCCAATCTTTAAGTGCATTGGGTACATTGCCATAGAACTGGGTAGCATGGGCAACGGCGATGACGGAAAATAATACAATCAGGTTTTCAGCGCTGGTAAAGACATCGCCTAGGATCAGCATGACTAGACACAAGAAAAGAAAAGCCAGGTTAAAACCACCCACGAAAGGGGCGATTTGCTTGACCAGGTCGTAAAGCGAGTTTTCTCGTATTTTTCGGGATGACATCATCAGAGCTGTTTTGCTTGGGTTTAAGCTGAATAACCAAAACCCGGCGCCAAACCATAGGCAGTTTAAGAACAAAACCAAGTTTAACAACATTGAATATCCTTACTTTTCGAAAAACAAGTAGAAGGCATAAATCCCTCTCAAAGCGTTGTTCGCT
>JGI20156J14371_10003109_pt1 | contig 12615 bp, 11 predicted proteins | sample COG_06_FD_14371 | JGI IMG/M metagenome (IMG submission 14371)
AGATACGGAAAAACTACATTACCAATAATATATGAAATGGGCAAGTGGGGTAAGCTAGATATGGATCGAGATTCTTTTTTTCTAGAATAGAAAACCCACTCATATGAGTGGGTTTATTTTTGGTGGACCTCTCGGTCCTAATTTCGAACTTTTTTAAAGAATATTTAAGTAATTATTAAATTTACTTATTTAAATAGATATATAATATAATTTGTTTTATTACGTTAATCTAACATGAAAAAAGCAGGTAGACCATCAAGAAAACCAAAGAAATTAAAAAATGGATTTTATATGTCAATTAGTATTTCTAATACATCAAGATCTTTAAGAATAATGAGGGAGAGTTTTGATCAGGTAAAATTAGTTAAGCAGCAATATAAAGATCGTGATTTTAAGTATATTGGACAAGTTAAAGATAATGTATGGATTGATGGTGATAATAAAGGTAAGTCAGCAGCTTAGCATCTCTATTTTAATAAAAAAGTAACTCTTGAATAAACAAAAACCCACTCAAACGAGTGGGTTTCTTTTTGGTGGACCTCTCGGTCCTTATTTCGAACTTTTTTAGAAAATTATGCAATCATTGGGACTTCCATTAATAAAATCTTACTATTTATTGAATTAGAAATATTTATCGAATCAATCTCCCATATTCCAATCCCATCTCGTTTATTTAGATCGTGACCGTTTATATTAGCTTTTCCTTCAATTACAAATGCATAAACCCCATTCATTTTAGAATGTAATTTATAATTAGTTGTTTTTACTACTGAGAATTCACCTAGTAAAAACCAGGAATTTTGATGTATCCACACACCTTGATCATTTTTACTAGGTGATAATATCTGATAAAAAACATTTTTCTTACTAATATCTTTAAGTGAAAGTTGCTGATACCTTGGTGTTACATTTTTTTTATTTGGATGAAGCCAGATTTGAAGAACTTTTGCCTCTAATTTTTCATTAGCATTATATTCACTATGTTGAATCCCCTTGCCGGCACTCATAACTTGAATATCGCCATCTTCTATAATGCTACCATTTCCCATATTGTCTTTATGCTTTAATGACCCTTCTAGTGGTATCGTAATAATTTCCATATTTTCATGTGGATGTGTACTAAAGCCTTTACCTCCTAAAATTGTATCATCATTAAGAACCCTTAATGCTCCAAAGTTCATTCTCTCAGGGTTGTAATAATTTGCAAAACTAAATGTATGATTTACTTTCAGCCATCCAAAATCAGCACTGTTTCTGGTATGTGCCCTATGTATTACAGTATTAATTTTTTTATCCTCTATGTTTGGCATATGATTAAATCCAATATTATTTTTGAATGTAACTATTGTTTCANTTATTTTTTCTTTTGAAGTTGCAAAACTAGGAATTGTTATTCCAGCAAAAATACCAAACANAGATTTTTTTATGAATTCTGGTCTCTTCATAGCCTTAGAATGAAAGATTTATATTTAAATCAAATTCATCATAAATCATATTGTCACCTAAACCATCAAAGAAACTTCCAGAACCATATTTAACATCAAATTTTGTCCTGTCAATTTTAATTTTTGCAGTTGCACTATTTTTATTAAGAATTGTATTAAATATAATTTTCTCTGTTTTTCCCTTAATTTTTATTTCTGCAGTACATTCATATGTACTCCCTTTCTTTTGTTTAACTTTCTTAATCTTTAGTGTTGCTGTTGGGAAATTTGTTACTCCAAAAAAATCATCAGATTTTAAGTGTCCCTCTAATTTCCCTTTATATTCTCCAGAAAGATCTGTACATATTAAACTATTCATATCAATTTCAAATTCTCCTCCAATGAATTTCTTCTTCTCAAATTTAAGAATACCTGACTTTATTTTTATTGTACCTTCATGACTTCCAGTAACTTTATTTCCTTTCCAGAATACAGAACTATTTTTGGTATTTATTTCTTTATCATTTTTAGGTGTGATAGTTATTGCATACGATATTGATGAGAATAGAATAGATAATGTTAATGCAAATACTTTTAACCGGCTATATTTATTTGCATGTGACCCATCACAATTTCCGTTTGGATTTTTTGTTTTACCACATTGACATTTTCCTCTTTTTGAACTTTCATTAAATTTTTTCATTTTTCATTTTTTAAGTTAATTATTTTAAATAGTTTTGCAAAGTAACTAATAAAAGTAATATAAAGTAACTGTTACTTTTTGGTTACTATTAAAAAAGTAGTAATATTTAAGTAACTAATTAGAGAGAAGCTATGAATAATGAAAATAAATTTTGTACTGCAAGTGTCTTTACCGAGAAGCTGGGTGGGAAATGGAAATTGTCAATAATATATCATCTTAGCAATAAAAGTTTAAGATTTGGTCAACTTGCTGCTGTAATTGATGGGATTTCTAGGAAAGTATTGACTGATCATTTAAATCAGTTAGTAGATGATAAATTAATAAAAAGAGAGTCATTTAAAGAAACTCCTCCAAGAGTAGAGTATTCTTTAACAGATGCTGCAAAAAAATTACAACCTGTACTTCAATCTATTGATAGTTGGGTTAGAGAAAGCTATATTTAAAAACAAACCCACTCAATTGAGTGGGTTTATTTTTGATGGACTTCTAGATACTTAGTCCGAACTTTTATATTTTTTTATTTAAATAAGTATAGTTAATTAGTGTATTTATTACACAAAGGTTATATATTTGCAAATAAATTCATATTACTAATTGGGTCAATCTGTAAAAAAAATATTAAAAATAAAGCCTTTTAATGCAGTAATTTTTGGAGGAGATGGAGATTTAGCTATCCGTAAAATCTATCCAGCTCTCTTTCATAGGTATGTTAATCATCAGATTAAATGTGAGTTTAATATTTATGCGATTACTCGATCCGAAAAAAAACATTCAAATTTTTATTCTGACTTAAATTCTTCTATAGAAAAAACTATCGATTATGATTTAGATAAAGCGAAGATTGAAGATTTTTTGCAAAATATTAAATTAATAAATATTCCTAAACACACCGAAATAGATTATGAAATCTTAAAAAACGAACTAAATATAACAACAAGTTTTCAAAATATATTTTATTTTTCAACTCCTGCAGATGCTTTTGGTGAAATTAGTGACATGCTAAAAAAATGTCAGTTGATAAATTTAAGAAGTAAAGTAGTGTTAGAAAAGCCCTTAGGATTTAGTTTGGCTTCTTCTAAAGAAATTCACTCAAAAATAAATAAATGTTTTTCTGAAAATCAGATATATCGTATTGATCATTATTTAGGAAAAGAAACAGTACAGAATTTAATGGTTTTACGTTTTGCAAATCACTTATTTGAACACTCATGGTCTTCTGAAGATATTGATTCTGTACAAATTACAGTTGCAGAAACTATTGGTGTAGAAAGTAGAGGTGATTATTATGAACAAAGCGGAGCGTTATTAGATATGGTTCAGAATCATTTATTGCAATTGTTGTGCCTTATAGCTATGGAGCCTCCATCAAAACTTGATGCAAATTCTGTTCGCAATGAAAAACTTAAAGTACTTAAATCTTTACGTTTTTTCAATGAAGAATCTGTCTTGAAAGAAACAGTTAAAGGTCAGTACATAGGAGGTAATCTTGCTGAAAATGATGCGTCAGAAAGTCAAATGTCATCTTATTTACAAGATATAAATAAATTTGAATCTGAAACAGAGACTTTCGTTGCTATTAAATCCTTTATTGATAATTGGAGATGGAAGAACACTCCATTTTATTTGAGGACTGGTAAAAGAATGAAAAAAAGATATTCTGAAATTATTATTAATTTTAAATCTGTCAGACATAATCTTTTTCCTTCACAAGGAGAGACTCCTGGAAATGCACTTATTATAAGGCTGCAGCCAGAAGAAGGAATTGAACTTGTACAAATGACTAAGTTGCCAGGCCCTGGTGGCTATCGATATAAACCTATTTCATTAAAATTAGATTATTTGGATTCATTTCATGAAAGATTACCTGAAGCTTATGAACGGTTAATTATAGATGTATTAAGAGGTGAGCAAACTCTATTTATGAGGCAAGACGAATTAGAAGCTGCATGGGCTTGGATTGAATCAATAAAAAATGGTTGGGAAAAAACTAATTTCAAAAATATTTTATATGAAGCTGGTTCTTGGGGTCCTGGAAATGAGATATTAGATAAAAAACATGCTTGGATCAAAATATAAAATATGAAGATAAAAAACTTTGAAAACATAAATATGCTTGAAAGTTCTTTGGTAAAAAAAATCTCACTTTATATTTCGAATGCTATTAAAAACTATGGGGATGCACGAATATTGCTTTCTGGTGGATCTACACCAATAAATTTATATTCTTCCCTTTCACAAGAAAAGATTGATTGGGGAAAAGTTAAGGTCGGTTTGGTTGATGAACGCTTTGTAGATCAAAAAAGCAACTATAGTAATGAAACCCATATTAAAAATAATCTTATTAAAAATTCCGCTAAAACTGCAATATTATCATCAATGGTTTGTTGTATTGATGATGAATTATTAAATTTAGAAATGGTAAGAAGCAATTATTCATGCTTTATTGAAAGAACAGATTTTACTTTGCTTGGTATGGGTAATGATGGGCATACTGCATCTATTTTCCCTAATGATAAGGAATCAGATAAATTAATGAAGTCAATTAATATAGGAGTATTCACTACTAAAGCGCCTAATTATCCATATAATAGAATTACATGTAGTAAAGAATTTATAGCAAAAAGTAATGCTATTGTTCTATTCTTTACAGGAGAACATAAATTTAAGGTTTTTAAAAAATCAACAAAGACTAATGTTCCGATTTCTTATTTTGTTAAAAATTATAAAGAAATGGAAATTTATTACACACAATGATGATAAACAACAAGATTGAACATATTACAAATAGAATTATTTTAAGAAGTCAGAAAACTCGAAAATTATATTTAAGTCAAATGTTATCTCAATTTGATAAAGGATTTTCTCGATCTCATTTAAGCTGCGGTAATGTTGTTCATGCTGCTGCAGGCTGTGGGACAAAAGACAAGGAGGCTATAGGTAAAAATATAGTCCCTAATATAGCAATAATAACAGCTTATAATGATATGCTTTCTGCTCATAAAACTTATGAGTATTATCCAGAAATATTACGAAAGTATTCTTTAAAGTATAATGCTGTTGCACAAGTTGCAGGAGCTGTTCCGGCAATGTGTGATGGAGTTACACAAGGACAGCCTGGAATGGAAATGTCTTTGTTTAGTAGAGATGTTATTAGTTTATCAACTGTATTAGGTCTTTCTCATAATATGTTTGATGGCGTATTGTGTTTAGGAATTTGTGATAAAATTGTGCCTGGATTATTGATTGGAGGATTAAAATTTGGGCATCTGCCAACTGCATTTGTTCCGGGAGGACCTATGGAAACTGGAATTAGTAATGAAGAAAAATCAAAAATTAGACAAGATTTTGCTGAAGGAAAAATAGATAGGGAAGCTTTGTTAAAAGGAGAATCAGATTCATACCATTCCCCAGGAACTTGCACTTTTTATGGTACAGCTAATAGTAATCAAATGCTCATGGAAATTATGGGGCTTCAATTACCAGGATCTAGTTTTGTAAATCCAGGGACAGAATTGAGAGAAATTTTAAATGAAGAAGTTGTAAAAGTTATTGCTCAAACCTCTATAAATAAATCGTTTGATAAAACCTTATGTAATATTGTAAGTGAAAAGACTATTGTTAATGCAATTATTGGATTACTAGCAACTGGAGGATCTACAAATCATACAATCCACTTAATAGCAATAGCAAAAGCTGCCGGAATTATAATTAACTGGGATGATTTTTCAGAACTTTCAGAAGTAATACCTTTATTAACAAGAGTATATCCTAATGGATCTGCTGATGTTAATCATTTTCATGCAGCTGGAGGGATGGGCTTTCTAATTTACACATTACTTGAAAAAGGTTTATTACATAATGATGTTAATACAATAATTGGATTTGGATTAGACAAATATACAAAAGAGCCAAAAATTAAAGAAAATAAATTAGTTTGGGAAGAAGGCTCAAAGAAATCTTTAAATGAGTCAATTATAAGGAAAGTTTCAAATCCGTTCCAATTAAAAAGTGGTTTGAGAATGATGAGTGGAAATATTGGCAGGGCAGTTATGAAAATATCAGCTATAGATTCTAAACAAATGATTATAGAGGCAGAAGCAATTGTATTTGAAGAACAAGATGATTTAATTAAGGCCTTTAAAAATAAAGAATTAGATAAAGATTTTATTGCTGTATTACCTTTTCAAGGCCCAAAGCAAAATGGTATGCCTGAACTTCATCAGTTAACTCCAACACTAACGATATTACAAAGAAGAGGTTTTAAGGTTGGATTAATTACAGATGGGAGAATGTCTGGTGCTTCTGGAAAAATTCCTGCAGCAATTCATGTAGTTCCTGAAGCTAAAGATGGTGGTTTAATTTCTAAAATTCAGACAGGAGATATTATTCTTATGAATGCCATTACTGGTGAGTTGAAATGTATGGATCAAAATGTGAATAATAGGGCTATTAGAACAAAAGATAATAGTAATGTATTTGGATTAGGAAGGGAATTATTTTTTAATATGCGAGCGCAAGTTTCTTCAAGTGAAGAGGGAGCAAGTTTCTTATAAAAAATATAACTATGAAAATTGTACAAAATAATATCGAATTTATATTGAATCAACATTCAATAATTCCTGTTGTTACTATTGATAACATGAATGAAATAGCCCCTAAAATTAATTCTATTTTAGATAAAAATATAAAATGTATTGAAGTAACGCTTAGAACTAAAGTTGCTTTTGAAGCTATTGAATTTATAAAGAAAAATTATGATAATAAGATTTGCGTAGGTATTGGTACAGTTATTAATATTGAGCAAATCCATAGAGCAGTAAAAATTGGAGTTGATTTTATTGTAAGTCCTGGAATATCTGAGGAGCTAACAAGAGAATTAATAAATTCTAAAATTCCATTTATTCCAGGAATTGCTACCCCAAGCGATATTATTTTAGGATTGGGTATGGGATTAAGATTCTTTAAGTTTTTTCCTGCAAATTTATTTGGAGGAATACCCGCTTTGAAAACGTACCAGTTTGTTTTTCCAAATGTTAGTTTTTGTCCAACTGGAGGGATAAATGAAGATTCTTATTCAGAATATTTAGAATTAAAAAATGTTTTAAGTGTTGGTGGTTCTTGGATGATGAAATAGGATTATAAATTACAAAACATTTATCTTTCATCTTGTTGCATTAATATTAGTAATAGTATTTGTGGGATTTTATGTAATATTTTGTTTTGTAGATATTTTATTACACTTAAGAGTTCGAGAGTAGTAAGAGTTAAGATGATTAGACTTATCTCAACATGGAGAAGACATTTAATTAATTTCGATAATAATTCACTGCCTTAATTATTTAAGAAAGTTTCTTTAAATTCTAAAGTCTTTATTTTATCAAAATGAAAGTCAACCAAGTTATATATAGGGTCTTTAACTATACCACCTACTTTACAATTATATTTTTTTGCTATTATTTTTATTTCGTCAGACAAAAAGTATGCAACAGATCCAATAAAATTAATTTCAACTTCTGTGTGATTCTTAAAACAACATACATGTAAATTAAAGAATTCATCTAACGAATTATAAATTAGATCCTTAATCATTGTGTGGTTTTTATTTTCAGACACAAAAGGAAAGTACTTTGAGAGGTATACATTTGCTCTATTATTTCCATAAAGATTTTCTTTAACAATAGGTAGGTTAGTTTCAAATCCTTCTTCAAATTTTCGGCTTAAATCTTTTGGTAGCGCTTTATTGAAATAAAGTGTAAGTAACTTTTTGCCAAAATAATTTCCAGAAGCCTCATCCCCAAGTAAAAATCCTAAAGAAGGGGCGTTTTCAAAAATGCTATATCCATCATAAAAGCAGGAATTCGAACCTGTTCCTAAAATACAAGTTATATTAGGATTTCCATTATACATAGCGTAACAAGCAGCATCAATATCATGCTTGATGCTTACTTTTGCATTTTTAAAAAAAAGTTGAAGAGGACCTTCAATAATCTTGTTTTTCTCAGTATCTGAGCATCCTGCCCCATAAAAAATCACATTTTTTATGCTATCTATATGTTCTACTAATTCAGATTGGTTTAAATTCTTTAGGATATTATTTTCATCAATAAAGTAAGGATTAAATCCTATAGTATTACATTCGAAAACAATATTTCCTCCCTCATCACACAAAGCCCAACTACATTTGGTAGAGCCGCTATCAGCAATTAAAATCATATTTTTTAAAATTTTCATGCAAAGATAGTGTAAAATATACACAAAATAAATTTTTATTAAAAAAATGCAATAAGTGTATAAAAGACACTAACTTTGACGAAATTTATTAAATGAGTTATTTTATTTTTTTTTCAATAGGATTGATTATCGGTTGTCTCGTATGCGGAGTACTTGTATCTATTTTTTTTATAAAAAAAATATCTAAGTACAAGAAAGATCAAATACAAAGTAAATCTAAGTTGGAAAGTTATAGAAATGATTTTAGGGATAAATATATTGATGATGGATATGATGCGTATTAAATAAAAAAAATATCAAAATTTGAATCAGAGGTACTTACTAGCGAACAATTGCCAAACAAAAAGTATTACGACCCAAGAAAGTGGGCAAGAGAAGGTGAGCTTACTTTTAAAGAAAGATTGAAAAGATCATTTAATGATTTAAATAATATAAATGATTAATTTTAAGAATTAAAACAATAATAATATGAAAATCAAGATAGGAATAAATGGTTTCGGTAGAATTGGGAGACTGGTATTTAGGGCTGCAATTAATAATAAATCAATAGAAGTTGTTGCTATAAACGATATTGTTGATGTTAATTATTTAGCTTATATGTTAAAGTACGATTCAACCCATGGTAAGTTTTCTGAAAAGATAGAAGTGGATGGGAATTATCTAATAATTGATAAGCAGAGAATTAGAGTAACTTCAGAAAGGAATATTGAAAATATTAAATGGGATGAAGTTCAAGCTGAATATATAGTTGAGTCAACAGGCTTGTTTCTTAGTAAAGATTTAGCAAACTTACATTTACAAGCTGGCGCCAAAAAAGTTATAATGTCTGCACCTTCTAAAGATGATACACCAATGTTTGTAATGGGTGTTAATAATAAAGAGTATAATTCTGAAATGAGTATTGTTTCAAATGCTTCTTGTACTACAAATTGTCTTGCTCCTATTGTAAAGGTTTTAGGTGATAAATTTGGAATTAGGAATGGTTTAATGACTACAGTACATGCTGTTACTGCTACACAAAAAAGTGTAGACAGTCCATCTGTTAAGGATTGGAGAGGTGGAAGAGGGGCGTATCAAAATATTATTCCATCATCTACTGGAGCTGCTAAAGCAGTTGGTAGAGTAATTCCGTCTATGATGGGGAAATTAACAGGAATGTCTTTTCGAGTTCCAACTGCAAATGTTTCGGTTGTTGATTTAACTGTAAATCTTGAGAAATCAACAACATATCCTGAAGTATGTAATGCAATGAAAGAAGCATCTTTATCTGAGGATTTGAAAGGAATCCTTGGTTATACTGAAGATATGGTTGTGTCTACTGATTTTCTTTCTGATAGCAGAACTTCAATATTTGATGCAAATGCGGGGATGCAACTTGATGATAAATTTGTCAAGGTTGTTAGCTGGTATGATAACGAATGGGGGTATTCAAGCAAGATAATAGATTTAATAGAATATATGTTTAATGTTGACAATAGAATTGATATTAAAAGTAATAGAATCACATCTTCTTATGCGTATGGAGGTTGTGTTTAGGATTGTCTAGTCAAGTAGATGTTTTTTGTTTTAAAATGTAGTGATTTGTATAGTTGGAGTGCTTGACCACTTTACTATATACGAAAATAAGAAGGGGGCATTGCCCCCTTCTTATTTACTCAGCTTTTTATTGAAGTTTTAAAAAACAAATAGTATACTTAGTGTATTATATACAAACTGCCAACTTAATTATTAAAAAAAGACCTAAATCTTTAATAGTGTTAAAAACACACTAAGCATAATAATCTAATTATTTCTTCTAGTAAAAAAAAAGTAAATGTAAAGTTAACACTAAGTATATATTTTATATATTTAGGACCGGAAAAAATAGTATTAACTAATTTAAAAAAACCAAAACAAACTTATTATGAAAAAAATTATTAATTTATTGGCGTGTAACTTGCTGATTATCTGTTTTGCATTTACTTCAAATGCACAAACAGCAGCTGATTCAGCTACAGTTACATTTCAAGTAGACATGAGTTCTATTTCAGGGTTTACCACACCTGAAGTTAATGGCTCATTTAACAATTGGTGTGGAAATTGCTGGGCTATGTCTGATCCTGACGGAGACAATATTTGGGAGGTATCAGGTGTTGTGCTAAAAAATTCTGACCATGAATTCAAATTTGCTGCAGACAATTGGGCTATCCAAGAGAGTCTATTTTCTGGAGATCCTTGCACTGTTACAAATTTCGGATACACAAACAGATCTTTAAATGTTTCTGGAGATACTACATTAGGAGTAGTCTGTTGGGAATCTTGTACTAGTTGTAATTCAGGACCCACTTCTTATAATGTAACTTTTCAAGTTGACATGAATGGTGTGTCTGGATTTACAATACCGGAAGTTAATGGAACATTTAATGGATGGTGTGGAAACTGTTGGGCTATGTCAGATGCTGATGGAGATAATGTTTGGGATTTTACTACATTATTAGCTCCAGGATCTTATGAGTTCAAGTTTTCTGCAGATAACTGGAATATTCAGGAATCTTTAGACTCAAGTTTATCTTGTGTACTTACAACATTTGACTCATTAGGAAATGTATTTGTAAATCGTGAAGTAGAAGTTATTGCATCTGATATTATTTTAGATGTAGTTCAATGGAACGGATGTGCAGCTGCAGCAGTTGTACCAGGTTGTACAGATGCAGCAGCAAACAATTATGATGCATCAGCTACTACAGATGATGGTTCTTGTATGTATGATGTAACCTTTACTGTAGATTTAAATTGTGCAGGATTTGCACCTGGATCTGTTGCTTTAACAGGTCCATCAGATGGATGGTCATGTGGTGCTTATTCACTATCTGATGCAAATGGAGATGGTGTATGGGAAGGAACATTTAGTTTAGCTCCAGGTTCATTTGAATATATATATTGTGCAGATGGATGGGCACAAAATGAAACAGCAGGTTTAATTGCAGAAATGCAAGCTGGTGGAACTTGTGCACCAGTTACAGATTATGCTTCATATGCAAATAGATTAATAACAGTTGGAGCTATTACAACAGCTGATACTTGGGGTTCATGTTCTGCATGTGTAACTGGTGGTCCTGTATCAGGATGTACAGATGCTACTGCAACAAATTATGATGCTTCAGCAACTGTAGATGATGGTTCTTGTATATATGGGCCATCTACATATAATGTTACCTTATCTGTTAACACTGCAAACATTACAGTTGGTCCTAACGGTATGTATGCTGGTGGAGGTGTATTAGGAGATGCTGTGGCTGTTCCATTATCAGATCCAAATGGAACAGGAACATGGACTGGTGTTGTAACATTAAATGCTGGAACAACTGGAAATTATATATTCTTAAATAGTCCTGCTAATGGTGGAGACTGGGGAACTAAAGAAGACTTAAGTGGTCAGTCTTGTGCTGATCCAAATAACTGGAACGATAGAATTTTACCTAATATTATATCTGACACTACATTATTACATTGTTTTGGTAGTTGTGAGTCAGATGGCTCTTGTTCTGTATATGGTTGTACAGACCCAACAGCAAATAATTATGACCCATCAGCAACTGTAGATGACGGTTCATGTGCATATGGTCCAGTTTTATCACAGATTGATTTGCCAGTAACTTGGGATGATGCTACAGTTGATTATACTGTAACTCCATTTGGAGGAACTACTGCATCTTTATCAGCAGATCCAATAAATGCTTCTAATACTGTATTAATGGTAGATAGAACAGCAGGATCACCTACTTGGGCTGGTACTACTATTGGTACGCCTGCTGGATTTGCAACTGATATTCCTCTTACATTAACTAATTCGACAATGTCAGTTATTCTTTGGTCTCCACAAGCTGGAGTTCCAATACGTTTAAAGGTTGAAGATTCAAACGATCCTACTCATACATGTGAAACAGAAGTAGTAACAACAGTTGCAAATGGTTGGGATACATTGGTATTTGATTTTTCAAATGAAGCTCCAGGTACGCAACCACTTAGTATTGGTTTAGGTTTTGGATGGACATTTAATATGGCATCTATTTTCTGTGACTTTGGTAACGTTCCTTCATCAAGTACAATTTATTATATTGATGATATTACTTTTGGTGGAGTGGCTTCTGGAGTCTCAGGCTGTATGGATGCAACTGCAAACAATTATGATGCATCAGCTACTACAGATGATGGTTCTTGTATGTATGATGTAACCTTTACTGTAGATTTAAATTGTGCAGGATTTGCACCTGGATC
>JGI20156J14371_10003111_pt1 | contig 12606 bp, 10 predicted proteins | sample COG_06_FD_14371 | JGI IMG/M metagenome (IMG submission 14371)
GAACAAGCCCAATATATAAACTAGACAAAGCAAATAGACTTGAAAAAGCTCTTGAGCTTGTATATGGAAGAAGCTATAAATCTAGGGCAGACATAAAAGAAGTGTCTAATGGAAGCCTACCAGATCATATAGTAAAAGGAGTTCATAGAATGGAGTCTTTTAATCCAGAGTACAGACTTAGAGCAAAGCTTATGAGTCAATATATGTTTGATGTTCTTAGCGACATGATTATACTAGACAATACAACTCTAGCTACAATGGATGTTGATGAGAAAAAAAAATATACAGATTTGGTAATAAAGATACATTCTGAATTACCAGAAATGGTTAAAACACTGGAATCAGCTTATGGGGTCAAATCCGTAGCGAAGAAGACTAAAAAAGAGGTTCTTGTAAAAATTAATGACGTACTATGAGTTACATGTTCAGCACAAATAGGGTGAGGCCCAATAAGTTAACATCCAAAAAGGACAAGAAGTATCATAGTGATTATGCTAAGTTCTGCTTGTCAACCATGGACAACTATATATACAGAAGATATATAAATAGATGCTTGGTGAATTGGTCATTTTTTAAAGGAGGAGATGGTCAATGGATTTTTGATGAAGACGTTGAATCGTTCTTCTTGGACGAATCGGGAGATATTAGGAATAGACTTAAATGGACCAAGAATGTAATTAAACCAATGGTTCAACAGTATGTAGGTAATGCTATAAGAATGGACTATACGGCAAAAGCCTCCTGTATATCTGACTTCGTGATAAATAAAAGAGAGGAAGATTTATCAAAGATAAAAAAAGCTGAGATCATAGCCGAAGAGTTTCCAGAATTTGAAGAACAAATAAAAGATAAAAATCCTATAGGAGACAATCCTTTAGAAACTGAAGAGATATTCCAAAATATGTTTGTTGGTGATTATGAGGAATCAATAAATAACTTGTTAAATTTTATTTCAGAAGATATTGATTTAGAGGCTATTAAGGTTCAGCTATCAAGAAATCTCGCTATATGTGGAATGGGTATATATAAGGGGTTTGAAAACAACGAAATTTATGACGCTGAATGTGTCAACCCTTTGTTTTTTGGGTGGGACATGTCTGCGCAGAAGCCAGACCTTTCTGATTCAGAGTATATGTTTGAATGGTACTACATGGATAGTCCTAGTATTTTTGAGACATATCAAAATCTTTCTAAAAAAGAAATGCAAGCAATAGAGAACTATTCAAATGTGAACAGTCAAAATTCTATGCATAAATTTGTTAACAATGTATATACAATTCCCGGGTCGAAGATACCTGTTTACGAAGTGTACTGGAAAGATGTAGAAAAAAGAGATTATGGATGGGTGGAAGATGAGTATGGTTATCCGTTCTATACAATGATTAATGACCCAGATTCAGATTACACGGATAAAGACCTTATAAATCCACCAACTGATAAACATCAGAAAGAGATGGGAGATAAGAAAAAGCGTAGTATATATGTTGACATAATGAGGTTTTGCATATTTATACCTCAAGAAGAGATAGGGCAAGAGATGGGAGATGTAGTTCTTGATTTCGGAGTTCTTCCTTATCAAGAGAAAAACCTTTACGACCCTGCAAATGTTAAGTTTCCATATAAGTGCTATACGTGGGTGTATGATAGGGGGGAAGTTTTAACTCCACTAGATGATGTTATAGATCCTCAAAGGTTTTTAAATAGAACAATATCTGTTATAGAGTCTCAAATGGCAAACATGAGAGGAACTGGAACAGTTATATCTAAATCTGCTGTTGACGATAGAGACGCTGAAGCTGATGTTGTCAGAAACATAAACTCATCAAAACCAATATTTGTTGATACAGATAGGGTTGGGTCAGTTCAAAATGCAATAGGAACCTATGGAACAAATATAGGAGGGGGAACTCTTCAAATGTTTCAAGTTATACAAACTGTTCAACAGTCAATACAAGATGTTACAGGAGTAAATGAAGCAATGACTGGTACTCAAGGAGGAGGAGACGTTTTAGTTGGAGTTGTTGAGGCTCAGATACAAAGAGGGTCTTTAGTTCAGGAGCCATTTTATTGGGCTTTGTCTTCTATATTAAAGCAGGCTTATGAACACATGTCAACGGTAGGGAAAGCTGTATATCATGATAATCCTAGAAGGTTAGCTATGATGATAGGCGATAAAGGATTAAATACAATAACCATAACTGAAGATGACTTATTGCAAGATTATAGAGTATTTGTTGATAGGTCAGAGTCCAAAGGTCAGTCAGAAAAAGCTGCAGACCAACTGTTGTTTACTTTACTGCAAGCAGGCTTAATAGACGCACCAACGTTTTCTAACCTTTTAGGAAGGGCGACACCAGAAAGAGTAGCTAAATCATTAAGAGAATTCCAAGCTGATAAATTGATGGCTGAACAGAAATCTGCTCAAGCTCAAAATCAAGGAATGGCTGAAGGTCAACAGCAACAAGCTCAAGCAATGCAGCAGATGCAAGAAGCTCAAGAAGAACAAGAGATTTCTCAGGCTGAAATCATGGATACTCAGCATGAGCAAAAAATGCAAGAAATAGCACTAAAAGAGCAATCAAAACTTGAAAGGGAAGAGATAAAAAATAATCAATAGTTTAATTTTGTAATTTTGAATAAATAAATAAGTAATATGAGTGAACAATTCGAGAAAGAAGTCGAGTTAGCATCAGAAGGACTTGAAAGCCAAGAAGCAAATTCTGCTGCTCCTTTAGAGGAGTTGACATCAGAAATGCAAGACCAAGTTAGACAGCTTGAGTCACTGGCTAAGATGGATCCAGATTTTGCAAACTCTGACGAGTACAAAGACCTAATGAGTTCTCTTGACAGGGAAGAAGAGAGCGTAGGCGACAATGAAGATGATGAAGATGAATATGAGGACGAAGAAGAAGAAGAAGAAGTAGAAGACAATGAAGGTGACACTTTTGGAATATCCAAAACAAGTAAAAAATCAAAAGAATTTAATGTTGATTTTGATCTTCCTGCCGAGATGATTGACATGATTTCATCAAAGTTTGGAGTAAAAGACCCTTCTAAGTTTTTTAATTCTGTTGACACTTGGAGGACTCAAGCCCAGGAAGGCTCCGAAGCATCTAAAGAGTACGAAGCTTTATCTACGGACTTACAAGCTATGCCACACGAAATAAAGGCAGCAATACAAATGTGGGCAAATGGAGATGATTATTCTGAAGCATTTAACACTAATCAAAGACTGGACTTTTCTGACTCTTTTAGAGATCAAGATGCAGAGAACCTTGTTCAGCACTATCTAGAAGAAGAGTACAATGAACTTGTTGACATGTATAATGACGATAAGCTTGATGACGAAGACTTTGAAGATAGAATTGAACTTTTAGCTAGAACAACTAAAAGAATGTTCAATCAAGATGTGGAAGCACAAGAAACAGAACGTGAGAACTTTGTCTTAAGACAGCAGGAGGAATACCAAAAGCAAAAAGACAGCGCAATTCTTTCCGTTGAAAATCTTGGTAAGGCTTACCCCAACTTCAGTCGCTCTGAAATGTCAAAAATTAAGAGGGTCTTGGTTGATAGAAGTCTTGAGGATATTTTTATTGATAAAGAAGGAGAATACAAGGAAGATGCAGCTGAATTGCTTGCTTATGCCATGTATGGGAAAAAACTTCTTAACGAAGCTGAAGTTAAAGCTGAAAGAAAAGGGGAAAGTAAGGCTAATTTAAGAACTGTTGATTCAAGTCCAAAAAACATGAAAAGGCAAAAGACTTCTGACCAAAAAAGAGGAAAGAATCTGGACGCTGTAGGACACTTGAGCTCTGCATTTAAAAAGGATCCTTATGCTTAATAGATTTGTAAATATATTTAAACTAAAACAAAATGGCAATTTATAATCCGCCTAATGCTGGTTTTTCAAACCAGAACACAAACTCAGTTGGCTCTGAGTATGCGTCAACGTATGGACACGATATTTCGTTGTTGGTACAAAAGTTGACAAACCGAGCAATCTTTGATGCTGCACCTCAGCAGTTCATGGACCTCAAATTGATGAATATGGTTGCTGCTGAGCAAGTAAACTCTGATGAATTCTTCTACCAGGAGATGGGATATCAGCGTGAGCCTTTAACTGCTACTGCTATTGTAGCTGGAGTTACTGCTCCTGCACAGCAAACAATCACTGTTTCATCTGTAGCTAACATTTCAACAAACACAATTATCTCTTACCCTGATGGGTCTAAAGGTAACGTTGTTGATGTTCTTTCTGCTACATCTCAAATCGTTGTTGCTCCTTACTCTGGTGATTCTTTACCAGCGGTTGCTGTAAACGATGTACTTGCTAACGTTTCAACTGTTGATTATGATGGTTCTGAAGGTTTTGCTCAGTACTTCCGTGCTTCAGTTATTGAGCGTAACAACTACGTTCAGTTGTTTAACAAAGCTATCCGTTACTCAGAAGTTGAGCTTCACAAGTTGAAAAACTTAGGAACTACTGACAACTTTTTAGAAATGGAAAGAAACGCAATGTTCAACCAACACCGAATTGACTTATCAAATGCTTTTTGGGCAGGTCAGAAAGGACAGGTTGTAACTGCAAACGGAACAGTTGCTAAAACTACAGGTGGTGTTTACACTGCTATGGTTGATGCAGGCTCTCCAAACACAACTGCAACTACAGCTACTTTAGTTGATGCATTTGAGGACATGGTTCTTTCTTCTGAATATGGAGATTACGGATCGGCTCGTATGGCGTTCATGACTCCAACAGTACACAGACAATTGTCTTTAGCGTACAAAGAAGAGTTGACTCGATATGCTCCAAATGATGAAATCGCATTATTAAACTTGAAAGAGGTTAATCTTGGTTCTTCTAGAATTGTACTTGTACCATTCAAAAGATTCGAGGACTCAGCTTCATTCCCAGCTTCTTGGTCAAACAAGATTACTATTCTTGATATGAAAAACATCAAGAGATGTCAACTATGGGGTGAGCGTTCAGGAGATACTTTAGCTTTAGCTGATGGTATTCCAAAGCGTTATGCTGATGTTTATGTTGATTGCAACATGGGTATTAAGTTTCACAATCCACTAGCTTGTGCTTGGTTAGACTTGATCTAATAGTTAATTCATAACAAAAGAAGGGGGAGGTTCGCCTCCCCTTTTTTAAAAACAATAAAATGGCAATAAAGAAAAAAACAAAAGAACAAGACGTTACTTCTCAAGAAACTAAAAATGAGGAGGTTAACGCACCTATGGCTACGCCTGAAGAGGACAGTATGCCTGTATCATTAGTTCAAAAGCTAATGCATGAAATGGAAGAAAAGCTTTCCAATAAGTTTAAAAACCAAATTGACAAACTAAAGCTCCACAAAGCAAAAGAAGAGCTTGAAGAAGACCTTGAATATGTTGAAGGATTAGAAGACGACTGGCTAGAGAAACCAGTAACGTTTTTTGCTTTTTCTATGAGGTATTCTATTCATAGCGATAGAAGGAAAGGTCAAGAGGTTTTGCCTCCATTTGGAGACCCAATAAAGTTTAAGCCACTTATTCGTCACAAAAGACCGGGAAGAGGTAAAGAAGTAGAAGTAGTTTCAGTATCATCTGTTAGCGTTCAGTCTGCACAGGTTGTGGAGTACTTGAGGGATCATAGCTTATTTGGAATTTACTTTTACGAAAACATGGAGAACGCTATGAATGTAGATTCATCATGGGCTCATAAAATGGTTGAAGCTCAAAGGTCTTTAGCTAGATTGTCTGATATGCAGATTGTGGCTAGAGCTAAACAGGAAGGAATATCTGTAAGTCAGAGTCCTGAAAAAATGAGAAGAGAGCTTTCAGAAATATTAGCAAAAAAATCCCAAGAACAACATGAGAGAATACTTAATCAAAAATTAAAGTCTTCTGTTATTGATGACAAGGGTAGAAGTGTAACCGAAGGAAAAATAGCATAATGAGTTTTACCGCCCAATCTTTAAGAAACCAATTAGCATTTGCATTAGACGCAGAGAATTCAGATCATTATAGAGATGATTTAGATTACATACCTGCAATAAATGCTTCGATGAAATGGCTTACTGCCGTTGTAAATTCTGCTTTCGGTGAAAATAAGATAGGCGAAGAATTTTTTAGAGAACTATCATACTCTGGAGTTTTTCTTACAAACAACAACTCCAGGGTTTCTCTAGATGTTTTTCCAACAGAGGTTTGGACTGTTCTTGCTGTTATGGCTTTGCCTACTACTGAAAGCAATGGAAATCCAGCACCTCCAACACCTAACACAACAAGAAGTTATCATTTAGACAATCTTATACATGTATCTTCTTTAAACGCTTGTAAGAGAATAAGCGTTGAGGCTTGGACAGATGGTTTGTTTAATCCCACTGAGGCTGGTTACGATGGAGACCAAATATGTGATGAATTAAAACTGTATTCATACTTACAACCTATAAACTATAGAAGCGTTTCCAGGGGCGAGACATCTCAAGAAATAGAGGTTAGACCATCAGTAAAGAATGGGCAAGTAACTGTTTTCTGGGCAAAGAAACCTGAAGAGATAACTCAGTTATCAGATCAGATAGACTTTCCAAATAGTGTGTTTCAGCTTTTATTTGATAAGGCCTTGAACTATATAGCATATAAGCAAGGAGATCAAACTACAATATATGGCGTAACAACTGCCGATATTCAACAATTACTAACAGTACTATAAGATGACATACAGATACGTTGCATACGACATACAAAAGAACTTATACGCATCATACGATGATGCTGATTTTACAATTAATCAGGTGTTGTATTGGGTGGCTGTATTTGCAAACAAGCTAAGACTCCAACATCAACTGGCAACAAACTCTGATTTATTTACATCTACATTTTCTTCTGTAAAAGTATATGAGGATTCTAAAAGCAGAAAGTATATAGACTTGCCAGTTCAGGTTATGGACTTGCCGAATAATGGTGGAATAATATACATAACTTATAATGAAGAAACCTGCGGATGTGCTGGTCCCGCTTTTGCACAAGTTTGGTTTCAAGGGACAAGTGTTGGCTCTGTTCAGAACTTATACATGGATGAATACACTACTCCATCGTCTAAGAACCCATACTTTTACAGAGTAGGTCATAGAGCTGATAGTGTTGACGTAAATAGATTGTATTTGCTAGGTCTAGAGTGCGTTAAGGTTGAAGACGTAGAGATAGCTGTTAAATCTAGCATAGACCCTAGACAGATTTGCGATTTGGATGCAGAATTGCCATTGCCAGATGCTCTGGTTCAAGACTTAATAACAGCAGTCCTGCAATTAGGTAAATTCATAATGATGGTTCCTGAAGAGACTACTAACGATGGAGCAGACACTACTGAGCCTAGCACGGCTATGTATGCAAACAGAGCAGCAAACCTTCCTCAAAGTAACCAACAACAACAACAATAATGACAGCTAACGACTTTGTATCAATAGATCATATACTTGCAGATGTAACATCAACTGTTGATGATATGGATTTTAAGAAAGGATTTTCTAAAGGATGGTACACTTCTAGAATACAAGATGCTATGCAGGAATTGTCATTTGATACCTTTTGGTTAAAAATTCAGCAAGATGTTGAAATGCCAGAAAACTGTCAACTAAAAATGCCTAAAAACGTATTCAACGTAAGAGAGATTTATCTTTATAGCGGGGAAATATGTAACCCTTTAAACAGCCAAGTTGTTTATTGGAAGAGGCTTTTTAACAATACATCAAACGGAGAAGGATATACTGCGAAAGTTAAAGACGATGGAAGCAATTCTGGAGATGTATTTCAGCCAAACCAATCAATGTACACAAGAAGTAATAATGGATTTTGGGGTCCAAAGTATTACTACAATGTAATGAACGGACTTTTAATGTTTAGTAGTGAATGTAATTCTTTTCCATACGTTAGAATTGTATATAACGGGATGGGTGTTGAGAATGGAGACATGCCTGTTATACCTAGGTTCTTTGAAAGAGCTGTTGTTGACTATGTTGAGGAAAGATTTTACAACGCGATGAAGTCTAGAGACCCAAGAAAATATAGAGGACTTTGGAATGACGCATTTGGTAGGCTTAATGATTTGAGAGGAGGAAGCTGGAACAAAGCAAAGAAAAGAATTAAAGCTATGGATTCTCAAGAGAAAGAGTCTATGGAAGAGTATATTAGTTCGATGTATCACAAGTAATGTCTATCGCTAAGAAAAAGAACCTAAAGCTTTGGAATAGGATTAAGAATAGAATCAAAGCTGGAAGCAAAGGGGGTCGGCCCGGTCAATGGTCAGCTAGAAAGGCTCAGCTCGCTGTACTTGCATACAAGAAAGCTGGAGGAGGATATTCAGGTAAAAAGTCCTCAAAGAATAGTCTAAAAAAATGGACAAAGCAAAAATGGAGAACTCCTAGTGGCAAGAAGTCAAAAGACACAGGAGAAGTTTATGCACCATCCAAAACAATAAGCAAGCTTAAAAGTACTTCTAGTGGAAGAAAGAAGTTAGCTAACGCTACTAAAAAGAAAAGAGCTGCAACAAGAAAGGGGAAGCAGCACGCTAGTCACGGATTACACAAAGGAAAAAAAAGATAACATGGCAACTAGAGTAGACAAAAGTAAAATGGCTTGTAACAAGCCTAGAAGTTCAACAAGACCAGGTAAAAAGAAGATGGTTAAAGCTTGTGAAGGCGGGAAGGAAAAGATAATACATTTTGGAGCAAAAGGGTATGGTCACAATTACTCTTCAGCGGCTAGAAAGTCATTTAAGGCTAGACATAAGTGTAGCACTAGAACGTCTAAATTAACAGCCTCCTATTGGGCCTGTAAGAATCTTTGGGCAGGAAAGGGAGGATCAACAAAAAGCTCTCCAAAGGGCAGAAGAGGAAAGTACTAATGAAAGACAAGGGTGTAGGGGATACGCTTGAAAGGATACTTAAAGCTACGACAATAGATAAAATCGCTAAATTTGCATTAGGTGATGACTGTGGATGTAGTGACAGAAAGGATTACCTAAACAAGAAACTACCATACAAGAAAAGAAATGAGAAAAAGCCATAAGCAAGACGCTAAGACATATCAGAAGGGAATAAACGCAGACCAAAACAAAGAATTCTTAGGAGGTTCTGAAAAGGGTGAACACGTTGATGCTTTAAATATGCGTAGCGTTTCTATGGATGGAGACAATTTCGCCAAGAAGAAAATTAAAGGAGAGATAGTTCAGTACCCATTGGTTGACAATAGGTGTGACACTACTATTCCAATAACTCTTGATGACACGTATGAGTGTATGATGACTCAAGAAATCAACAATCACATTGTTGAGATATGGGCATCTACTGATGCAACTCCAAAAGAACCATTTATGAGAATAGATGGAAAGATTGTTCTTTATAGTGCCAACTTTCCAATATTAGTCACGGGACCACTTCAGTATGACAAGAACGAGAACTGTGTAGGAGGAGAGATGTATATCACAAATAATACAACTCCACCAATGGTATTTGTTGTTGATGACATATTATTGAATTCAGGCGTAGGGGGAGGCTCATGTACTCCTAAGTACTTTGAAGATTTTAAAATAGAAAACTTTACAGTTCCACCATCAGCCACATTGTATAAGCCTGCATTTGTAAAGCAAGTCACGGGAACAACTGGGTATGATGTAGTTGTGGGAACTTCAGGGCTTTGTGTTGGTAGTTATTCTTATTCTTACAGGCTAGTAGATGATGCTGGAGAGAGAACAGGCTTTTCTCCAATAACAGAGTTAGTCCCTGTTGTTAGAAATAATAGTAATCAGTTTCAACCTCAGTTTCCTCACTCAAGGACATTTTCTAGTGTTCCTGATGTAACTTCATCAACTATATATGGTAATCACATAAAACTTAGATATGACAATCCTAATGGGTTTTCTTTCTTGGAACTAAGAAGAGATTCTTGGAATGCTGGAGCCGCTGTAGGAGTTCCTCCTGTTTCTGAAGTGATATCTAGTATACCTATATCTCTAGGAATGAACGTTTTAGATATTTTAGATAGAGCTGAAGCGTCTTATGCTGATTCTGAGATATTAGACCTTGAAGAGCAAACGAATACCTATTCATCTGTAAGAAGAGCAAAATCTGTTAGATACTTTAACGAGAGACTTTACCTAATGAATATAGGGTATGACTCAAAAGATATTGATACTGATATTACCTTTTATGGTGGATCTAACTTCATATTTCCTACAATAGAGAATATGGGTAGGCCAGGACATAAGCACGTTTACAATGCAGCGATGCATAAATCCAACATGAGAGGTGAAAAGACTGGCTTTGGTGTTGTACTATTCGATAAAGAAAATAATGCGTCATACGCAAAAGAAATAACTGGAGCAGAGAATTTTGAGTTCCCCAACAGAAGAGATGAGACTAGCACAGATACAAACAATACATCATACAAGGGTGTAGTGAGGTGTGCTAATTCGGGAACAGATACGGGTAGTGGACCTGGGGTTCCTGGAACAACTGGGGAAGTTTCATATACTCACGAAGTTTTTGATGTAGCAAATGCTGTCCCTAAAGAGCCTAAGCCTGGAACTGAGTTTTTGTATGGATACAGGAATAGTGGTGCTGACCCAACAAAGTCATTTCATCCTACATCTCAGAATGACTCTAATAACGACATTAAATATCTAGTCACATCTAAAGCAGATATAACTCAATATGTTTCATCAAGCGCGCCATTGGCTTTTGACTACTCTCCGCCTGGATTTGGGTTAGAATACTTTTCGCAAGGAGCTGCATTTAAAGGGATAGATACTTATCCAGAATGGGCAGATGGGTTTTCTGTAGTTCAAACAGAGCCCGCTCAAAGAGTTGTTGCTCAGGGTTTAGGAATGTATAGTATGTACCCGGCTGAAAACATTAATGCTGATACGTCTAAAGGAAATAATGAGTTGTGGGCACACTTCCCTGATTTAGAGCTATTATACCCAGACATAGCAACTGACCTTCTCAATGGAAATTTTTCATCTTATAGACTTCAGCTTGTTTCTCCTTTAGGGTATTTTACTGAGCCTTTTACATGGGCAAAAAATGAATTAAATAGCAGGAGAAAGGGAGTCGATATGTTGACGTATGCAAGGGTTCTTAGGGATAAATATGTTGGAGCCCCACAAGGGGAGAAATTTAATCCTGGAATATCTCAATTTAGCGGAATAAATGATAATTTAGTTGTAGATCCTCTTCAGGAAAATGTTTATCCTGCTTATGGAAGATTTACAAACGACACGTCTTTAGATGGGCCTCAGTACGCAAATAATGGAAATGGTAATTTTGAGTTTAGAATTTTTGGATTTCAAGAAACTACTACAAACTCAACAAGACAATCTTACTTTAAAATAACTACGACAGAACCAATATATAATAATGAATTTCAAGACCTAAATAGTGGGTCAGATTCAAACGATACGGGACCAAAAGAATGGAGAGAGCCATTCTATATAGTAAATATTGTAAAAGACGTAGATATAAATCCAGGAAATACCACTCAGTATAAGCATGGCAGCAACTACGTCAGGTTCAAGTCTTTAGTTTTAGAATCTAACGGCAACTCAACTCAGAACGCACCATTAGTTTCTGAGAGATGGGAAGACTGCATTCCTGAGCTTTCTTATGGCGACTTTGGTGGTGTTTACAATCAACTTAAAAGATTTTCATATATTGAGGACGAGGATGGTAATGAGACAAGGTGGATGAATGTAGAGTTTGAGTCTGCACCTGTGGTTTCAACAATACTTACAGACCTTGCTGCAGCAGGCACATTGGGAATAGATGTTACGGATTCTAGCGGGACTTATCGAATACATGGAATATACACTAGCACAGAAGTAGGAGGAGACGCTGATGGTGTTTGTAGGCTTTTTGAATTAAACTTCGTTAATCAGGTTGGATACACAGCTTATACTGTTCCACCTTTAGGTTCAAAAGTTTATGTTAAGTACGATAAAAGAATACCTGTCAGAGTTTTTGGTGGAGATACATATATTAATGAGTCTACTTGGGCTGCCATTGATAATGTGTATGATAACACTGGAAACCCATCTGAAACAGATGGTGGATGGCTATTCGCTGACAACGAGTTTAAATTTAATTGCAGTTGGCCATTAAAGTCTTACGAAATAGAAGATTCTTGGAGGCTTTGGGAGAACACAAGTGCATGGAACTATGAAGAGTATAATTTAGAGTTCTCTAACAACGGGGGAAACCAAGCGTCTCTTATTCGTCAGATGGTAATGATGTGGACAGCAGAAACTAGATATAACCTTTCTTTCGCTTTCAACGTAGAGTCTCCAGATAAGGCTGTTAGCGATCAATACTATCCATTAATAAACTACATACCCAGGCCAAACGCATGGAGCAGTAGTGACCCTGCAGATAGAACTCAATTTGAATCAGACAATAATCTTGTCGAGCAGTATTTTAATGACTTTGGATATGAGTGGAATCTTTGGACACTAGGTGGTATTAGGTTTACGATGGGTGAGAACAATACCAACTTAGACTATGCTAAATCTCAAACTACTGTAATATATAGCACAACCCCTGCTGTTGGATTTGAAGAGCAGAATGA
>JGI20156J14371_10003118_pt1 | contig 12585 bp, 13 predicted proteins | sample COG_06_FD_14371 | JGI IMG/M metagenome (IMG submission 14371)
GGCGTTTCAATGAAACACCCTTTAATGTAGCTTATTAAGCTAGGCTAGTTTTTAGTGTTCTGAGTATAATCCCCTAAACGAGTAGTGTAATTAATTTTCAAAGCATTAACCTGTCTTAATTCTTGTTTGATATCGGATATCAATCCCATATTGGTGTCTCCGTCAACTTTCAAAGCAGTAGTAAGAACGTTTTGTAGTTCTTGACGCTTCGATGCGCGTTCGGCCAATACAAAAGCTCCAACATCTTCAACTGTTGCGAACTTATCGTTCAATTGAATTCGAGCTTGACTCCCGTATTTGTCTGCATATCGGCTCGATGGTTTCCCAGCATAGATATACATGACACGATCTTTCTTATCTAATTTTTGAATTTGATCCGCTGCTGGTAAGGTGTTTTGTACCATTAAAGTACTATCACGCATTACGGTTGCAACCATGAAGAAAAACAACAACATAAAAACAATATCGGGTAAAGATGCTGTTGAAATAGCAGGAGTTCCTCCGTCTTGTTTCTTTTTAAATTTAGCCATGTTTCTGTGTTTTAATTATTCTTACTCGGTTCTGCTTCAGACAACTTCTGAGGATACATTGCCTTAACTTCATCTAGTTTTGGCTTTAACTTTTTTCTTTCATTTTCAAAACGAGGATCAGCATAACGCTTGTTCGCTTCTACAAAAGTTAATCCTAAAAGTGGATTGAGTCTCACAAATTCGCGATCTCTCAAATCGTTATAGGCTGCAACCAATTCGTTTTGTACAGCGATATATACTTTATAAGAAGTTTCTCGGTTGTTTTTCAAAGAAATAATTGCCTTTTCTGGATTATCGGATGAACTTGAATCTTTGGCTCCTTGACAATAGTCACAAGCCTCATCACCAGTACCACCACCATTATCTAGAAATTCAATTGCCGCTTGACGTATGTTAGCGATATCCATAGGCTCTTCTTCTACTAGAAATTGGTTGTTTTTATTTACAACCACAGTGAAGATATTTCGCTCTTTAATGATGGGTGGATCTACCACTTCATCAGTTGGAGGGAGCTTTCTGTTGATTCCTGAATCGGTTTCAATGGTCGTCGTAACGAGAAAGAAAATCAAAAGTAAGAATGCAATATCCGCCATCGATCCGGCATTTACCTCCGGTGCTGCTCTTTTTGCCATAATTCTTAGTTTATTTGATTAATTTCTTTACACTAGCGAAAAGCATAGATCCAATTGCAATGATTGCAAGGAAATAAAACATTCTAATTCCTGTACCTACTAAACGAGACCCCATAGCTGATAAAACTTCTCCGTCTTTCATTGGAGTTTCAACACCTTCAGAAGTACCATAAGCAACTCCTAAAACTACTAAAAGACCCACAATAGAAAACACAGCTTTTTTCAACTTTTCTTTGTCTGAAAAAAGACCAAGAAGAGAGAATATTAAAGTAGCTATTACAGCAATTCCCAAGATAACTTGCGCGAGTGAAATTAAAGGACTAACCGTACTATAGTCTCCCATAGCTGCAGCGGCCTTTACTTCTTCGTCACCAGATCCAATAACCATGAAAAGGAATACAATTCCCAACACACCTAGAATACCTGTAACAATTTTTACTATTTTATGAAAATTCATAATTACAAATTTTAAAGGGTGTATACTATTTTTTATGCGCAACAAGGATATCAACCAAGGTGATTGACGCGTCTTCCATGTCGTTTACGATACTATCAATTTTAGCAACGATATAGTTATAAAAAATTTGAAGGATAATTGCAACAACAAGACCAAATACCGTTGTTAAAAGTGCAACTTTAATACCTCCAGCTACAAGTGAAGGCTGCATATCTCCTGCCGCTTCAATTTTATCAAAGGCCTGAATCATCCCGATTACAGTTCCCATGAACCCAAGCATTGGAGCAAGAGCGATGAATAAAGAAATCCAAGAAACGTTTTTCTCTAATTGACCCATTTGAACGCCTCCATAAGCTACAACAGCTTTTTCTGCACTCTCTACACCTTCATCAACACGATCAAGACCTTGGTAAAAGATTGAAGCTACAGGACCTTTAGTATCTCTACAAAGATCTTTTGCCGCATCGACTCCGCCGTTAGCGAGAGCTTCTTCAACACCATCAGTCAATTTTTTTGTGTTCGTAGTTGCTAGGTTTAAGAAAATAATTCTTTCGATAGCAATTGCAAGACCTAAGATCAAACAAATTAAAACGATTCCCATAAAACCTGGTCCTCCTTCAATAAAACGTGTTTTAAGTTCTTGAGTAAAAGAAGCAGATTCACCTGAGGCTTCATCATCTTCTTGAACGATTGTCGATACTGCTAAATTATCAGCAGTGATAAGATTGATTGTATTTGCATTTGCGGAAAAACCGGTCATTAAAATGCTGGCTACAAGGGCAACGAATAATTTTCTCATTTGATAAATTTTTGTTCTTGTTAAATAAAGGTTTAAAGATAAAAAAAAATACTGTTTAACCTAATTTTTTTGCAGAGAGGAAGGGATTCGAACCCTCGATACGCTTTTGGCGTATACACGCTTTCCAAGCGTGCGCCTTCGACCACTCGGCCACCTCTCTAAAAATTAAATTTAGGTTTTCGAAATAACAAAAAAAATACTTCTCCTAAAAATTTAAACCCCACTAAATCATTTTATTTTGAATATTTCCAATGCATTCTTCGAAGTTTCTTCTGCAATTGTAGCGATGGGCAGTCCATATACTGCAGCTACTCTAGCTGCAACCTCCTGTATATAAGAACTTTCGTTCCTTTTTCCTCGATAAGGAGTCGGAGCTAAATAAGGTGCGTCGGTTTCGAGCACAATTTCACTCAGAGGAATATGATTTAAAAATTGATCCAGTTTTCCATTCTTAAAAGTGACCACTCCTCCGATTCCTAACTTCAAATTATATGTCAAAACACGTTTTGCCTGTTCTAATGTGCCCGTAAAGCAGTGAAAAATTCCACTTAAATCGTCTGGATTATGTCCATCAAGGACCTCAAAAACCGCATCAAAAGCATCACGACAATGAATTACAAAAGGAAGTTTATACTTTTTTGCCCACTGAATTTGTAAATCAAAAGCCTCTTGTTGTTCCTTAATAAAGGTCTTATCCCAATATAAATCAATTCCAATTTCGCCAATCGCACAAAAAGTTCGCTGTTCCAACAATGAAGAAACATGATCTAATTCTTCTTTGTAGTTCTCTTTTATATGGGTCGGATGTACACCCGTCATCAAATGCATTTGATTTGGATATTGTTTTTCGAGAGACAGCATCCGATCGGTATAGGTCGAATCAATAGCTGGAATAAAAAAATCAGTAATCCCAGTGGCAAGAGCTCTTTGAATCATTAGATCACGATCTTCGTCAAAAGCTTCTGCGTATAGGTGGGTGTGGGTATCTATTAATTGCATGCGGCTAAAATAGACATTTCGTTATAGAAGGGCAGAAAACACAGATCAAAAATATTGGAATGCTATTCTGTATCTTTGAAAAAAAAAGAGTGCTGAAAAATATTTTAGAACCCAAAGGATACACTTCAATTCGTTTAAAGAGAACAAAAAGCCAACATTTAGTAGCTCAGTTGGAAGTAAACGCTGTTGAAGGCTTGTTTTTAATTGATACGGGGGCTTCTAATAGCTGCATAAGAGCCGATAAGGAAGTTTATTTTGAACTTATTGGGAAAGACAAGACCTTAGAATTGAGTGGGGCGGGGAGTGAAAAATTAGAAGCTAAACCAACAGCAAAAAGCAACATCAGCTATGGTACTGTCTTCTTAACTAAGTTAACATTCTTTTTACTGGATATGGATTCAATCAACAACTCACTGTCCGAACAAGGGAGTGAAGTAATCGATGGGATTATAGGCGCTGATTTTCTTAAAAAAACTAACGCCTTAATCGATTATAAAAGCAAGAAACTCTTTCTAAAGCTCTAGAGCTTTCTTAGGGTCGTTGTCCATCAATAATGCAATTGGATCCTCCAATGCTTCTTTAATGGCTACAAGAAAGCCTACAGACTCCTTCCCATCAACAATACGGTGATCGTAAGACAAAGCCAAATACATCATCGGATGAATTTCAACTTTTCCGTTTACAGCGATTGGACGTTCAATAATATTGTGCATCCCTAAAATACCCGATTGTGGTGGATTGATAATGGGTGTTGACAGCATAGAACCGAATACACCTCCGTTGGAGATGGTAAAAGTTCCACCGGTCATTTCGTCCACTGTGATTTTACCATCGCGGGCACGAATAGCCAATCTTTTAATTTCTGTTTCAACACCTCTAAAAGACAAGGTTTCTGCGCTTCTAACAACAGGAACCATAAGCCCTTTTGGCCCTGAAACTGCTACACTGATATCGCAGTAATCGTATTCAATTTGATAATCGCCGTCGATCATCGAATTGACATCAGGATATAATTCCAAAGCACGAACTACGGCTCGGGTGAAAAAGCTCATAAAGCCTAATCCAACATTGTGCTTGGCTTTAAACGTTTCTTTAAATTCATTTCGCAGGGCAAAAATGGGGGACATATTAACTTCGTTGAACGTAGTCAACATAGCCGTTTCATTTTTGGCACTTACGAGGCGTTGTGCGACTTTACGTCTCAGCATCGATAGTTTTTTGCGGCTATCGTCACGGGAACCGTGAGTTGGAGGAGTTCCCATTGAAGGCACTGCATCAACAGCATCTTGTTTGGTGATTCGACCATCTCTTCCAGTGCCAGAAACGGCATTGGCATCGATTCCTTTTTCATTTAATATTTTCTTTGCCGCTGGGGAAGCAGAGCCCGAAGCGTATGTCGCTTGTGCTGCAACCTCTTTTTCGACAACAGCTGGTGCTTCTTTCTTAGCAGGAGCTTCCGCAGGGAGAGCATCACCACTTGGTTTACCTTCTGTATCAATTAGGCAAACGACTTGGCCAACAGCAACTGCGTCGCCTTCTTCTGCTTTGAACGTAATTGTTCCACTTTCTTCGGCAGGAAGTTCTAAGGTTGCTTTGTCAGAATCTACTTCGGCAATGGGTTGGTCTTTTTCGACATAATCTCCTTCGGCAACAAGCCATTGAGCAATTTCAACTTCGGTAATTGATTCTCCTGGTGAAGGAACTTTCATTTCTAAAATCATAGGAATGGGTTTTAACAGGTCGTGTTATTTATTTATTTTTTCTATAAAATTATTCTTGGTGGCATCAAAAACATAGTCAATGACTTCGCCGTGTCTTTTCTTGAATCGCGTTGCGCTTCCTGCAGCTGGAGCTGCATAAAAACGCCTGGACACTGGTCGGAAATGAGCTGCTTCTGGTAAGTGAAGGAGTAAGTGTGACCATACACCCATATTACGAGGTTCTTCTTGGGCCCAAACCACATCTTTAACGTCCTTATATTGCTCTAATACGTCTCGCATTTCATCAATCGGCAAGGGAAACAATTGTTCTACACGAACGATAGCTACATCGTGTCGTTTCTTTTCTTTGCGAGCTTCAACCAGATCGTAATAAAATTTACCCGTACAGAACACTAGGGTTTTCGTTTTTTTGGGAACTACATCAGCATCTTCTATTAGCGTATGGAATTTGCCATTTGTAAATTCTTCTTTAGAAGAAACTACATCCTGATGACGCAGTAAACTCTTCGGTGTAAAAATAACCAACGGTTTTCGGTAATTGGTTTTCATCTGTCGACGAAGAATATGGAATAAGTTTGCGGGAGTAGAACAATTTGCTATGAACATATTGTCCTTTGCACAAAGCTGCAAATAACGCTCAATTCGAGCGGAAGAATGTTCTGCTCCTTGTCCTTCGTATCCATGCGGAAGTAATAAGACAATTCCATTTTGAGTTTTCCACTTATCTTCTCCCGAAGCAATGTATTGGTCAATTACAATTTGTGCTCCGTTACTAAAGTCTCCAAACTGCGCTTCCCAAATGGTCAATGCATTGGGACTAGCCATTGCAAAACCATAGTCAAAGCCCAAAACTGCATACTCGGATAAAAGGGAGTTATAAATACTAAACTTTCCTTGATTTTCAGGACTGATTGTATTCAGCAATACAATCTCTTCTTCAGACTCCTCTGCTTTTAAAAGTGCATGACGGTGCGAAAACGTACCACGCTCCACATCTTGACCTGAAACACGAACATCAAAGCCTTCTTTTAGTAAGGTTCCATAAGCTAGGAGTTCTCCCATTGCCCAGTCCATAGCGTCCGATTCGAAATACATCCGTCTTCGGTCGCCAATTAATTTTTCTATTTTACGAAGGAATTTTTTGTCTGCTGGCAAGGTGGTAATTGTTGTAGCAACTTCAGTAAGCATCTTTTCATTGACCCTGGTGTCTACGGCTTTCTTCATTTCATTTGCCTTCGCCAAAGAAAGTCCTTCCCACTCATCAGCCATAAAAGGTGTGATGATTGTTTTTTCTTCTTTTCGAGAATCTTTAAGATCGACCTCTAAAGAATTTTTATACTCTTGTTCCAACTGCTTTACATCTGCAGCAGTTACAATATTTTGAGCAATCAATTGATCGGCATAAATATCTCTTGGATTTTTATGTTTTGCAATTTTCTTATATAACTTAGGCTGGGTAAAGCGCGGTTCATCCCCTTCGTTGTGTCCATACTTACGATATCCCAATAGATCGATGAATACATCTCTACCAAATTTCATTCGATAATCTAAAGCAAAAAGAGTTGCGTGAACAACGGCTTCTGCATCATCGGAATTTACATGGAGCACGGGAGACAAGGTTACTTTTGCTACATCGGTACAATAAGTACTGGATCGAGCGTCGAGATAATTGGTTGTAAATCCAATTTGATTATTAACAACAATATGAATTGTTCCTCCTGTCCCGTAACCCTTAAGGCCTGCCATCTGAACAATTTCATAAGGCAATCCTTGTCCTGCAATTGCTGCATCTCCATGCACAATTATAGGAAGTACTTTATGGGTGTCTCCGTCAAAACTACTTTCTAGTTTCGCTCGAGCAATTCCTTGAACCACTGCACCAACCGTTTCAAGATGCGAAGGGTTGGGAGCAATATTCATGTTTATTTTTTTACCGTTATCGGTAGTGCGTTTTGAAGTCCAACCTAAATGGTATTTTACATCTCCGTCAAAAACAGTTTCTTCATAATCTTTTCCGTCAAATTCGCTGAAAATATCTTTTCCTGATTTTCCGAAAATATTGGTCAAGGTATTCAAACGGCCACGATGTGCCATTCCCATTACAAACTCTTCTACACCATGATTGGCTGCGGCTTCGACCACAGCGTCTAGAGCTGGAATCAAAGACTCTCCACCTTCTAGAGAAAATCGTTTTTGACCTACGTATTTGGTATGTAAAAAAGTCTCAAAGCTTACCGCTTGATTCAATTTCTTTAGAATATGCTTTTTCTCATCTTGAGAAAAATTGGGAAGATTATCGTTTATATGAAGTCGTTTTTGGATCCAATCCAGTTTTTCAGGATTACGGATATACATATATTCAACTCCAATAGAATGGCAGTATACACGTTCTAAATGTTCAATAATAACCGTGAGCGTATTGGGGCCTATTCCCATAATATCACCTGCATTGAATACCAGATTACGGTCTGCCTGAGACAAGCCGAAATTTTCTAAGGCCAAATTGGGTTGGTAGGTTCTGCGGTCACGTACAGGGTTCGTTTTGGTAAACAAATGCCCTCGCTTTCTATACGCATCGATAAGCTGTACTACTCGAAACTCTTTTTGTAGGTGTTCGGGTACTTCAGTTACCGATTCAGTACTGTCGTTGTTTTGGCTGTTTTCAATTCCAAAGTCAAAACCTTGGAAAAAAGCTCTCCAGCTGGGTTCAACGCTATCAGGTTGTTGAAGATATTGGTCATACATCTGAGCAAAATAGCCTGTATGAGCTGCATTTAAAAAAGAATACTTGTCCATTATATGGATGCTTGTCTAAAAATTCATGTACGAAATTACAACTTTTAGCCTAAGCCTGCTATGTCTTTGAACGAAAAAAAAGCTGGTTTTAACACAATTACACTCCATTTTATGGCATTTATAGTTTTTATTGTAAAAAACGAGTTTATTCTGGAAAACAACTTCTTAAGAATCTGTTTCAAAAAAGAAAAATATCTTTCCTAAAAATCGAAGAACACATTTCATAATTGGTTACTTTAGACAGCATGTTTGCACTCGTCGATTGTAATAATTTTTATGCCTCCTGTGAGCGTGTCTTTCAACCGCAATGGGAAGGAAAGCCTGTTGTTATTTTATCCAATAATGACGGTTGTGTTATTGCGAGAAGTAACGAAGCAAAAGCTTTGGGCATCCCTATGGGAGCGCCAGCCTTTAAATACAAAGAGGTTTTTGCAAAACAAAAAATTAAAGTATTTTCTTCAAACTATCCGCTTTATGGCGACATGAGCAGTCGCGTTATGCAAATTCTGGAAAATTACACGCCCAATTCTGAGATTTACAGCATTGACGAAGCCTTCCTAAAATTCGATGGTTTTGATTATTTTGACCTAGAAAGCACAGGGCTGAAAATGAAAAAGCAGGTGCGTCAGTGGACGGGAATTCCTGTTTCTGTCGGTTTTGCCCCTACTAAGGCGTTGGCGAAAATTGCTAATAAAATTGCTAAAAAATTCGACTCACGAACACAAGGGGTTTACATCATTGACAGTTGTGAAAAACGAGTAAAAGCCTTGAAATGGACCGCCGTAAAAGATGTTTGGGGCATAGGCAGGCAGCACAGCAAAAGACTAGAAGCGCAAGGAATCCGAACGGCATATGACTTTGCGAACCTTCCTGATTCATGGATTAAAAAACACATGAGTGTATTGGAACTCCGCCTAAAAAAAGACTTACTCGGATTGCCTTACATTAAACTAGAGGATGTTGTCCCTGCAAAAAAGTCTATTGCTACTACTCGAAGTTTTAAAAGTAATCTTTCCCAGTTTCATCAATTGGAAGAACGTATTTCGACTTATGCCAATAGCTGTGCAGAAAAGCTTCGAAAGCAAGAAGGAAGTTGCAGTGCTGTCTTGATTTTTATTCGCAGTAATTCACATCAAAAAAATAAAGAACAATACCGCAACAGCTGTGTAATCACACTCCCGTATGCTACCGATTCTAGTCTCATTATTTCTAAACAGGCTGTGAACGGTTTAAAACGTATTTTTAAGGATGGTATTGACTATAAGAAAGCGGGCGTTATCCTGTTAGGGTTAGTCCCCGCCAAAGAGCGACAGCTCAACTTATTTCAACCCGACCTAAACAAACACGACCCGCTGATGCAGGCTATTGATAAAATACATTTACGCTTTGGACCCCATAAAATTAAGTTAGGAAATCAAGACCTCAATTCGACTTGGAACATGCGACAAGAACATCTTTCCAAGCGCTACACAACAGAGCTAAAAGAAATTTTTACGGTCAATAACAATTCGAATATCATCCTATGAAAAAAGACCAAACGTCGCAACAAGCCATCGTTTTCTTTAAACCAAACACAGAGGTATTTCAAGAGATGCCTCTGGCGCAAAATGGGGTTTCAGCGGGCTTTCCTTCGCCTGCAGACGACTTTAAAGAACTTCGCATCAGTATTGACCAAGAGGTTGTCAAAAACGCAGAGGCTACTTTTTATGCTCGAGTAGCTGGAGAATCTATGCAGGGAGCCGGACTAGATGATGGAGATCTTCTGGTTATTGATCGAAGTAAAGAACCAGAAGACAACAACATTGCTGTTTGTTTTATTGATGGTGAATTTACTGTGAAGCGCTTAAAAGTAACGCCCGAATGTATTTATTTAATGCCTGAAAACTCAAAATACAAACCCATACAGGTAACGGAAGAAAATGAGCTAATCGTTTGGGGGGTGGTTACTTTTGTTGTTAAAAAAGTCTAATTTTTTAGTCTCAATAGAATTTCATACTTTAGGCGAAGCATAGTATAATATATAATTTAATGAAGAGAGGGTCGCTTATCTTTTCTGGGTCATTGGCATTCTTCATGTCTTTGGGCAGTATACAAATCAAGAACTCTTGACGACCTACACAAAACCACTGTTAGTACCTTTATTAGCTGTTTTTTACTACAACAAACAAGCAGAGAGATTATTCCTAATTGCACTCGGGTGCTCTTGGTTGGGAGATCTTTTTTTAATGGGCGAAGGCCGTTTGTTTTTTCTTTCTGGAATTTTCTCTTTCTGGGGAGCACAACTTTGCTATTTATACTTGATCAATAAAGAGGTCCAACTTCCTTTCAAAAAACGCTTATTTTCTAAAGAAGCCCTTCTACCACTAATCTTGTTCGGCAGCTACTTTGTTGGTACCATGAGTTTATTAGGTGTGAAACTCGGGATGCTGACTTTTCCTGTTAGTGGATATGCGTTTACCTTAGCAATCATAGGAGCTACAAGCATGCTGTTGTGGATAAAAAAGAAAAGCTCAAGCACACGAGCTCTTTTCTTTGGAGTTCTATTGTTTATTATTTCCGATAGTATGATCGCATTCAATACGTTTTATTTTCAAGAAGACATCTTCGGCTTCTGGGTTATGGCCACCTACATACCCGCTCAATTCTTAATCTGTAATTACTTCAGAAAAACACATGCAAACACATGAATTCAGTTTTTTCAGTGGTATTCAAATACAGCGTTTACCTGTTTTGGGTTGTTGCTCTTATTAATCTTTATGGACTGATGTTTTATAGTCCGCTGGAACAAATCACAAAACCCTTTCTTATCCCCATTTTAAGTCTTTACTATTTTTCTGGAAATAACAGAAATTCTGCTTATGTGATGGCGTTGTTTTTTTCTTGGTTTGGGAATGTTTTAATTATGAGTACTGAATTCGCGATGATTCTTGCGGGGGTTATTTGTTTCTGGGGAATGCTATTACTGTACTCCTATCAAATCCTCAAAAACCTTTCTGGCTCACTCGTAGATCAATTCAAAAAAAAATACGCCAAGACCATTGTGGCTATTTGTCTAGTATACTTAATCATTATAATCGGTGTTCTTTATGAGGATTTAGGGGAACTTGTTCCTGCAATATCGTTTTACGGACTAACACTTACAGGAACTGGATTTCTTAGTGTTATGCTGTGGCTTAAACAAAAAGAAAAAACAACATTTGCTCTCATGTCAGGCGCAATTCTTATGATCATTAGTGGTACACTACTCGCTGTAAAGCTATTCGCAGGAAACAATCTTTTGATTGAAACCTTGATGCGGCTCTCATACATAGTTGCGCAATTTTCAATCTGTTTTTACTTTAAAAAATCAACAAGCACTCTTTAAAATATGATTTTATCCATCCCAAACCGAATCAAATTCAGCCTCTTTTCTTTTGTACTGTCTTCTGTTTGCTATATTTATGGTAGTTTATTTGACAATATCATATTAGAAATAACCTCAAACATTTTTCTCATTCCGAGTTTGGCTTTTTTATATTTTTTAAAGTCAAAAGAAAAAAACCTTGCCTACGGTTTGATTCTTGTTTTTTCATGGATTGGAGGGTTACTAATCCTATCGAAGACATTTTTAAACTCCATTTCTGGTGTTATTGCTTTTTGGGGTTTGATACTGCTGCTTGCCGATCACATTTTAAAGCGGCTAAAAACGCCGCTGAAAAAACAATTCAAAAAGAAAAAAACAATTTATTCTTTCCTCATTCACTCGGCTTATTTAGGCAGCATACTATATCTATTATCCGAACATCTGGGAAGCTTTATTTACCCGATTTCATTTTATGTAATATGCTTAGTCGGAACTAGCTTTTTGAGCACTGTGCTCTGGAATGAGCAAAAAAATAAGGCCAACATGCTTCTGATGTTTGGATTAATCATGCTGGTTATAAGCGGATCAATACTTGCCATCAAGCTTTTTGAAGGGGAGATAACCCAGATTCAAGACTTTTTTAGACTATTCCTTTATGTGGTCTCAGAACTACTCATTTGTCTCTACTTTATAACATCAAAAAAAAGTGAATGAAAACCTCAAAGGCCTCCCCAAAGACATTCGTAGCCCTTTATTGGCTGTCTTTATCCCTCTACATCTTCAGTGTAATTTTTGATTATCCTACAACACAAGCGATAGGTATTGTGTTCATGATTCCTTTCCTTGCATTGGCAACTAACTCAAAAAAAGAAGTAGTGAATGGGTATTTCTATATCTTATTTATGGCTTGGATTGGAGACGTGCTTTTATTAGCTGAGAAACCATCAACAACATTCAGTGCAGTAATTTCATATTGGGGAAATCTTCTGGCCATTTCAGCATTACTACAACGCAAGCTGGTTGATTCTATGCTGTCTCAAATTCAAAAAAAAGAAGGTGTATATGCATTGTTGGGTTTAGGAATCGCTATTCTGAGTATCATCGTAATAATTGAACCCTACGCAGGAATAATTATAATTCCTGTAATAGTTTATGGGATCACCTTAACCCTAGCAGGAATTCTAAGTTTTATCACCTACTCAAAGAGCAAGACAATTCAAAATCAAAATTTGATTTTTGGATATGTTTTCATGTGTTTGAGTGCCATTACAAAAGCTATAGAAATAATTTATTTTGACAACAATTATT
>JGI20156J14371_10003135_pt1 | contig 12559 bp, 9 predicted proteins | sample COG_06_FD_14371 | JGI IMG/M metagenome (IMG submission 14371)
ATTTATTTTCAAGGAGACTCGACATCAATTAATCAAGCAATACAAATACTCAATGATAAGCCACCAAAACTATTCACGTTTGACATAATAAACGAATACCCTCACGATATAACTTCCTACACGCAAGGACTCGAATTTTACAATGGTGAATTATATGAAAGTACCGGGCAGCGAGGAGAATCTAAGCTGAGAAAGGTTAATTACAAAACTGGAGAGGTTCTCAAAAATATAGCCTTAAAACCTCAATTTTTTGGTGAGGGTCTAACAATAAAAGGCAATCGAATATTACAGCTAACTTGGCAAGGAGGCAAAGGTTTTATTTATGACCGAGACACCTTTAATAAATTAGATGAATTTTATTTTGAAAAAAGTAAAGAAGGTTGGGGGCTCTGTAATAACGGAGAAAACATTTATAAATCAGATGGCACTGAAAAGATTTGGCTTTTAAATCCTAAAAGTTTGAAAGAGACAGATTATATACAAACATACACAAATAAGGGGAAAATTGTTGGCATCAACGAATTGGAATGGGTTAACGGTAAAATATTTGCTAATCGCTATCAACTCGATGGCGTTGCAATTATCAATCCTTTAAATGGAGCTATAGAAGGCGTTATCGACTTTAGAGCTTTGAAGAAAAAAGTAACACAACATCAAGGTTTAGACGTGCTAAACGGATTGGCTTGGAATCCAACTTCTCAAACGTTGTTCGTGACAGGAAAGCGTTGGGATAAACTTTTTGAGGTTAAAATTATTGAACAATAACAAAATATAGCGTTAAAAGTTATATTTTTAGGGTTCAATTTTTTTTACAAACCTGTTAGCTTATACATGAAAAAAAATCTATATTTTGTTTTCACCACTGCCATATTAATCTTTTGGAGTTCTTGTAGAAAAGATTTTGAATTTGATTTAAGTTCCGGAAACTTAGAATTTTCCAAAGACACAGTATATCTTGACACTGTATTTAGTAATATTGGTTCGAGCACCTATAATTTAAAAGTATTCAATACCAGTGATAATGACATTGTAATTCCAACGTTAAGACTGAGTCAAGGCCAAAACTCGATGTATCGTCTAAATGTCGATGGCCAGACCGGCGTTGGCACAACATCTGGAAGAGAATTTCAAAATATTGAAATACTTGCCAAAGACAGCATGTATATTTTTATTGAAACTACAATCGACATTCAACAACTAGTGGAGAATAACAATCAATTCTTGTACACAGATGCTATCGAGTTTGATTCAGGTTCGAATCTTCAAAAAGTTGAACTCGTTACACTTGTAAAAGATGCAGTTTTTATATATCCACAACGTTTTATAAATGAGGAAGGTGCTTACATCAAAGAGACATTAAGTTTTGATATCGATGGTGACGGAATCGATGACGAAACTGCTATTGAAGGACGTTTTCTGACACAAAGTGAACTTACCTTTACGAACGAAAAACCTTATGTGATTTACGGTTACGCCGCTGTTGGTGATGCTCAAACACTTCACATTGAACCAGGAGCTAGGATACACTTTCATTCGAAATCTGGTTTGTTAGTTGCCACAGGTGGCTCAATCAATGCGCAAGGAGCCTTGAGTGCAAACTCAGACCTTATGGAGGGTGAAATTATTTTTGAAGGAGATCGATTAGAACCAGGATTCGCAGACATTCCCGGGCAATGGGAAACTATTTGGTTATTTAATGGAAGTATCAATAATATTTTCAAGCATGTCACCATAAAAAATAGCACGGTTGGGATATTGTGTGAAGGTAATCAAGAAGATTTTTCAAAATTAAATATCACGAATACCCAAATTTATAATTCTAGCAATTTTGGCATTCTGGGAAGAGCAACCTCTATATTTGGAGAAAACTTAGTAATTAACAGTAGTGGACAATCTTCCTTTGCAGGAACATATGGAGGAAGATATAATTTCGTGCATTCTACCATTACAAATTATTGGAATAAAAGCTTTAGACAATTTCCTGCGATTTTATTAAACAATTACATTATTAATGAAGATAACTCAGTGCAATTAAACGCCTTGGAAACAGCTGATTTTACCAACACTATAATTTTTGGAAATGACAACCTAGAACTACTTCTAGACAACAACAATGACGCTACTTTTAACTTCAAATTCACAAATTGTCTAATCAAGTTTAGTGATCCAAACAATAATTTCAATACTGAGGAGTATGATTTTGATAATACAAACTATTATGAGAATATAAGAGTTAATGAAGATCCTGAATTTTTAGATCCATTTCAAAATAAATTACAAATTCCTAACCTCTCACCTTCGGACGGGGCAGGAATCATTTCAGGAAATTTATTTTTAGATATTTTAGGGACAACTCGAAGTAACCCTCCAGATTTAGGCGCCTACGAAAGCACAGTTTTTGACAATTAAGTCATCCGTCAAGAAAACAGAGGCCTATCTGACATCAGCGAATTTACTTTGTTAGCAACCTCGGCCAGAGTAGAGTCATCTTCATAGTTTCTGATAACCTCATCAATTAGTGATACGATAATTTCCATGTCAGTTTCCTTAAGTCCACGTGTTGTAATTGCTGGAGTCCCAACACGAATACCTGAGGTGACGAAAGGACTTTTATCATCGAAAGGAACCATGTTTTTATTCACAGTAATATCTGCTTTAACCAATGCCTGCTCCGCATCTTTACCTGTAATATTTTTATTTCTTAAATCAATTAACATCATATGGTTATCAGTACCACCTGAAATAATATTATAATCTTTAGTTACAAAGGCTCTCGCCATCGCATCAGCATTGTTTTTTACCTGCAAAATGTAATGCATAAAATCATCTGTTAAGGCTTCCTCAAAAGCAATGGCCTTTGCAGCGATTATATGTTCTAAAGGACCACCCTGATTTCCTGGAAAAACACCTGAATTAAGCAAAGAAGACATTGAACGTAGTTTACCACTTTTTAGTGTTAAACCAAAAGGGTTTTCAAAATCTTGTCCCATCAGAATCATACCACCTCTTGGACCACGAAGGGTTTTATGAGTGGTGGTAGTAACGATATGACAATGAGGTAAAGGATCATTTAATATTCCTTTTGCAATTAACCCTGATGGATGAGAAATATCTGCTAACAAGATTGCATTAACGCTATCTGCAATAGTCCTGAATCGCTTAAAGTCCATATCGCGTGAATAGGCAGAAGCTCCTGCAATAATTAATTTTGGACGTTCCTTTTTTGCAATCTCCTCTATCCTATCATAGTTTAAAACACCTGTAGCTTCATCAACTCCATAAAAACAAGGATTGTACAAACGCCCCGAGAAATTAACTGGAGAACCGTGTGTCAAATGACCACCATGAGACAAATCAAATCCTAAAATTTTATCTCCTGGATTTAAGCACGCATGAAATACCGCAGTGTTCGCTTGACTCCCTGAGTGCGGTTGAACGTTTACAAATTCTGCATTAAATAGTGTCTTAGCCCTTTCTATTGCCAATTCTTCAACTTCATCAACAATTTCACATCCTCCATAATAACGCTTGCCAGGATAGCCTTCAGCATATTTATTGGTCAGAACTGAGCCAGCAGCTTCCATCACTTGATCGCTTACAAAATTTTCAGAGGCAATCAACTCTAATCCATTGAGTTGACGTTGTTTTTCAGCTTGAATTAATTCAAATATTTGTCTGTCTCGTTGCATAAAATACTCTTAAGGTTAAATATTTATCAAAAATAGTGAATTGATTAGTTTAATAAGTCAAAAAACATATATTTACAGAGAATTTAATAACAATTAATCAACAATATATTATGTCTATTTCAGCAAATAATCCTGACAGAGCATCTTGGCTACATGTAGATAAAAATTCTGATTTTCCAATTCAAAATATACCATTTGGTGTGTTTTTAACTCGTGATGATATTGTTACGATTGGAACTAGAATCGGTGATACAGCAATTGATTTAGGTGCCCTGCATCAATTAGGGTATTTTGATGGCATTCCTTTAACAGATGATATTTTTCTTCAAGACACATTGAATGACTTTATAGCCGATGGTCGCAAAACTTGGCGCTTGGTTAGAAACAGAATTGCAGACATATTTGATGACACTGACGATACCCTAAAAAACAATAAAAAAAATAAAGAAATAGTTTTATTTCGACTTGATGAAATTGAGATGCAGTTACCTGTACAAATCGGTGATTACACTGACTTTTATGCAAGTAAAGAACATGCTACGAACGTTGGAACCATGTTTAGAGGCAAAGATAATGCCTTGATGCCTAATTGGCTTCATCTTCCAGTTGGCTATCACGGTAGAAGCTCTTCCATTATTCCCTCTGGAATTCCAATTCATAGACCACAAGGTCAAACATTACCAGCAGGGGCCACAGTCCCGACGTTTGGCCCAAGTAATCTGGTAGATTTTGAGTTAGAGATGGCATTTATTACAACTGATGCCAATGATTTAGGTGAGCCTATTCCGATTTCCGAAGCAGAAGAATATATTTTTGGATTGGTGTTATTTAATGATTGGAGCGCTCGCGACATACAAAAATGGGAGTATGTGCCCTTAGGCCCTTTTTTAGGGAAAAATTTTGCATCGACAATATCACCGTGGATTGTCACTTTGGACGCTCTTGAGCCATTTCGTGTTGAATCTCCAAAACAGCACCCGCAGCCACTTCCATATTTGCAATTGGGAGGAAAGAACAGTTACGATATTAACTTGGAAGCTTCGATTAAACCTCAGGAGGCAAAAGAAACAATTGTTTGTCGATCTAATTTCAGGTACATGTATTGGAATATGGCACAACAACTAGCACACCACACTGTCAACGGATGTCCTGTTAATTCTGGGGATATGATGGGTAGTGGAACAATTTCAGGGCCAACGGAAGATTCATATGGATCGATGTTGGAGTTAACCTGGCGAGGTGAAAAGCCATTAAAAATGAAAGACGGATCAGAACGAAAATTCATTCAAGACAATGACACTGTAATCATGAGAGCTTTCAGTGAGAATGATGATGTGAGAATCGGATTTGGGGAAGTTAAAACAAAATTACTTCCTGTTTACGAAAAGTAATATTTTATCTGCTTATTGGATAACTTCTTAAAAGCCTAAAGGGTTCAAGTACGTATTCCTATAATCTTGTGTGGGTACGAATTTTGCTTTAAGATCTTATTAATATTCATTTCAAAATTCAGTTTGGCATTATCTTTGAAAAGCGTTTTATATGTATAATTTAAAACTCAAGATGATGAAAAAACTACTCCTATTATTAGTGCTTCTTTCAGGACTTCTGTCTTGTGGTGGAAGAAAGCAAATTGAAAAACAGTTACAATTAGGTAATTATGACGCCGTTATTAGTAACGCTCTAAAAAAACTCAATAAAAACAAGAGTGACAAAAGGAAGCAGCACTATGTACTATTGCTGAAAGATGCTTACGAACAAGTTGTTAAAAGAGATATAAAAAGGATTAATCACTTCAAAAAGGGTGATAATCCAGAATTATTAAAGTCAATTTTTGAATTATATGTGAAACTGGACTATCGCCAAGAAGCTATCAAGCCATATCTTCCAATGAAAATTGGAAATCATATTGTTAATTTAACTTTTATAGATTACTCAAAGGATATTCAAGAATATCAATTTAAGGTCTCCAATCATATGTTTAACAATGGTTTAATATTATTATCCTCTGAGGACAAGTATGACGCTAGAAAGGCTCACAAGCTATTTACATACGTGGAAGACATAAATCCAAACTTTAAAAACACTAGAGAACTGATAAAAAATGCTCATCTGAAAGGTATTGATCATGTTATAATTAATCTTTTTGATACCACTGATCAAATTATTCCAANATATATAAAAGAGGAAGTTGCTAATATAAAGGATGCTACCATTAATCATCAGTGGATTCAGTATCATAATTTTGCAAAAGAGTCTATGAGATATGATTTTGAAATGAATGTTGATATTAAACAAATATTAATATCTCCTGAAGCATTAACTGAAAAACAATTTATCCGAAATAAAAATATTGTTGACGGTTGGGAATATCAGCTAGATATCGATGGAAACGTTCTGAAGGATTCTCTAGGGAACGATGTGAAAATTGATAAAATAAAACAAGTTAGGGCGCGATTTTTTGCGTTTAATCAATTTAAAACAAGTGAAATCCTTGCTGAGGTTACTTTTGTAAATTTAAAAACAAACACTATTCTGAAAACGATTCCGATAGATAGTAAGTTGGTATTTGAAAATAATTTTGGGACTTACAGCGGAGACTTTAGGGCTTTAACACGCTTTGACAGAGCTTTAACAAGAGAAAAAAGTGTTTACTTTCCAACAAACGAACAAATGATTTTTGATTCAAGCGAAGACTTGAGATTACAACTCATTGACGTTATGAGGTACAATAAATTAAATTAAAAAAAAGAGCTTCCATTTGAAATAAATGGAAGCTCTTTTTTTATCACAAAATAAATCTAATAAGTTCTACATTATTTATATCACTATGACTGGCATGAGTGACTGCATTACCATTTTTAATAATTATTATTTGTGGTGACTCATGACTAATTTGAAACTTTGATTCAATTTCGTTAGAAACATCACGAAATTTTAATAAATCAAGATAAAATAAATCAATATTGAGCGATTGATCAAAATCATTTTCAAATTGTTTCTTTACCATTCTACTGATTCCACAACGTGTTGAGTGTTTGAAAATAAGTTGCGTTTTTAATATTGAGTGCTCTTCTATTTCAGCCAACTGATCTACATTTGATAAATGAATCCATGGCACTTGCAGATCCGTTATGGTTTGATCTTGCTGTTTAAAAAGTTTCGTAAATAGTCCCATATTTTTAAATCATCTTAATTAAGATTATTTTTTTATGAATTTAATCACCTTATTTTTAGTATCTCCAAAATATAACCTTCCGAAATACAAACCAGATAAAAAAGACGTCGCATCTACTTGAATCATCCCGTCTTTCATGTGAACAACTTGATTCATAACCTCTCGACCAGTGACGTCGGAAATAATTAACTTTACTGTTTCATTTTTAAAAGAAGTGACAATAGTCAACACTTCTTCGACTGGGTTAGGTGAAATATTTATTCGTTGATTATCGAAACTAAATTCTGCATCGCTCAATGTACTTTGCTGGTAGACTCTTACATAATCAATTTCCATTCTATCTTGTGAAAAATTAGGATCAATATTGCCGCCCAAATTACCTCCCATAGCTAGATTCAGTAAAATAAAAAAATCTTGATTAAATGGCGCAAACGTGTTCATTTCATTCAACCAAAATATCGTCAAAATATATTTTCATTGTATTGGAGGTCCATTCAAGAGCATAAAGATGAAAATTTTGAGAAGTTTCACTATTTGATACTTCAATAAAGTCACTGTTCATCGTATAACCACTTCCATTATCCCAATGCCATGTGGCTAGAATTTCTGTTTTAGGAATGTTTGGTTCCATAATGTCTATTTCACCACAAAAAGGCCAAGAGGTAGTTCCAAACCCTAAATTATCCCAATAAGAACCATCTTCATTTATATTTTGTCCTAAAAGCCAAATTGCTGGCCAAGTTCCAGCGAAAGAGGGTAATTTTGCTCTCACCTCAACACGCCCATTTTGAAAAGCATATTTTGAATTAAGTCTTGCAGATGTATATTGTTTCGTAACTCCTTGATCAGTGTAAGACTCTTCTCTAGCGACAATTTTCAAAGTTCCGTTATTAACATATGAATTAGTGGTCCTATTTGTATAGTGCTGTTTTTCGTTATTGGCCCAACTATCACCCGCTATCAACTGTGTTTGATGATGCCATTTAGAACCATCAATTGCTCCGTTACCATCAAACTCATCGTACCATACTAGGTTGTCAAAAGACGGGTCAGAGTCAGGATTTGAATTAATTTCAGCACCAGCCGAATATTTCACATTGTCATAGGCAGTAGCTGTAACGGCACTGTTGCCAACAGAACCATCCCATCCGTCACCATTCCATAGGGGAAAGAAAAAAAGTTTTGAAAACTCATCAAAAGCAGCAACACCACCATCTTTTGGGATATCAAAGTTAAAAATCAAAGTAGCCCACCCACCACCAGGGTGTTGAGCATCTGTTGCTCCCTCGGTTCCTCCGTTAACCCCATCAACTGCCTTCGCAAGTATAAAAGTTGACTCATTCGAATAAATATCAACTTCAATGGTCCTAACGTTCGTTAAATCCATATAATTATCTTGTAACACTAAAGCGGCTGCTTGCCAAGGATCAGAAGTTGCCTTGGTCACCACGTATCCATATTCACCCTCTGAATTTACACCATTCTCACCACCTAAGGATATACTTTCCACAGAGGCGAATGTCGAACCATTATCATCTAAGAATTCATTTGTTGTTAATGCATCAAAAGGCTCAAATCCGTCATAATTTTGCGTAAATCCTGCACAGCAACATAGCAGCATTGAAATTATGGAATAACTAACTCTGTTCATTTGTAACAATTTCAGCCAAAATTATCATTTAAAAATCAATAACCCAAAATGTTACCAATACATCGACTATACACAATTCTCGATAATCAAGGTAAATTACAAAATAAGACAAAAAGTCATGTAAACTTCTGTTTTTTAAGACATTTTGTCTGATGACCTGTAATGGTAAGGTAATTGACAATAAATAAAAAAAACACAACATTATGAACCCAAACAATTATACAATCAAATCTCAAGAGTCATTGCAAAGAGCACAATTAATAGCTCAAGAAAACGAACATCAGACAATTGAAAATGAACATCTTTTTAAAGCTATTTTTGACACTGACAAATATGTACTCCCTTTTTTACTTAAAAAACTTAATGTTAAGATTGAAACTCTCAAACACGCACTAAACAATCAATTAAAAAGTATCTCGAAAGTTTCTGGTACTGACATTATGTGGTCCCAGAAAACAGGAAAAACATTGAATGAAGCCGCTATTATTGCAAAAAAAATGAAAGATGAGTATGTATCTGTTGAACACCTTATTCTTGCTATTTTTAAATCAAATACGAATATTTCTCAAATGTTAAAAGACCAAGGAGTCACAGAAAAGAGTTTACTTTCAGCTATTCACGAATTACGGAAAGGTAATCGAGTGACCTCCCAAAGTCAAGAGGACACATACAATTCGCTAGAAAAATATGCTAAAAACTTAAATCAATTAGCTAAAGATGGTAAGTTAGATCCCGTTATTGGTCGTGATGAAGAAATAAGAAGAATTTTACAAATATTATCAAGACGAACCAAGAACAATCCTATTTTAGTTGGCGAACCAGGCACAGGGAAAACTGCTATTGCGGAAGGATTAGCACACCGAATTATTGATGGTGATATTCCAGAAAACTTAAAAGACAAACAAATTTTCGCATTAGACATGGGGGCCCTCATAGCTGGAGCGAAATTTAAGGGAGAATTTGAAGAACGCTTAAAAGCAGTCATTAAAGAGGTGACGACAAGTAATGGAGATGTTGTGTTATTCATAGATGAAATTCACACATTGGTGGGAGCTGGTGGTGGACAGGGAGCGATGGACGCAGCTAATATATTGAAACCCGCTTTAGCTCGAGGTGAACTCAGAGCAATTGGAGCCACAACACTCGATGAGTATCAAAAATATTTTGAAAAAGACAAGGCGTTAGAACGTAGATTTCAAAAGGTCATGGTGAATGAACCCGACACTGAGAGTGCCATCTCAATTTTAAGAGGTATCAAAGAAAAATATGAAACTCACCATAAAGTACGTATTAAAGATGAAGCTATTATTGGAGCAGTTAAACTTTCTGAGCGCTATATTACTAATCGTTTTTTACCAGATAAGGCCATTGATCTCATGGACGAAGCTGCATCAAAACTTAGAATGGAAATAAATTCAAAACCAGAAGAATTAGATGTTTTAGATAGAAAAGTTATGCAGTTAGAAATTGAAATTGAAGCGATCAAGCGTGAAAAAGACGATATTAAACTCAAAGCTCTTCGTTCGGATTTAGCTAATTTAAAAGAAGAAAGAAATGAAATTAGCGCAAAATGGAGAAGTGAAAAAGAAGTAGTGGATAACATTCAATCAGTAAAAGGAGCTATTGAAAATTATAAGCTTGAGGCAGAACGCGCTGAGAGAGATGGAAATTATGGAAAAGTTGCTGAAATTCGTTATGGCAAAATAAAAGAAGCTCAAGAAGCTCTCGAAATGCATCAAGAAACCCTATCGAACCAACAAGGGAATACTTTAATTAAAGAAGAAGTGACCTCAGAAGACATCGCAGAAGTCGTTGCAAAATGGACAGGAATTCCAGTCACAAAAATGATTCAAAGTGAACGAGAAAAACTCTTAAAGCTTGAAGATGATATACATAAAAGAGTTATTGGTCAAGATGAGGCTATCACAGCTGTTAGTGATGCCGTAAGAAGAAGTCGAGCTGGATTACAAAATCCAAATAAACCCATAGGGACTTTTTTATTTTTAGGGACTACTGGTGTTGGTAAAACTGAGCTAGCCAAAGCACTTGCAGAGTATCTATTTGATGATGATAATGCAATGACCAGGATTGACATGAGCGAGTACCAAGAGCGTCACTCAGTGAGTAGATTAGTTGGAGCACCTCCAGGATACGTCGGTTATGATGAAGGCGGTCAATTGACCGAAGCAGTTAGACGAAAGCCTTATTCAGTTGTATTGCTTGATGAAATTGAAAAAGCACATCCAGACACCTTTAATATTTTACTACAAGTTCTAGATGAAGGGAGATTAACAGATAACAAAGGCCGGATTGCTGATTTTAAGAATAGTATTATTATCATGACCTCAAATATAGGAAGTCAACTTATTCAGGAACATTTTGAAAAATCAAAAAACATCCAATCTGCTGCAGAATCTGCAAAGAAGGACGTCCTTAACTCCTTAAAACAACATCTAAGACCAGAATTTTTAAATCGGATTGACGACACTGTGATGTTTACTCCTTTAAGTAAAGACAATATTGCAGAAATCGTGGAACTCCAATTAAAATCGTTAACAAGAATGCTTTCACTTCAGGGAATCACATTTGATGCTACACAGGAATCTATTGCACATTTAGCTAAAAAAGGATACCACCCAGAATACGGAGCTAGACCTGTTAAAAGAGTTATTCAAAAAGATGTTTTAAATGAATTGAGCAAACAAATACTAGCCGGAAAAGTCTCAGGAGACAGCATCATTTTACTCGATGTGTTTGACACCACTTTAATCTTTAGAAATCAAGCGGATCTTGTGGAGGGGCTTTGAAAATATATGTTATAGTTTGATTAGTTAGTTAAAAAGCAACACTTTTATTTTACCGAGTGTTGCTTTTTTGATTACCACAGGCTAAAACAAGAGACTCACTTCAATAAAAATGACTCTTTGTTGTTCACTATTTCCAGTTTTAAAGTATTAATTTATTTCCAAAATTTATTTCCATTAAATTTACACCTAACGATGTGCTACCCAAGGTGTCACCATTCTCAGGTTTTACGGCATTATATCCAAATTGGCCAAAAGTTGCTTCAATAGTCACTTTACTCGATACAAAATAGTCAATACCTGGACTTAAATTAAAACCATATCCCGTATATCCATCACCGAAAATGAGAGGAACATCGGCTTGCCCAAAAATGTAAAATTTCTCATTAAGACTCCAATAGTTTCGAACTAATGGCATTATAATAAGCGCACTAACAGCGTCCGAATCTCCTGATGTTGTAGTTGTGTAACCAGCACCTAAGCCTAACGTAATCGTTGGACTTATAAAAGTTCCAACGACAGGTAAAACCGTAAAGGTACTGACATCATTTACATCGTTATCATTAAATTCTAATTGACCCAGAGCCCACCAAGCTCCTTTTAAACCTTGACTTTCCTCCGAGTCTTGTGCAAAGGCACCATTAAATACAAGTAAACTCGCTACTAAAAATGTGAAAAATGTTTTTTTCATGATTAAATTGATTTATAATTTTAACAAAAATAATCCTGAAAGCAATCTTAAAAACTGATTAATATCATTGTTTCAAATACATTTTTAAATGCATCTTGTTTAGGTAAAATTGTCTTTTAATACCTAATGTTTTAACTAAAATAACTTAACTTTATCCAAGAGTGAATAGAGATGAAACCAATTCAAAAATACATTGACCATACCCTTTTAAAGCCAACGGCAACAAAGCAGGATATTAAATTATTATGTCAAGAAGCAAAAGAGCACCATTTTTTCTCTGTTTGTGTCAACAGCAGTTATATAAAATTAGCTAAAAAGGAACTTCAAAAATCAGAAGTTAAAATTTGTGGTGTTGTTGGTTTTCCACTTGGAGCAATGAGTTCAGAATCCAAATTATTTGAAGCGCAATCAGCACTTTCAGATGGTGCAGATGAAATCGATATGGTGATGAATATCGGTTTATTGAAAAGTCATGATTATGATGCCTTCGCAGAGGACATTAGAGCGATCAAAAAAATTATGCCAAATAAAGTTTTAAAAGTAATT
>JGI20156J14371_10003143_pt1 | contig 12530 bp, 12 predicted proteins | sample COG_06_FD_14371 | JGI IMG/M metagenome (IMG submission 14371)
GACACATAATCATTGTTGCGATATACCAGAGCTTCATTTGGTCTTACATCAAGTAAGGCTTTTATATTTCCTTTTGCTCTGTTAACAGCTGCATTTTGAAATAATTCCCCAACTGCGTAAAACAACATTACTGCAACACCTTCAGGATATTCGCCAATAATAAACGCACCAATAGTAGCAATGGACATTAAAAAGAACTCTGTAAACACATCTCCTTTTTTAATACTTTCCCATCCTTCTTTTACTACAGGAAGACCTACTGGCAAATATGCTATACCATACCATACAATACGCAACCAATCTTTAAAAAATGCAACATCAAAATAATCTAAAGCAATGCCAATAATTAGCATTGTAAAACTTATGATTGCTGGAATATAGGCTTTAATTTGACTTGAATTGCCACTATGATCGTGACCATCATCCTGACTATGTTGCTCTTTTGAATTTGATTTTATATCTCTTAAATTTAATTTCTTTTTTTTCATATTTTCTTCGGACTAACAACAACTTTTGTTTTCTTGAATTGGTGGACAAGGAACTGTTCCATATGAACAATACACACAACAATCGCCTTCTTTTGGTTTGAGAACTTTTTGGCAATTGTCACATTCGTAGAAGAATTGACAAGCGTTTGTAGGCATTTCTTCTATTTTTTTATGTCCGCAGTTTGGGCAAGTGATTTCCGATTTTAATATAGTTTGCATTAATTTTCTTTTTTATGAGTTACTTTATAACCTGTTGATTTAATCGCATTCTCAATTTCCCTCTCACTGGTTTTAGTTTTGTCAAATTCAATAATTGCATTACCCTTTTTGTATGAGGAATTTGAGTTAACAATTCCGTTGAGTTTGTTTACTTCGTGATTTATGTGTTCTTCGCAACTCACACAAGTCATTCCACTGATTTTAAATTCAACTGTTTTAATATCAGATTTGTTAACTACGAGTATTTGCTTTTCTGTGTTTGGGTAAAACATTCCTGAATAATACGGGAAAGCCAACATCACTATTGCGAATACTGTTACAAATCCTAAAAAGGTTTTTGATTGAATAAATTTTGGTTTTTCATCCGTTTCACATTCGCCGCAGTCTATTTCTTTTTCTGGCTTCAATTTTTGATACCAAGCAAAAAGAAGAACTAATATGGTTAGTCCTATTAAATAAGGTCTGAATGGTTCTATCCAAGAAATTGTTGAAGCTACACCGCTTGTTCCTGCTATTAAAGCCAAAACAGGTGTTATACAACATAATGAAGCTGTAATTGCTGTAAGCAAACTTGTTAACGCTAATTTACTTTTCATAATTACTTAATTCTTTGATTACAAAAATGCAATTAAAAACAGTGCAATGGAAGTGCAATTATTGTCCACTACATTTATCGCAAATACCTTTTACAACCAAGTTTACATTTTCTGACACAAAACCATCTGGTACTTTTATTTGAGGTATTTTATGTTCTGTTAAGCAAACGGTTTCATTGCAATTATTACAATGGAAATGTAGATGCAAATCAGTTTCAATTTCGCAATTACATCCGTTTTCACACAGAGCATATTTAGTAATTCCTGTGCCATCGTCTATTTGATGCACTATCGCTTTTTCCTCAAATGTTTTAATAGTTCTGTACAATGTGGTTCTATCTGCTTTTTCAAAAGCATTTTCTATATCACTTAATGTTACTGCTATTTGTTTATTTGCAAGAAACTTATAAATCAATAAACGCATTGCCGTAACCCGTATATCTTTTGACTCTAAAAATTGTTCTATTGTTTGCATAATTAATGTTCGTGTTCTGTTTCGCCTTTTTTCATTTCAGCTATTAAATAATACGCATTATTATAAGCAAATTTTGTGGTTTTATCTTGTACTTCAGTAAATTGAACTGCTATCCAATTACCATCTTTTGCCCCTAATAGCACTTCTATAGGTATAAAACTCCAGTCTTCATTTTCTTTTTCCGCCGAAAACACGAAAAATCTATCGCCTTCTTTTACTATGGCACTTTCGGGCAACGCCATAGTTTTCGTATTTTCTGTTTGGATTTTTCCTTGAATATACATTCCAGGAATAAGAATCCCTTTTTTATTCTCAATTTCTGCGTGTACGTGTACCGCTTTAGGATTGTCTTCGAAAGTTTTACTTACCGAATAAATTTCAGCTGTTAATTCTTCATCTTGCATTGTTTGTACATTAAAGGTTACTTTTTGACCTTTCTTAACTTTATATACATCCTTTTCAAACACCATTAAATCAGCGTGAACGTGATGTGTATTTACTATTTCAAAGAGTTCGGTTTGAGGTTCAACATATTGTCCTGTTTTTACTTCTACCTTTTGCACATAGCCTTCAATAGGACTGCGTAGTGAAATACGTTGTGCAATACTACCATTGCGAACCGACGTTGCACTAATATTTAATAATTGTAATTGAGCTGCCATTCCTTGAACCATTGCCTTTGAGGCTTCATATTCTGCTTCAGCTTTTTGGTAATTTGCACCAGATCCTACACCTGCATCGTACAATTTTTGTTGACGCTCATAATTCTTCTTTAAAAAATTACTATCACTATAGGCATTTAAATAATTGGTTTGCATTTGAATAATATTTGGATGTGAAAGATATGCCACTACTTGACCTTTATTCACTTTATCCCCTTCAATCACTTCAATAGAAACTACATTAGCACCAATTACTGATGTTATGGCTGCCTCGTTTTGTGGTGGTACTTCTAAAGTTCCATTGGCTTCCACATAGCCACTCATATTGCGTGAAGCAATGGTGTCTATTTTCATTTTTAAGGCTTCAAACTGTTGTTGTGAAAGCATCACTTCTTCGNCTTCGCTATGGTCATCGTTTTCTTCAGTATTTTGTTCTTCGTTATGCGAATTGCCATTGTCTTCTTTGTGGCTTTCTTTATTTCCGCAAGCAGAAACAAAAATGGATAACATTATTATGGCTAAAAATTTATATAATCTATTTTTCATTTTCTTATTGATTAAAATATTGTAATTGAAATGTACTTTCTAAATAGTTTGCTAACGCTGTTTGTGCTTCCAGTTCCGATTGAATAGCTTCTTTTATAAGTTGTGTAAACGCTGTGTAATCAATCTCTCCTTCTCTATAGGCAAACAAAGCTCCTGTTTTTTGTTCTTTAATAAGTGGTAATACTTCATTCTTATAAAACAGCCAAGACGTTTTCCATTTTTGGTAATTTTCTTTAGTTTGATTAAATTTAGATTGTACTTCCTTTTGTTTGAACTGCATTTTTGATTCGGCAATTTGTCTATCAATTTTTGCTGTTCTAACTTGTGCTTTTGTTGTACCAGATAAAAACGGTATGGAAATACCAGCTTGATAGGTGTAAAATCCAGAATTTCCATTTACTTTTTGCAAGCCACCTTGAAGGTTGAATTTTGGTAAATTTTCAGCTTTAGCAGCTCTATAGTTTGCTTCTGCTTCTGTGACTTGAAGTTGAGAAATAGTATACAACGGATGTGCTTCTAAACTAAAGGATTCTACATTTATTTCGCTCTCTATATCAATTTCATCTGAAACTGTATAATATTCATCAGAAACTAACCATAGATTTAATTGTTGTAATGCAATAGCATATTCACTTTTTGATTGCATAAATTTATTCTGAATTTGTAAGGCTTGATTTTTGGCAGCCGAATATTCTAACCGCGAAATAGCTTCTACTTCATAATTTAATGCAACTGCTTTTTCAAAATTGGCATAAATAGAATCTAACTCTTTGTATAAATTATACTTCCTTTTACTTTGTAAGGCATTTGCCCACGCCTTTTTAACTTCCAATTCTAAATCTAATTCTGAAAGCTGAAAGGCTTTTTGGGCTAACTGAATACGTTGCTCCTGTAATTTTCTCTTTGGGGAAATACCAAACACGTCTATATTTGATTGACCAACACCTATAGTTGTATAAATACCTGTGCCATTGTTAATTTCTTCGCCACCAGTAAAAATTTGAGTAGTACCAAAATCGAAAGCAGTTCCTTTTAATTGTTGTTGCTTATCAATTTCAAGCTGTCGTTGTTTTAGACTTGGATAGTTTTCTTTAGCCAATTTCACTGCTTCTTGCATTGAAATAAATGGTAACGAATCTTTTATTTGTTGTGCGTTACCTGTTATTGGCAACAAAAACATAAAAGCTACCATAGCAGTAACTGTTATTACTTTTTTGTCAGTTCTAAAATTGAATGATTTGTTTTCTACCCAATGATATAATATAGGTAAAACGAATAATGTTAATAATGTAGAGGTTAATAAACCACCAATTACAACAGTTGCTAAAGGTCGCTGAACTTCTGCACCAGCTGATGCTGAAATTGCCATAGGTAAAAAGCCTAAAACATCTGTAAAAGCTGTTAACATAATAGGTCTAATTCTTCGCTTTGTACCTTCTATTATTCTATCTTTTAGATTGGTTACTCCTTCTTCTTTTAATTCGTTAAGTCCACTAATCATTACTAATCCGTTTAAAACAGCAACACCAAACAGTACAATAAAACCAACACCTGCCGAAATACTAAAAGGCATATCTCGTAACCATAATGCTACAACACCACCAATGGTTGCCATTGGGATAGCGATGTAAATCATTAAGGTTTGTGGTAACGATTTTAGTGCAAAATATATCAGTATAAAAATGAGCAACAAGGCAATAGGTACAACCGTTTGCAAACGGTTACTGGCACGTTCTAAATTTTCAAAAGCACCACCATAACGAATAAAATAACCAGAAGGTAGTTCTAATTGTGCATCTAATTTAGTTTTAATTTCGCCTACCAACGATTTTACATCACGACCTCTTACATTAATACCTACATAAGTTCTTCTATTGGTGTTATCTCTACTTATTTGCATTGGACCTGCTTTGTAACTTACATCAGCTACTTCGCGAAGTGGAATCTGTGCACCAGAAGGTAAGTTGATAAACAAATTTTGCACATCTGTTATGTCTTTACGATTATGAGAACTTAACCTAACCACCAAATCAAATCGTTTTTCTCCTTCAAAAATAGTTCCTGCTATTCCTCCTGCAAAAGCTGATTGCACAATTTGATTTAACGTGTTTATTTGAAGTCCGTATTGTGCCAATTTACTTCTGTTATAAGTAATTGTCATTTGCGGTAAACCAGTTGTAGCTTCCGCTTTCATATCTCCAATACCATCAGTACCTGCAATAATTTTAGATATTTCTTCTGCTTTTTGAGACAATACATTTATATCTTCTCCATAAAGTTTAATAGCTATATCTTCTCTAACACCTTCAAGCAATTCGTTAAAACGCATTTCAATTGGTTGCGTAAACTCATAATTCACACCAGGAATTATTTCCACTGCTTCTTTCATTTTTTCGATGAGTTCATCTTTTGTCTCAACGGTTGTCCATTCACCTTTTGGTTTCAGTATTACAAATACATCTGCTAAATCCATTGGCATTGGATCGGTTGGAATTTCGGCAACACCAATTCGACTTACAATTTTTTCAACTTCTGGAAACTTTGCTTTTACAATTTGTTCAATTTTTGTGGTTGTTTCAATCGTTTCTGTAAGTGAGCTTCCGGGTTTTAAAATGGCGTGAAATGCAATGTCACCTTCATCGAGTTGTGGAATAAATTCGCCACCCATTCTTGTAAACATAAAAACTGCAATACCAAATAAGACAACAGAAACGCCAATTATTAATTTTCCTTTCTTTAAAGCTTTTTCTAATAGTGGTTGGTATTTACGTTCTACCCAATGCACGAATTTATCGCCATAAGATTTTTTGTCTGACTTTGGCGCTCTTAAAATAAGTGCAGACATCATTGGAACGTAGGTTAAACAAAGTACCATTGCACCAATCATTGCGAAAATAAAGGTCAATGCCATTGGTTTGAACATTTTTCCTTCAATACCTTCTAATGCCAGTATTGGCAGAAATACAATTAAAATAATCAGCTGACCGAAAAAGGCAGCATTCATCATTTTTTTTGAGGCATCTGCCGCAACACCATCACGTTCTTTAGATGTCAATTTCCTTTTCTTTAGGACTTGCGAAGCAATTAGAAAAACGGTGCTTTCTACAATAATCACAGCACCATCGACAATAATTCCGAAATCTATTGCTCCTAAACTCATTAGGTTAGCCCAAACATCAAAAACATTCATTAGTATAAATGCGAATAATAGAGATAATGGAATTGTTGAAGCTACTATTAAACCACCACGCCAGTTACCTAATAAGAAAATAAGAACAAATATCACTATTAATGCCCCTTCAATTAGATTGGTAGCAACCGTTGAGGTCGTTTCTGCTATTAATTTACTTCGGTCTAATAAAGGTTCGATAATGACACCTTCTGGTAATGACTCTTCAATTTGAGCCATTCGCACTTTTACATTCTCAATGACATCGTTTGAATTAGCGCCTTTAAGCATCATAACCAAACCACCAACTACTTCGCCTTCTCCATCTTGGGTTAAAGCTCCATAACGAATAGCGGCACCAAATTGTACCGTAGCAATGTCGCCAACGGTAATTGGAATATTGTTAGTGTTTTTAACCGTAATCTTTTTAATATCCTCTAAACTACGCACCAAACCTTCTCCACGAATAAAATTGGCTTGATGGTTCTTTTCAATATATGCTCCACCTGTATTTTGATTGTTAGCTTCAAGAGCTTCAAAAACATCGGTAATTGTTAAACCAATAGCTTTTAATTCGTTTGGGTCTACAGCTACTTCGTATTGCTTAATTTTTCCACCTATGGCGTTTACCTCAACTACACCTTCTACCATAGCCATTTGACGCTGTACAATCCAATCTTGCATTGTGCGCAAATCAATAACCGAATATTTGTCTTTATACTCTGGTTTTACTTTAAGTGTGTATTGATAAATTTCTCCTAAACCTGAAGAAATAGGACCCATAGTTGGCTCGCCAAAACCACTCGGAATTTGATCTTTGACTTCGTTTAGTTTTTCTGCTACTAATTGACGTGGTAGATACGTTCCCATATCATCGTCAAAAACTATAGTAACCACAGATAAACCAAAACGAGAAATGGAACGGATTTCCTTTACATCAGGCAGGTTGCTCATTGCAACTTCCACAGGGTAGGTTACAAATTGTTCAATATCCTCTGTACCTAAATTGGGGGCTTGCGTAATGACTTGAACTTGGTTATTGGTAATATCTGGAACAGCATCTATTGGTACTTGGGTCATACTCCAAATACCTGCTCCAACAATGGTAAGCGTTAGCAAACCAATAATGAATTTGTTATTGATTGAAAAATCAATGATTTTATTAATCATAGAAAATGTATTAATTCAGTTGAAAACTTGCGGTGCGAATAGGTGCAACGCTTTTATAGAGCAATGCTTACTTTGAGAAGCATCACGTTAGGATATAGCTATCCTTAAAAAAAACTGAATTATACTTTTGGGGGTTGGAAAAGTGATTCCAAATATCTAGAAGTGAAGTTTACTTGATGTAAATTATACTGTTTTTTCTCTTCAAATTTTAGTCGATTGGTTAAAGCCAAATTATTGTTCGCAATAATTAATACCAAAGGGTGACAACACTGATTATGTGAATGGACTGGTGTATTCTCCTTATCTGGGTTATGATGATGCTCTTCATTTTTAGCATCGCTGCCAATGTAGTCTTCAGCTACATATTCAAAGAAAGAGTCTCCATTAACTTTATGGTCTTGATAATGGGTAATAACGTTTGAAATTTCTTTAATTGCGCCACAAAAGTCCATATCTATGCTTATCCCTTGAAAAAAGAATAAAATAGACATTGATATGGAAACGAATATTTTCATATAATTTAGACAAATATACAAATTATTGAATGCAATGGTTGTGCAAAAGATAATGAGTTATTTTTTACAAAAACCATAATTTGTTTTTTGCATGCTCTTGCCCCAAAAACCTATTATCTGTAAATAGCACTTGAAATACTGCTGTTTTAACCTCTTTACGGTTAACAAAGGTTTCACCTAATTCCACACCAAAACGGTGCTCTAAAAACTCATAAAGAGTACCACTCACCACAAGATTTATATACTGGCTAAACTCATTATTCATAAGGATTTTATCAATATCTCCTAACATAATGTAAGAATCAGTATCGTGTACTTTGATATGTGATATATTCAATCTATCATCAATCCTACCATCAACCTCATAATAATTATCATTTATATTATTAAAAGAAGAAATTAATGGGGGGTGAACCTTTAACAAAAGATCAGTTAAGAAAATATGTTTCAGATGGTGATAAATGGATAAAAACATTAGGACGGTTAAATCCAGAATTTTCAAATAGCTATGATGATGCTTTATTAATTGGTAAGAATTTAAATGAAAAAGATGTTCAAAATTTATATTTTGGACAACTAGAACACACTACATATATTGATATAACTGAATGGTTTATTGAGTTTGTAGAGTTATGTTATAAAGTAGCAGATAAAAATATTAAAAACGACTTTGATGAACAGTTTATCGAAGATGTTTTGGATTTTGTGGATAATATAAAAAACAATGGTAGAGAAACTACTTCAGGTGTAAAACTGATTTTTAAAAAAATTCTAGAAAATTTTATTTTTAAAAAAGTTGATTTTTTGGAAAATTTCCCAAAAATTTGAACGAGAGAATTGACCTCCCTCTAAAGACATCGAAAAATGGGGTATATAAGAGGGGATACCAACGGGCAATCCTCCAGGGAGGGGCAACCAACTAAATTTAAATTTAATCAATGAGATTTTAAAAGCCGAACCAAAAAGCTCAATTTTAATTGGCATAGAAAAGTGTCTCAAAACAATTATTGTAGCAAAAGTTTAGCATTTATTCTTCTGTCACCCTGATTTTTCGCTGTATCATAGCCTCACCGAAATCCAAAGAATTTCTTTACATGCTAAACTGTAATCGTTAAGTTGTCTTTTTTCTTTTTTAAGATATCCCAACTTCATTTTTTAAAACTAGATATTCTTAAGAAGAATGATTAACTTTGAATTATGAAAGGAATCATATTAGCAGGAGGTAGTGGCACACGTTTGTATCCAATTACAAAAGGGGTGTCAAAGCAGTTATTACCTGTCTATGATAAACCTATGATTTACTACCCCTTATCTGTCTTAATGCTGGCGGGTATTCAAGAAATTTTAATTATTTCTACACCTGAAGATCTTCCTAATTTTGAAAAGTTATTGGGTGATGGTTCTGAAATAGGCCTACAGTTGTCTTACAAAGAACAACCTAGCCCGGATGGTTTAGCCCAGGCTTTTGTTATTGGGGAGGAATTTATTGGAACCGATGATGTTTGTTTGGTCTTGGGTGATAATATCTTTTATGGTGTTGGTTTTTCGGTGATGTTGCAAAATGCTAGAAAAAATGTAGCAGAGGGGAAATCTACTGTATTTGGATACTACGTAAATGACCCTGAGCGTTATGGAGTAGCAGAATTTGATAAAAAAGGAAACGTAATTTCCATAGAAGAGAAACCAAAAGATCCAAAATCAAACTATGCAATAGTTGGTTTGTATTTTTATACCAATGACGTGGTACAAATTGCTAAATCAATTAAACCCTCAAATAGAGGTGAATTAGAAATAACAACAGTAAATCAGCAGTACTTAAAGAGAAATGACTTAAAAGTTCAATTATTAGGTAGAGGTTTTGCGTGGTTAGATACGGGCACACACGATTCTTTGATGCAAGCTGGGCAATTTATTGAAACTATTGAAAAAAGGCAAGGTTTAAAAGTGGCTTGCTTAGAAGAAATAGCTTACAGAATGAAGTATATCAATGCTGAGCAAGTTAGAAAATTAGCTGAGCCTTTGAAAAAGAATGGATATGGTCAGTATCTTCTAAATTTAATTAACTAAATGAAGTTTGTGAATACCTCTATAGAAGGACTTTTGGTTATAGAACCTACTGTATTTGAAGATGATAGAGGGTACTTTTCAGAAAGTTACAATAAAAAAAAGTTTAAAAAAGCTATTGGGAATATATCATTTGTGCAAGACAATGAATCGAAATCGGCTATAGGGGTGTTGAGAGGCTTGCATTTTCAAAAACCTCCCTTTGCTCAAGCCAAATTGGTTCGTTGTATTGAAGGTAAAGTGTTGGACGTTGCGATTGATATTCGAGAAGGATCTGATACCTATGGACAACATGTTACCGTTGAACTCTCAGGAGAGAACAAAAAACAGGTATTTATTCCAAGAGGTTTTGCTCATGGTTTTCTGGTATTAAGCGAATCCGCTATTTTTGCCTATAAAGTTGACAATAGCTATGCGCCAGCACATGATGCAGGAATTCGTTGGGATGATCCAACACTAAACATCCAATGGGGAGTGAATGAAAGTGAAGTGTTGGTTTCAGGGAAGGATGGAAAACTTCCATTTTTTTCAGAATTTGAAACCCCATTCACAAACTAACATATGAAGGTGTTAATCACAGGGTCAAACGGTCAATTGGGGTCTGAAATAAAAGAGTTAGCCTCTGAATATAAAAACTTGGAATGTGTCTTTAAAGACCTTCCTGAATTGGATATTTGTGATACAAAGATGTTAACTACATGTATTGTAGATGAAAATATTAATGCGGTGATTAATTGTGCGGCGTATACTGCGGTTGATAAAGCAGAGAAGGAGGAACAGATTGCTCAAAAAGTGAACTCTGAGGGGGTTTTAAATTTGGTAGATGCCCTAAAAAAAGTAGATGGGAAGTTAATTCATATCTCTACAGATTATGTGTTTGATGGAAACCATTCACAACCCTACAAAGAATCAGATCCAGTAAGCCCAGTTGGAGTGTATGGACAGACCAAAAGAGCAGGGGAGTTGGCAGTTCTCAATGGTAGTATTGATGCGATTGTGATTAGAACCTCTTGGTTGTATTCAGTATATGGGAATAATTTTGTAAAAACGATGTTGCGTTTAGGTAATAAAAAAAAATCTATACAGGTTGTTTCTGATCAGATTGGAACTCCAACCTATGCTAAAGATTTGGCTAAAACATGTTTAGATATTTTAAGTAACTCAGGTTCTACAAATATAAGTAAGAAAGGAAAAATTTATCATTACTCTAATGAAGGAGTTACTTCTTGGTATGATTTTGCAAGGGCTATTATGGAAATCAGTAATATTGATTGTAATATAATTCCAATTGAAACGAAAGATTATCCCAACCAAGCTATAAGACCTTTGTATTCAGTGCTAGATAAATCTAAGATAACATCTGATTTTAAAGTTACAATTCCTCATTGGAGAGATTCGTTAGCCAATTGTTTAAAAAAAATAAATCACAACTCATGAGAAACATATTAGTTACTGGAGGCGCAGGATTTATAGGGTCTCATTTAGTGAGATTATTGGTTAATAAATATCCAGACTATCATATTGTAAATATGGATGTGCTTACCTATGCTGGTAATTTGGAAAATTTAAAAGATATAGAAAATAAAGAAAATTACACTTTTGTTAAATGTGATATTTGTGATGTAGAAAAAGTAAACCAAGTTTTTATAAAACATCAAATTGACAGTGTTATTCACTTAGCGGCAGAATCTCATGTAGATCGGTCTATTAAAGATCCGTTTTCATTTGCACGAACGAATGTGATGGGAACTCTTAGTTTATTGCAAGCGGCAAAAGAGCATTGGAATGGAAACTTTACCAATAAATTATTTTATCATGTGTCTACAGACGAAGTATATGGATCTCTAGGAGAGGAAGGGTTTTTTACTGAAGAAACCGCTTATGATCCTCATTCTCCGTATTCTGCTTCTAAAGCGTCTTCAGATCATTTTGTAAGAGCATTTGCAGACACTTATGGATTACCTGTTGTGATTTCTAATTGTTCCAATAATTATGGTTCGTATCAGTTTCCAGAAAAATTGATTCCGCTATTTATCAATAATATTGTCAATAATAAACCGCTACCTGTGTATGGGAAAGGAGAAAATGTTAGAGATTGGTTGTTTGTAGATGATCATGCAAGAGCAATTGATGTGATATTTCACGATGGTACATTGGGGGAAACCTACAATATTGGTGGTTTTAATGAATGGAAGAATATTGACTTGATTAAAGTGATGATTAAAACTGTGGATCGATTGCTTGGAAGAGAAGAGGGGAGCTCAGACAAACTCATTACCTATATTACTGATAGGGCAGGTCATGATTTGCGTTATGCAATAGACTCTACAAAACTAAAAAAAGAATTGGGTTGGGAACCTTCTTTACAATTTGAAGAAGGGATTGAAAAAACAGTAGCTTGGTATCTAGAAAATCAAGAATGGTTGAACAATGTAACCTCTGGAGATTATCAAGCATATTATCAAAAAATGTACACTAAATAAAAATACATGTATCAAGAAATAAAAAAAGAGATCGAATCTTTTGGATTCAACGTAGTTTCTCATGATTTTGAAAGACCTTGGGGAGGATTTTTAGTGATTGATGAAAGTCAAGCACAAGATTTTTCTAATAAATTCTTTGAAGG
>JGI20156J14371_10003162_pt1 | contig 12484 bp, 9 predicted proteins | sample COG_06_FD_14371 | JGI IMG/M metagenome (IMG submission 14371)
GATGAGGATCGAGAGGCGTTAGTGAGCTTTGCGATGGCAAAGCTTGGGCATCAATACGATAAGAAAAATGTCTTTGACCTAGTGCGCTATCTCATCCAGAAGCCGGTGGTGCCCAATAGGCTGCGTCGCTCGATGATTGGCCTTGGCAGCGGTGAGCCGACTAAAGCAATCTGCTCGACTCTCATCGCAGAGACCTTTCAGTCGATCGATTACCCTATATTGCCTGTACAGGACTTCGTGTTAACGAATAAGTGCAAACATTTGACGTTAGGGGGCGAGGCAGTTGGCAGGGGGGGAGAGGTGCCGGTGTTCTACCGCAGGCACTTTACGCATTACACACCGAGGGATTTTGATCTCTCGCCCTATTTTCGAATAGTAAAGCCGACACTCGAGCAGGGTTTCGACTATCGCAAGTTAAGGTGGAGCGAAGTCGAAGAGTCAGTCGCCGGATTCTGAAGACCTTATCGCGACAGATTAGATAACACCCATTAATACATTCACGGCAACTTGAAACTGTGGGTCGCCACGAGAGACTGTCTCGAAGGGGAAAGGTGCTTTGCGTTTCGGTTTGACACCGATGCCTTCGAAGACATTGCCATCGATAAGAACACGGTCGGCGGCCGAATAGTCCAAAACGCCTCCGCGGCGCTGATAACGGCCTAAGCGGCCTAGCGTCGGCTCGCCGACGGTGGTGACTCTGTCGAGTTTTGCTAATTGATACGCGAGTAACTCTGCTGCGCCGCGAGTCGAGCTGTCGATGAGAATTGCGATGGGCTTGCGATAGGCACGGAGTGTGTCATCTCGCTGCCGAGCGGGAAGCAGGCGATTCCGCTCGTGCTCGATTGCGTTTGAATTAGGCTTGCCTACCAAGCTAATAGATAAAAAATCACTGCGGCTCGCGCGAAATAGATCGATATGTTCTGACGCCAAATAGCCGTAGCTATTGCGCAGGTCTAACACTATGCCATCGGTATCGTGTAGCGACTGAAGCAGTTGGCTCAGAGTGACGAGGTCGCCTGTCTCTCGCGTTAGCGCCCACAGGCGCACATAGCCGATCACCTTATTGCCTGCAGCAAAGCTGAGTACGCTATTAAGAGTAGCACTGCGGTAGCTGTCGTAGAGGCTTTCGAAAACAGGTTCGACACGCGCAGTGAGAACAGTCGCCCCGCGTCTATAGGTCAATTCGGCTGGTGCGCTGTGCGGGCGAAATTGGCTCTCTGCTGCATGCGAATTCAAGCTGAGAAGGGGATGAAAATCGGCGCCATCGATGCGTAAAACGATGTCGCCGCGTTCGAGGCCGGCGGCGTGGGCAGGATAACCCTCGAGTGCAGCGGTGATCAGATAGCCGCCGTCAGCCGCCTGCTTGGTCTCGATGCCGAGGTGGTTGATTGCTAGGGGCTTGGCGCCAGCTTTGGTATCGAAACTCTGCACTCGGTAAAAGGCAGTATCGAGGGATGTTAGCGATTCGGGATCTGCAGCGGCAGAATAATTCGCGCCTAAAAGCAGAAACGCAGCAGCAAAAACACAAATCGAAAAGCGTCCTAGCAGCCTGCTCACGAATAAGCGTGTGTTCATTGTGTAAGCATCCAGTTTAGCCTAAGCCATCGACGCGAGGGCTCGCTGGGCTGCCGGGCGCGCAAAGTGGCGGTCACGCAGCGCGATATACTTTTCCGGTACGTCAAATTCGAATCGCTGCGCCCAATTAAAGGTGTGCGCAAGCAATATATCGATAGCACTAAACTGATTGCCAAGAGCAAATTCGGAATCGTCGAGGAGAGCGTCGAGGCTGCGCACCGCCTTCGCCCATTCGAATGCCGCCGTGTCGAACATAGCAGCAATGCGCTGCTCTTCGGGCAGGGCGAACAGGTGTTTGCCTTTGCTCCAAAGGGGTTGCTCGAGTTCGGCAAGGATAAAACACGACAGCTCGTCATAGCGCGCGAGTTCGCTGACGGAAGTCGGAATGAGCTTGGACTCTGGCGCGAGCCGCGCAATGTAATTAACGATTGCAACGCTTTCGGTCAGCACCTTGTCGCCGTCGACTAGGGTTGGCACTTTGCCCTGAGAATTCAGCGCAAGATAATTAGGGTGCTTCGCGCTGTTTTCGAGCGTCGCGTCTTTGCGCAGGGCTGTTTCGATATGTTCGAAAGCCAGCCCCGTTTCTTCGAGCGCCCAGAGTGCGCGGAAAGACCGTGAGGGGCCAAATCCATAGAGTTTCAGTGGCGTTGGGTGGCTCATATTATGTCTCTCGGATGTGTGACGCGCTCTGGGCGATTGTTAGTTTGTGGCAAAGCAATAGAAGTAACCGGCGCCGCCAGTTGCAACCAGATTGGCTTGGCTGCAGCCGCGCGAACCGTGCGCGCTGTTCCACGAAGTGGGGTTCGCTCCGCCACCCTGACGATCAAAGTGTCCGACATGCGCGCTTCCCGAGTCATTGCTCGTCCAGTTGTTGCAGGTGTGATTGTCGCCATCGTCTACAGTATTTCCGGCAAGCGTTGAGCCGGTGAGAATATCGTGTTCATTCGGTGTGTCGCCGCGGCCATTCACCGTATTGCCATTTTCGTCGAGCGAGTTTTCTTTACCGAGATTCATAAAGTCACTGTGCAGGGCATTGAGCGTGCTCGCCACTTCAACACCGCGGGCGTTATACCAAGGGCCGAAACCTATACGGTCTCGCGCGTCGATCGCCGCCATTTCCTCGGTCGCATGGGCGCTAAGATACGCGCGCCAAGTTTTGCCGCGAGAGCCTGCCGCCTGGGCGAGGTTCTGGCAATGTGCATCAGCACCGGCGAGACCACCGAGGTTGGCGCCGTCCCCGCTGCCAACACTTGTGATGAAAAAGCTCATGGCGTTATCAGCCTCAGAGTCCTGTGCGTTTGTTGCGCCGAAAGTCGAGGCGGCAATGACCGCCGCGCAAGTAAGTAAGCGTTTCGTGTTCATGCTGAATCTCCTGTTGTTGATTGTTATTAATTGCACGCGAGTAATACGAACGAGGCATCGTTGTCGCACACTTTGAGCGAACTTAAAAGCCTCAACCGCTAAAAAGCGCCCGCCGGCCCCGGGAAGACCACGGGACTCTGAACGCCCTGGCTTGACAGGCTAGACACGCCAAAGAAATAGTTGTCGATAACAATATTCTCGAGCGTAAAAGTATCGACATTACCGACGTCGCGTGAGTAATCCCACGTGGGTGATGTCGTTAACCTCCAGTGCACACGGTACCCCGCTGCAGCTGCGTCCTGCGTCCAGCTAAGTGTGGTGTTGGGGCTGACCTGGCCGCGCACTGCGACGTTGCTTGGCGGCGCCGGTGCCCACGCCATGCCGGCAAGCACCACGGCGTTTAACGCGGTGAGCTTGGCAGCGTAGTCGAAGTCTACATGCTCGATGGTGTCGCCGTATTCGACGCCGTCTTCAACCCTTAGGTCTTGGTGTTGCTGTGTGTAGTTCTCGTTCGTTTCCATAATCCGTACCGCGGGGAAGCCAGCTTCGTTAAACGGGCGATGATGGCCTCCGCGGCCAAAGCGATCTAAGCGGTAAACCATCATCACATCAAGATTACTAATGTATTTGTCCGCCATCAGGTCAACATAACGGGCGATATTGCGCGACGCTGAGTCGACTTCGCCGCCCTGAAAACGCCGTAATCGTGCCTCTTCGGTGGTTTCTACATAGCGCGTGCCTTCGGAAAAAACGCGTGCAGTAGCATTGTTGGTGACACCATTGACGCCCGTGATGTTGCCGATCATGTCGTTATTTATTACCGCTTGGATATCCCAGCCCTGCGCAATGGCATGCTCGGCGAGTATCGCACCGCCATAGAGACCCTGCTCTTCACCTGAGAGGCCAACGAATGCGATCGAGCCTGCAAATTGGTACTGGCTGAGTACGCGCGCCGCCTCGATAACCCCAGCCAGGCCCGACGCGTTGTCATTCGCACCGGGTGATTCTGATTCGGCGTTGAGCGGGTCGCTGACGCGAGAGTCTATATCGCCGCTCATCATCACATAGCGGTTAGGGTCTTGTGTGCCACGCAATACGGCGATCACGTTGACAACTTCGGTTGGGTTGGGAATGCGGTCGCCCGACACAGTGTCGCCAACGGTGAATACGTCGAGACAGCCGCCGCAGTCAGCTGAGATTTGGTTGAACTCGGCCTCAACCCAGCGCCGAGCTGCGCCAATCCCTCGGGTCTGTGATTGGGTTTCCGACAGCGTATGCCGCGTGCCAAAGCCAACCAGCGTTTCAATGTCGGCTGCGATGCGAGCGGCAGAGGGGGCTGCGGCTATTGCATGCAGATCGCTGTCGCTCGCAAATGCGCTGGCGACGAATGAAGGGAGGAAGAGTGATGAAGCAATCAGAGCGCTAAGTGTCGAAGGCTTGATAGGGGTGTTCATTGTGATGTCCTTTTTAGTGACTTGAGTGTTTAGCGCATTAGTGTCAACTGCTGAGGTGTTAGTTCTGAAGCGGCTAAACACGAGCGATGGGCAGTTAAGCAAGTGCTCGAAATTCCTATCTGGTACGTATTGTTGTGCGCAAAGGGAAAAATATCAAAAAATAAGTACAAATCTAATTGATAATGATTCTCATCTGCATTAAAGTTCCTGCTCTGTCTCGCAATAAAGCGCACTTGCGACGGATCGCGTGCGCTGGCGAGGCAGACTTTATGTTATTTGCCAATTAAATAACTCACTAAATAAATAACTAAATAAATAAATCGCCGCGCGGGGTGAAATGAACCGCACTTCGCCAACAGGAACTGTAATGAACACACGTTTTTCACGCAACACCCTTGCAAACGCCATTGCTCTTGCTGCGCTGCAATTCTCCTCGGGGTTCGCCGCAGCGCAGGACGCGCTAGCATCGTCGGTCGAGGAGGTGACTATAATTGGCAGTTTAGAAGAGGCGCGGAAAATCGCAGGTTCGGCGCATTTTATTGGTGAGCAGCAACTTAGGCAGTTCGCGTATTCCGATGTGCAGCGAATCGTGCGCGAAGTGCCGGGTGTCAGCCTTCAAATCGAAGACGGCTATGGCCTAAGGCCTAATATTGGTATTCGCGGTGTCGCGACCGAGCGAAGTGGGCGCATTACGCTGCTCGAAGACAATGTGCTTATCGCCCCTGCGCCTTACTCTGCACCTGCTGCGTATTATTTTCCCACTATGGGACGGATGGCGGCGGTCGAAGTGGTTAAGGGCCCTGCAGCAATTACACAAGGACCCTATACCATTGGTGGCGCGCTGAATATGGCGTCGACGCCTATCCCGCGCGAGACAGGCGGCACGCTGCTCACCGAGGTTGGTCAAGATGCGACTTATCGTGTTCATGCCACTTATGGCGGGCGTAGCGATAACGGTGTTGGCTTTTTGATCGAGGCGCACCAGTGGCAATCTGATGGTTTTCAGACAATCGATCGAAGCGGGGCAGACACAGGTCTCGATGTCACCGACTTTACTGCGAAGCTAAGCTACGCGCCTGTCGGCTCGCCCCATGCGATTGAGTTAAAACTACAGCTCGCCGATCAGGACTCGAATCAAAGTTATTTAGGCCTCAGCGATGCAGACTTCGGCAATGATGCCCTGCGCCGCTACGGGCTTTCGGAGCTAGATAATATCGCGACCGAGCACGAGCAGGCGATTCTGCGTTACAGCTTCGACGTAACCGCCAACCTCAGTGTGACCGCGACAGCGTATAACAATACGCATCAGCGCAATTGGTTTAAGACCGAAGGCATAGACCTCGACGGCAGCGTGAATGCCGATAGTTTTTCGGGCAGCAGCTGGGCCAGCGTCGTCGATGCGGTAAATCTCGGCAAGGGGTTGGGTAACTATACCCACGAAGAGTTGCAGGGCATTCTCGACGGCAATATCGACACTGCAGCTGGCAGCGTGCAACTGCGCTCGAACAACCGTGAATACTATTCGCGGGGACTCCAGTTTGGCGCGAACTGGGACGGCAGTTTCGGTGGGGCGCTGCACTCGGTGAGTATGGGACTGCGCTTCCATGAAGACGAGGAAGATCGCTTCCAGCGCAATGACACGTACTCTCAGGTGGCCGGGAAACTAGGCTTAGACTCGCTGGGCACAGAGGGCAATGCGGGTAATCAGGTGCAATCCGCCGAGGCGCTTGCCTTCTATATTCGTGACGAAATTAGCTTTGGCGACTGGACCCTATCCCCCGGTATTCGTTTCGAGGATATCGATCAAGACCGAGTGCGCTATAAAAATGGCGCAGCGCGGGATTTCCGCGACGGCCGCCAAAATACTGCGCAGGTCTGGCTTCCAGGTATAGGCGTTAGCTATCAAGCCACGCCGGCATTTAGCGTCATTGGTGGCGTACACAAAGGTTTTACAGCGCCGTCTAACTCGCCTGGTGTCGAGGAAGAAGTCGCGATTAACTATGAGTTGGGCGCGCGATTCCAAGACGGCAGTCTGTCGGCCGAACTCATCGCATTTGTGAGTAACTACGATAATTTGCTGGGCCAATGCACTGCGTCTTCGGGCAGCGATTGCGTGATCGGTGATGCGTTTAACGGCGATGCAGCCACAGTAAGTGGGCTGGAGGCATTGCTCACCGCTGATCTGTCGCAGAATGCAGCCTACCGTCTGCCGCTCACATTGAGCTATACGCGCATCGATGGCGAATTCGATACGAGCATTGCAGACACCGATTTTTTTGGCACGGTCGAGGCGGGTGACCCGCTCCCTTACCTTCCCGAAAATCAACTGCGCATTGCACTCGGGCTTGAGACAGGGCAATGGACGGGCTATCTCAGCGCGAACTATGTAGATGACGTCTGTGTGCGTGCTTCGTGTGGAGCATTTGAGCGAACAGATGACAGTCTCACGATCGATTTTAGTACGAGCTATCAGTTCAGCCCGATGGTTAATGTGTTTGCGCGGGTCGAAAATCTTACCGATACGCATGACATTATGGGCCGCCAGCCTTATGGCGCGCGGCCCAACAAAGAGCGCACGCTGTCAGCTGGTCTGAGATTTAATTTTTAAGTCGATGTGATCGCCTGCAAACATGACGCATAATACGCGCCCGAACCGCGCATGACCTGCGCACGGGCCAATGCCGAGCTCGATGATTGAATTTTTGAGGAGTTTACCAATGGTTAAGAAGCAACTTTTGTCATTTGCCGCTTGCGCCGCGTTCGTCGCCGCGGGCGTTGTTAGCGCTGCTGAAGTCAATGTTTACTCTGCGCGCTCCGAAGAACTTATTAAGCCTGCGCTCGACCGCTTTAGCGAAGAGACCGGCATCGAAGTCAATCTGATCACCGAAAGTGCTGATGCGCTTATTCGCCGCATCGAACTCGAAGGCGCCAACTCGCCTGCGGATGTTCTGCTGACAGTCGATGCGGGGCGCCTTTTTCGGGCTAAAGAGGCCGGCATTTTGGCGCCGCTGGAGTCAGATATCCTGACGCAGCGCATTCCCGCTGCCTACCGAGATCCTGACAACCAATGGTTCGGATTGTCGCTACGCTCGCGTGTCATTATGTTTGATAAATCGCGCGTTTCAGCCGCCGAAATTTCTCGCTACGAAGATCTCGCCGATCCTAGGTGGAAAGGTGAGATATGCATTCGGTCCTCGGGCAATATCTACAATCAGTCTCTACTTGCCTCGCTCATAGAACACCTTGGAGAAGCGGCAACCGAGGCATGGGCCGAAGGGCTAGTTGCAAACATGGCCAGACGCCCACAGGGTGGAGATCGAGACCAGATTCGCGCCGCCGTGGCGGGGCAGTGCAAGCTTGCAGTGTCTAATACGTATTATCTTGCTGGCATGCTCAATTCGGGTGTTGCTGCCGATATTGAAGTGGCCGAACAAATAGGCGTAATTTGGCCTAATCAAGCCGACCGGGGTGCGCATATGAACGTCAGCGGCGCGGGCGTGATTAGCACGGCCAAAAATCCGAATGAGGCACGACAACTTATCGAATTTTTGAGCGACGACTACGCGCAGCAGTGGTATTCGGAGGTGAACAACGAGTACTCAGTTCGGGCAGATATTCCTGTCAGTTCAACTCTCCGGGGCTTTGGGGAGTTTAAAGCCGACCAGCTAAACCTTGAGGCGTTAGGTAAAAATAACGAGGCGGCTGTCAGGCTCGCTGACCGCGCAGGTTGGCAGTAAATTTCTCAAATAGAGAATCGGATATGCATCATTTTCTATGCCTGTCCCACGCGGGCTTAATAACCGATCGTTTATGAATGAGAGCGCAGAGTGAGCATTGTCTCACCAATCAAGAGAAACCAGACTAGGCCAAGGCTGTCTCAATTGAGGCCTTGGCCTTTGTCGTTGCTGGTATTATCGATGCTGCTGGCAACGCCGATAGTCGTCGTTGTCTCTTCGGTATTCTTTTCGGCGGGAGATATCTGGACGCATCTGCTCGACACTGTGCTCACGCGCTATGCGCGCAATTCTCTGCTGCTGGTGGCGGGTGTTAGTGTTGGTGTGCTTGCCTTAGGGATACTTCCTGCGTGGCTCGTCACTGTCTATCGGTTCCCCGGCAGCAAAATTCTCGAATGGGCATTGTTGCTCCCGCTGGCTATTCCTGCGTACATTATTGCGTACACTTACACCGGTATGCTCGACGTTGCTGGCCCTTTGCAAAGTGCCTTGCGCGAGGCATTCGAGTGGCGTTACGGCGATTATTGGTTCCCCGAAATTCGTTCGCTAGGCGGCGCTATCTCGATGCTGTCGCTGGTATTCTACCCCTATGTTTACTTGTTAGCGCGTGCCGCGTTTGCCGAACAGTCGGGCAGTGTGATGGAAGCTGCGCGCAGCTTAGGTTGCTCACAGCACAGCGCGTTTGTTAGGGTCGCATTGCCCTTGGCGCGACCCGCGATTGTGGTTGGCTTGAGCATTGCGCTAATGGAAACGCTTGCCGATTACGGCACAGTGCAGTATTTCGGCATCTCGACTTTCACCACGGGTATTTACCGCACATGGAACGGTCTGGGCAGCAGTGTAGGAGCAGCGCAGCTCTCGGCGCTTCTGCTCGGATTTGTGTTTGTTTTAGTGTCACTGGAGGCATGGTCGCGGCAGCAGTCGCAGTTTTTTAATACCGGCGTGCGCAATCGACCGAGCACGCCCGGCACACTCCGCGGCCCGAGTTTATGTCTCGCTTACGCGGTCTGCGGATTGCCCGTGCTGTTAGGTTTCGTCGTGCCTTTTATGCAGCTGCTCGTTTGGGCATCGATCACTTACGACACGATTCTAACCCGTGACTTTGCCGGCTATCTTTTTAACAGCGTCACTCTCGCCGCAATCACCGCGATTGCTGCACTGGGGCTCGCGCTTTTTATTGCCTACGGCAAGCGGGTATTTCCGAGTCAATTGACGCGAGCATCCTCGCGCTTGGTAGGTTTGGGCTATGCTTTGCCCGGCACCGTGGTCGCGATTGGAGTATTGGTGCCCTTTGCTTGGCTCGATAATCGGCTAAGCGAATTTATGGTCGCCACGTTTGATTACAATACGGGCCTGCTTCTCAGTGGCACGGTATTTATTCTTGTTTTCGCCTATTTAGTCCGTTTTTTGCCGATCGCGCTCAATACGGTAGACGCAGGGCTCGCTAAGATTCGGCCGTCGATGGATGAGACGGGGCGTAGTATGGGCTTCAGTCCGGCGGCGCTGCTGCGGCGCGTGCATATTCCGATTATGCGCGGATCCTTAGCAACAGCATTGCTTCTGGTCTTTGTCGACGTGCTGAAAGAGCTGCCTGCGACGCTCCTCTTGCGGCCCTTCAATTTCAATACGCTGGCTATTCGCACCTACGAACTCGCCAACGAGGAGCGGCTCGCTGACGCAGCGGGGCCGGCACTCGCTATCGTGTTGGCGAGTCTGATACCTGTTATTCTTCTCAGTCGCACACTGCGGCAAGCAGGTGAGGCACCGTCCTCTCTGCCACAAGGTTCTTCAACTTCGGACGAGAGTAAATGACGTCACCGGCACTGCAATTAGACAATGTGAGCGTTCATCTCGGCGGCAAACTAATCGTCGATTCTGTGTCGTTCCGGGTGCCTGCGGGCGGGATTGGCTGCCTGCTTGGCGCTAGTGGCTGCGGTAAGACTACCCTACTTAGAGCCATTGCAGGCTTTGAGCCTGTGAGCTCGGGTAGCGTCGCGCTGGACGGTTTGCCGATTAGTACGCCGATAAAAATGCTCGATATCGAGAAGCGCCGAGTGGGTATGGTGTTTCAGGATCATTCTCTTTTTCCTCACCTGAGCGTTCGACAGAATATTGCTTTCGGCCTGCAGTCGATGAGTGTGGCCAAGCGCGAGGCGCGCATAGATGAGTTGGCGAGTCTGCTGGCAATCGGTGAGCTTCTCGATGCCTTTCCACACAGGCTTTCGGGTGGTCAGCAGCAACGAGTGGCGATTGCTCGCGCGATGGCGCCGCGCCCCGAGGTGCTGCTCCTCGATGAGCCCTTCTCTAGCCTTGATGTTGAGTTACGCGAACAACTCGCGCGCGAAATTCGCGGCGTGTTAAAACACGAAGGCGTTACGGCGATACTCGTCAGTCACAATCAGTTCGAAGCCTTCGCGATGGCCGACGAGATTGGGGTAATCAAAGGCGGTAAATTACTGCAGTGGGACAATGCGTTTAATCTGTATCACACGCCGGCGTCGCTTGCGGTCGCCGACTTTATCGGTGAAGGCGTGCTAATCGATGGGCGTGCAGTTGGCGAGCACACTGTCGAAACCGAACTCGGCGTCATTGATACGCGGCAAATTCAAGACTTCAATCTGCCCGGCACCACCGATATTTCATTGCTTCTGCGCCCCGATGACGTGTTTCACGACGACGCGAGCCCGACGAAGGCGCGCGTGGTTGAGAAGGCGTTTCGCGGTGCGGTATTTCTTTATACGCTCGAGCTCGACAGCGGCAAGCGAGTGCTGTCTCTCGCCCCTAGCCATCATGATCACGCGATCGGTGAGCCTATGGGTATTCGCCTCGATGTTGAGCACTTAGTCGCGTTTCCCAAGCTTCCTGTTGTCTAAAGGGCACTACAGCAAAGGGCAGTAACCGATGGTCTCTTTGAGTTCCGCATTTGTTAAATCCTCCGCGCTCCCTGCGGTTGAGTTTCTCACGCTCCTCATACTCTGCGGAGCGCTGAGTATTTCGCCCGCGTCCGCACAATCACAGACGCTTTCGAATAGTGCAGTGTCTGATACAGGCGCCGCAACGTCCCAGAGTCAGGCCGAGTCGACCGAAGAGGCTGCGCGCAGCGCAGCAGAGCAGGCCGCGGCGACTGCGCGATCGCTCGAAATTAGCCGTGAGATTGCGCGGCGTGAAACGCTGATCGATGATCTTCGCTATTCAGCTGGCGTTTATTCAGAGGAACTCAGTGAGGTACAAGCAGATCTAGGCGCCTATCTATTAGAGGTGGAAGACTTTGAAAAAGCGGCGCAGATTTTTACCGAGGCGCTGCAAATTGCAAGAATCAATACAGGGCTCTACAGCGAGGATCAGTTGCCGCTGATTAACGCGCTTATTGCGAGTAATACAAAAATGAAAGCCTGGTCTCAAGCAGACGACTTCCAGAGCCTTCATATTCATATTGCCGATCGCTTGTATTCCACAGCGGACGGGCGCTTCTTGCACGCGGCGAGGCAGTATGGTGACTGGCGCTTTCGTGTGATGAGTGAAAATCTCCTCGACGACTCCTATCAAGGGCTCGCGCGCACAGCTGAGGATCTTTCCGAATTTTACGGATCATTAATCGGTGCGCTGGAAAGTGAGGGTCTCGAGCTCTCCGGGGACTTGCTCGACTTTGTGTTTGCTAAAGCCGAAACCGATCTTGTATTGATAAGAGCCATTGCGAGTGCGCCTTACACCGATTTTCCTGGCACGGTAAGCCCGTATATGTACCGGTCACGCTGCCGCAATGTGCGCGACGCCAATGGGCAGGTGGTCCAGCAGTGTACGAATATTCAAGTTGAGAACCCGCGGTACCGCCAATCGCAGCGCGATGCCAAGCAAGTGGCGGTTAATCGGCAGATCCGGCATATACGAGAGGCAATTCAGCGCATAGAAATAGTGCGCGACAGCGCCCCAGCCCTCGATAGCGAGGAGAGAGACGTACTGGACTCGCGCATTGCGCGACTTGAGTTAGAAACTCAGCAGTTAGTCAGGCAGTCGCGGTCCCGTAGTGTGTTCTGATTTCTTTACTCGGTTAAAACCAAAAAAGCGGGCGGTTTAAGGGTTTCGCTTCTCGGTAGCTGATCTTAGCTGTCCCACGTCGGCGTACTGAAAGGGACGCGCGCGATAATTCCGGTGACGCTACCATTGGTAGTAGCAATCTAGAGTGAGACGCGCTTCAATAAGGTTGACGCCGAGGTTTGCTCGGTGTCGCCTGTCCGTCACGGACTCAAACAGGAGGACTTATGTCATCTATATTTAATCGGCTCGCGAAAGTTGCGTTGATGGCGGTTGTCGCCCTCACTGCGCTCAGCAGCCAGCTAGCTTCGGCGCTAGAAGAGGGCG
>JGI20156J14371_10003174_pt1 | contig 12444 bp, 15 predicted proteins | sample COG_06_FD_14371 | JGI IMG/M metagenome (IMG submission 14371)
TAATTCTAGTTTCTCTGGTCTCACCCATGTGTTTGTTATTAGTAATTGGATCGAGATAATGTGGGTTGATGTTAAAAGGAATTATATTTAGTGCTTTAAAGCTATTTGGATGTATGATTGGCATATCATTACTAGTTCCAATTGAAGGTCCACAAATATTAATTCCTGCGCTTGTACCTAAATATGGTTTTCCAGAGTTGATGGCTTCTTTTAAAGAATTAATTAAATCATTATCAATTAATGTTTTAAGAAGTAAAAAAGAATTACCACCACCAATAAATATTCCATCATTATCATTTATTGCTTTTTTTAAATCTTTGTATTTATGTATACCATTAAGCTTAATTCCTAATTTGATAAAAAAATCAGAGGCTAATTTTGTGTATTTTTCATGAGTTAATCCGTTAGGCCTAGCATATGGAATAAAAATTATTTTTTTTGAATTACTAAATAATAATTTAATTTCATCTTTTATATAATCTAAATAAGTACTCCATATATAGTCGAAGTACTGGCTAAAATCATTTTTTTCATACAGTAAATTTTAAAAAAAACTAACTTTTTATAATTCAAATTAAACTTACTGATTATATTTGTAGAATGCTATTATATTTTTTTAATTTATTTATAAGTGGAGCTGAAATTGCGATAATATTATTTATTGCAGTAATTTTTTTTGGTGCAGATAAGATTCCTGATATTGCTAGAAATTTAGGAAAAGGTCTTAATGAAATAAAACATGCTACTAATGATATTAAAAGAGAAATTCGATCTTCCTCAGAACCAATTAAAAATAACTCTATCACTAAAGATGTGGATAATGAGCTCACTAAAGTTAAAAAAGATTTAGAAGAGTTTTCAGGATCTATAAAAAGAGAATTGTAAATTATTTCTTTATACTTAAGGTTATTCCATCTCTTATTGGTAAAATCACGGAATCCATATCTATTCTATTATTTAACATTTTATTGTATTCTACTATAGCTTTAGTGGATTTGTCCTTTTGAGAAATTTCATTTAAAACCTTACCATCCCATAGTACATTGTCTGAGAGTAATACTCCTCCTTTTTTTAATCTAACTATTAAAATATCTAAATATTTTGGATAGTTGATTTTATCAGCATCTAAAAAGATTAAATCAAAGTCATGATCTAATTTTGGAATTATCTCTAATGCATTTCCTAAGTGTTGTGTAATGTTACTATTAAAAGAAGATTTTTTAAAATATTTTCTTTGTAAATCATATAATTCTTCGTTAATATCTACAGTATGGATCTGACCGTTTTTATCTAAGCCTTCAGCTAAACATAATGTTGAATAGCCTGTAAATGTTCCAATTTCTAATATTTTTTTAGGATTAATTATTTTAGAAATTATACTTAATAATCTACCTTGATAAGCGCCGCTTATCATTCTTGGTTGAAGAACTTTTTGATTGGTTTCTCTATTTAAATCACTAAGTATTTCAGGCTCTTTTTCAGAGTGATTAATTAAGTATTCATCTAGTTTTTCGTTATTGATGTATTTCATTAAATCAGTAACTTTAACTTTTCAACAAATAAATAAACTTCCTCAAAAGAGTTGTATAATGGAGTAGGAGCACATCTAATAACATTTGGGTCTCTCCAATCTGTTATCACTCCAAGATCAGTTAAGTTTTTGTGAAATTTTTTATCGGCATCATTAATCTTTATTGAAATTTGACATCCTCTAGATGTTGATTCTGCTGGAGTTATTATATTAATTTTTGTTGAATTAAGATCTTTTAAAAGAAATTCTAAGTAACCAGTTAACAATGTAGATTTTTCACATAACTTTTTCATACCGACATCTTTAAATATTTCAAGAGAAGCTTTTATTGCAGCCATAGAAAGAATTGTTGGCGTGCTAATCTGCCAACCATCAGCTCCTGCAATAGTTTGAAAAGGTTCTCTCATATTAAACCGATTTTTTAAGTCGTTACCCCACCATCCTCTAAATCTATTGATATCATTATTATATGCATGTCGCTCATGAACGAAGCATCCAGATAAACTTCCTGGACCTGAATTTAAGTACTTATAACTACACCAAATTGCAAAATCTGCACCGACTTTATTTAGATTTAATTGAACATTTCCAGCTGCATGAGCACAGTCAAAACCAACAATAGAATTATATCTATGACCAATTTCTGTTATTTTTTTTAAATTAAAATATTCACCAGTGTAATAATTTACACCACCAATCAATACTAAAGCAATTTCATTTTTATTTTCTAAAAAAATATTTTCTAATTCCTGATATTTATTTTCAGAATTTTTTGTTTCCCATAGAATTATTCCATTTTCAGCATTATGACCATGATGAACTAATTGTGACTCAACTGCATATATGTCTGAAGGAAAAGAATCGGCTTCTAAAATAATTTTAAATTTCTTATCAGTAGGTTTGTAAAATGAGACCATCATCAAGTGTAGATTTACAGTAAGTGTGTTCATAACAACTACTTCTAGTGGCTTTGCTCCGACAATGTTCGCCATTTCATTTGTAAGATAGCTGTGATATTCAAGCCATGGATTTTTTGCATTACTCCATCCCTTAACACCTAAATTCGCCCAGTCTTTTATTTCTTTATCTATAAAAGATTTTGTTGATTTAGGTTGAAGTCCTAAAGAATTTCCGCAAAAGTATATTAGATCCTTATTATGAATATCCTTAGGAATATGGAAAAGATTTCTATAATTTGAAAGACAATCTTTTTTATCTAATTGGATAGCAAAGTTTAATGAGTTTTCAAGTTTAATCAAAATAGTAATTTATGTGTTCAGCAAAAGTAATAATTATTAATAAAGTATATAATTTTATTGATTTTGATTAATTATTTCTGAAAACTTGTATTTAAATCTTTTAAAACGAGGATCTGAGACATTAATTATATAACTATTAAATTTATTATTCTTTTTAAAATCTTGATGATATTTTTCTGCTTTCCAAAATTTAAGAAATGGGTAAGATTCAGCTGCTACACTAACTTTTAATGTTTCTGTAATTTCTTGAATTTTTTTATTAATAATATCTTTCTGATTTTCATTTTGATAAAAAATTATAGACCTGTATTGAGTTCCATTATCAGGGCCTTGACCATTAATTTGTTCAACATTTTGAGTCCCAAAATAGACATCCACTAGTTGTGAAAAAGTTATCAATTTTGGATTGTAAATAACCTCTATGGTCTCTGCGTGTCCAGTTGTCTGAGTATTAACGATATCATATGTAGGCTCTGATGTAAATCCACCTGAATAACCGCTAATAACCTCGTTTACTCCAATGATACTTTCATAAATTGCTTCTACACACCAAAAACACCCACTTGCAAAATAAGCTTTATGTATTTTTTCCGTGTTAACTTCAACAGGCATCGAATTAATTATTAAGTTCTGTTGTTCAGAATATTTTTGAGCATTAGTACAATTAGTTATTAAAACTAAGGCAGTAATTAATAATGTATTTTTCATAAGTTAAATGTATAAAAAAAAAGCCTCTATTTGTATAGAAGCTTTAAATTAAAACTGTAAGTTATTTGCTAGATTTTTGCAAAAACTTTTTCCATTTTTATTTTCTGTTCATTAGCCAATTCTTCATCTACTAATATTCTTCCACTATGCTCGTCAGTAATTATTTTTTTTCTAGAACCTATTTCCATAATTATCTGTGGAGGAATAGTGAAATAAGAACCTCCAGATGCACCTCTTTCAACTGCTACAACTGCTAATCCATTTTTTACATTGTTTCTTATTCTGCTGTAAGCCAATACTAATCTTTCTTCAATATCTTTCTTGCATTTTTCCGATTTTAATAGTAAAACGTCTTCCTCTTTTTTTGTTTCTTCAAGTATAGTATTTAATTCAGCTTTTTTGTGTTTTAAATGATTTTTTCTTTCAGAAAGTTTAAGTTTAGCTTCATCAATTACTACATTTTTGTGTTCTATTTTAGCTAAAAATTCTTTAATATTTTTTTCTGCTAATTGAATTTCTAGATCTTGGAATTCAGTTTCTTTAGTTAATGAATTAAATTCACGATTGTTACGAACATTCTTCTGCTGTTCAGTATATTTTTTAATCAATGCTTTAGCTTCTTCCATCAGATTTTTTTTCATTTTAATCTGATCATTTAAAGTATCAACAGAATCTGTAAGTTTTTCTAGTCTTGTGGTAAGTCCAGCTACTTCGTCTTCTAAATCTTCAACTTCAAGAGGAAGTTCACCTCTTACACTTCTAATTGTATCCACTCTTGAATCAATAAGTTGCAAGTCATATAATGCTCTTAATTTGTTCTCTACTGTGGTTTCTTTCTTTTTTGCCATGATTAACTGTATTTTACTGGGTTACTATTTGTTTCCGCTAAAACGATTGCAAAANTAGTAATTTTTTCTGTAAGATATGTATGTATTGCGTTTTTTGTGTACTGCTCACTTTCGTAATGACCAATATCAGTTAATAATATCTTTTTATTTGCCTTAAAAAAATCATGATATTTTAAATCAGATGTTACATAAACATCTGCATTTGTACTAATGGCATTATTTATTGCAAAACTACCAGAACCGCCTAAAACCGCTACGGTTTTAATATTTCTTCCAGTGAGTTCAGAATGTCTAATAAACTTTGTATTCATTTTGTCTTTAGTATAACTAATAAACTCATTTTCGTTCATACTTTTACTAAGCTTTCCAACCATACCAAGACCAATATCTCTATTAATGTTTTCAGTCGAAATAATCTCGTAAGAATATTCATCATAAGGATGATTAATCTTTAATGTTTGTAATATTTCTTGTTCTTTATGTGCAGGAAATGTAAATGTCACTTTAACTTCTTCTATTTTAGTTTGAATTCCTTTTTTTCCAATTACTGGATTTGATTTGCTATTCCCCTTAAATGTTCCAATACCTTTGACTGAAAAGCTACATTCATCGTAATTACCTATAGTTCCAGCGCCGGAAATATATAATTTAGCTTTTAAATCTTCTAAATTTCCCTCCGGAACATAAGTTGTTAGTTTTTTTATTGTTCCTTTTTTAGGAATGAGAATTTTAGTTTCATTTAATTTGAGTTTGTCACATATTATTTTATTTACTCCATCAATTGAGTTATCCATTGCAGTATGAACTGATACTATGGATATATTATTTTTAATACATTTATTTACAGCTTTTTCCACATAGTTAGAGTTCTGTATTTTTTTTAAACCTTCAAAAATAATAGGGTGAAAACTTACTATTACATTACAGTTTTTTTCTATAGCTTCATCAACTACACATTCTATTGCATCAAGGCAAACTATAATTCCATTAACTTTACTTTGTTCCTCTCCAATTATAAGACCAACATTATCATAATCTTCAGCGTAGCAAAATGGATACTTATCATCAAGTAATTTAATTATATCTTTTACAATCATTTTTTTTGTATTTATTTCAAAGATAAATAATTACTTTAGTTGTATGAAACTCTTTAGAAAGTTACTGTTTTTTCTTACTCCTTTATACTACTTGATAACAGTTGTAAGGAATATTTTATATGATCTATCTTTTTATAAAACAACTAAATTCCAAGTACCAACTATTGGTATTGGTAACTTAGCAGTTGGAGGTACAGGAAAATCTCCAATGGTTGAGTATTTGATTGACTTACTTTCTAACAAATATAGTATAGCTACATTGAGTAGAGGATACGGAAGAAACACAAAATCATTTATAATTGCTAATGAAAAATCTACTCATTCAGATATTGGTGATGAGCCTTTACAATTTTATAATAAGTATAATAATATTATTGTTTGCGTCGATAACAATCGTGTAAACGGAATTAATAATTTACTTCAAATTAACAAACCACCTGGTGTAATTTTATTAGATGATTGCTTTCAGCATAGGAAATTAACTCTAGGATTATCAATTTTGTTAACAGATTACAGTAATTTATTCTCTAATGATTATGTGTTGCCATTTGGTAATTTAAGAGAACCAGCTTCATCTAGTAGAAGGGCCGATATAGTAATTGTTACTAAATGTCCAAAAAATATAGATGAGATAAGAAAAAATAAAATTAAAAATAAACTCAATCTTAAATTAAGTCAAAAACTATTTTTTAGTTCAATTGAATATTCAAAATCTGTAATATTTAACAATACAAAAACTCAATTTAATAATTTTATTAAAGACAAATTTATTCTAGTAACAGGCCTTGCCAGTTCAGATCATATTGTTGATTATTTGGCTAATAATAAGTGTGATTTTGAACATAAGGAATTTAATGACCATCATGACTATATTTTAAAAGATTTTGAAAAAGTTAATCCTTCATTAAATATTCTTACTACAGAAAAAGATTATGCAAAATTGATAAAAATATTGCCAAAAAGAAAAATCTATTATTTACCCATAACAGTTAATATAGATTCTAATAAATTATTTGATAAATTAATATTAGATTACTGTAATAATTAGTTGATATGTTTTTGTGCCTTATAAGAGGATCTTACTAATGCACTACTCTCAACATGTCTAAANCCTAAATCTAATCCAATTTTTTCATATTCTAAAAATTCTTCAGGAGTTACAAACCTTTTAACACTTAGNTGTTTTTTACTTGGTTGAAGGTATTGACCAATAGTAACAATATCGACATTTGCATTTTTTAAATCATGTAAAGTTTCGATTACTTCATCTTTTGATTCTCCTAAACCAAGCATAATTCCGGATTTAGTTCTTCTTTGTCCTTTCTCTTTCATGTATTTAAGTACTTTCATACTTTTTTCATACTTAGCTTGTATTCTAACTTCTCTTGTTAGTCTTTTTACAGTTTCAATGTTGTGAGAAATAACTTCAGGTTTTGCGTTTACTAATCTATCTATGTGTCTTTCAATTCCTTGAAAATCTGGAATTAATGTCTCTAAAGTTGTTTTCGGATTCATTCTTCTTATAGCTTCAATGGTCTCTACCCACATGAGGCTACCCATATCTTTTAAGTCGTCTCTGTCTACACTTGTAATAACAGCATGTTTAATATTCATTATTTTTATTGATCTTGCTACTTTTTCTGGCTCAGACCAATCTAAAGATTCAGGTCTACCAGTTTTTACTCCACAAAAACCACAAGACCTGGTGCAAACATTACCTAAAATCATAAATGTTGCAGTTCCTTCACCCCAACATTCACCCATATTAGGGCAACTACCAGATGTGCATATGGTGTTAAGTTTATATTTATCTACAAGACCTCTTAATTCAGTGTATTTTTGACCAGTTGGTAACTTTACTCTTAACCATTTAGGTTTTGGTAATATTGACTGAAACTTTTTTTGTTTCGGCAATATTGACTGAAATTTGTGAGATGTTTTGATACTTTCCATTAGCAATGTCAAAGATATGAAGTAAAGCTAAATAAACAACTTTAATGTTGATAAATACCAAATTCCAAAACCTAACAAAAAAAATATCCCTACTATACTTAAAATGTGCATAATTTTTGAAGGTCTATATTTTTTTGGAGTATTTTTACTACTTATTAAAGTATAATTAATTATGGCATAAAATGGAGCAGTTATAAACGAAACTATTGTTGCAACTTTTACTAATGTTCCCATTTCTGAATTAAAATTAAAAAAAATAGTGATGGTTCCTATAACTAAAAAAAACAACCAATAAAGGTAGCCATTATTGATTTTTTTATTAAATATGAGTTCAGTTGCTTTGTGCATTGCTCTAGGGGAAGCATCAAGAGTTGTTATAGTTGTGCTAAACATTGTAGTAAATGTTGCTAATCCAATTATGATATATGCCCAAGACCCAAAACTTGATGTATACATCTCTATTAATTGATTTGCAAATGTNGAAGCTGAGCTACTAAAACTTAAACTACTACTATTCATTACAAAATAACCAAGTAACATAAAGCTGATTCCTAATGCTATAGTTCCCAAATAACCTATATTAAAATCAAACAAGGTAGTTTTCATGTCCTGAATTCCATCTGATTTCTTTTTTTCAATTGTCCAAATAGAGTGCCAAACAGAAATGTCAAGAGGGGCAGGCATCCAACCCATAAATGCTATTAGAAATGCAATTTCAATATTGTTTTTTGGTAAAACTTGTGATAAATTAAAACCATGTGAAAAATTATTAAAGGCTAAAAAAGTCGCTAAAAATGTACTTAATGCTAATATAAAAATAATGATCTTGATCATTTTATCAAGCATTTTATATTTTCCAAAATATAAAAGAACTGAACAAACAATTAAAATTATAATTGTCCATAATTCTACGCTTATAATGTTATTTGTCAGAGAACTAGCTATTCCTGCTGTAACAATTGTAACAGCAGTTTGTATGGTAAACATTGTAGTTAATGAAATAATTAGATAAAAATGTAATATTGATTTACCTAACTTTTTGTATCCTTCAAGTAAGCTCTCTCCAGTTGCACTTGCATATTTTGGGCCGTATTGAAAAAATGGAAACTTAAATAAATTAACAAGAAGTAATGCCCAGATTAGACCAATTCCAAAATCAGCTCCTGCTTTTGTTGATTGAACTAAATGAGATACTCCAATTGCAGCGCCCGCAAATAATACTCCTGGACCAAGTTTTTTTAAAAAATTAAACATTAATTATTAGGAAACACAGTCTTTAAATTCTTCTGGAGGTTTTCCACAAAAACCACATGGTTCATTATTTTTATTTAACATTGGATTTTGACTTGCACATGTTCCTGAAAACTCACCATTTTTTTTACCCCAAATTTTAATGCTAATTCCTAAAATAGCAAAACCCAGAAAAACTATAGTTATGAAGATTAATTCCATCGTAAGTATTTTAATGCAAATTAATAAAAAAGAATTCAAATTACGATTTTAGATTACGTTTACTTCACGATCGAGATCAATATCAAAAATAAATTTTATTGCTTTTTGAATACTAATAGAAAAGTCTAGTATTTGTTTACCGCTTGCTTTACCGTAATTTACGAGAACTAGTGCTTGTTTCTCATGTACTCCGTAGTCTTTTATTCTTTTGCCTTTAAACCCAGCTTTTTCAATCAGCCAAGCCGCAGGTATTTTATATTCCTTATCTGAAAGTTTATAATACGGAATATTTTCAAAATTCAGTTTAAGTTCTTTCAGATGTTTATTTGTAATAATTGGATTTTTAAAAAAACTTCCACTATTGCCAATTTCTTTTGGATCTGGTAATTTTTCACTTCTAATTTGACATATAACATTTGCTATATCACTAATTTTAGGATCTTTTATCTTTAATTGAAATAATCTTTCTTTAATTGATCCATAATCAACTTTAAGATTATGTTTAGAATTTGTTAGTTTTAGCTTAATACTTAAAACTATGTAATTTTTATTTTGTTTAAATATTGAGTTTCTGTATTGAAATTGACAATCTTTATTCGAAAACTCTAAAATTTTATTTGTATTAATGTCAAGTACTGAACATGAGATAAACACATCCTTTAATTCAACTCCATATGCACCGATGTTCTGAATAGGAGCTGCGCCAGTATTTCCAGGAATTAATGATAGATTTTCTATACCTCCTAAATTATTTTTCAGACACCATTTAACGCTATCATTCCAATTTTCACCAGAATTTATTTTAACTTCACTATGATTATCATTAATTTTTTTTGAGCTAATACCTTTCATATTCAAATTTATTACTAGCCCTTTTATATTTCTCGTAATTAAAATATTACTTCCTCCTCCTATAAAAACTTTTTCTTCATTATGTTAGAGGCAATAATTTTTTCTAATTCCTGAACAGTTGAAATACTTACAAATTTTTCTGCATTAGCTTCAATACCAAAACTATTATGATTTATTAAAGAAAAATTATTATGAATTTTCATTAATTAATGTATTTATCTAAAGCTTTTTTAAGGATCATTACAGACTTCTTTAAATCTTCTTCCTTTAAAACATATGCGATTCTAATTTGATTTTTCCCAAGTCCTTTAGTTGAATAAAAACCCTCTGCAGGGGCTACCATTATCGTTTCGTTATCTACATGAAAATTCTCAAGCATCCATTGAGCGAAGACATTAGCATCTTTTATTGGTAGTTCTACAATACAATAAAATGCACCCTTGGGAGAAGCTACTTTCAGTCCTTTGATTTTTCTAAGTTCACTTATTAGTAAATTTCTTCTTTGAATATATTTTTTATTAATTTCTTCAAAATATATTTCTGGAGTATCTAGTGCAGCTTCACTCGCTATTTGTGCATAAGTAGGAGGAGAGAGTCTTGATTGAGCAAATTTTAAAACAGTCTCAATCACTTTTTTATTTTTACTAACTACACACCCTATTCTAGCTCCGCACATGCTATATCTTTTAGACACACTATCTATCATTATTGCGTTTTGATCAATAGTAGACTCTTGCATTATAGAATAATGAGATTCACCATCATAAGTAAATTCTCTGTAAACTTCATCAGCAATTAAAAATAAATCATGTTTTTTAACAATTTCAACTAATTTTTTAATTTCATTTTTACTGTATAAATATCCTGTGGGGTTATTTGGGTTACAAATTAAAATAGCCTTAGTTTTTTTTGTGATTAATTTTTCAAAATCTTCAATTTCTGGTAGTGAAAAGTTGTTTTCTATTTTAGAAATTACGGGAACTATCTTTAAACTATTAGCAATTGAAAAACCATTATAATTAGCATAAAATGGTTCAGGAACAATTATTTCATCGTCTTTATCCATTATACTTCCAAATGTGAATAATAATGCTTCACTTGCTCCACTGGTAACAATAATATCTTTAGAACTTACAATTATATTTTTTGAATCATAATAACTAGAAAGTTTAGTTCTGTATTCTTCTGAGCCTTCTGATCTAGAATAAGCTAAGACTTTAATTTCATTATTTTTAACTGCATCAAGAGCCACTTTGGGAGTTTCAATATCTGGCTGTCCTATGTTTAACTGATAGACTTTAATTCCTCTTTTTTTTGCATTTTCTGCAAATGGGACCAATTTTCTTATAGGAGACTCGGGCATTAAAATCCCTTTATTTGAAATCTGTGGCATTTTTTAGACTTTATTTAAACTTTTAGATTTTTTTTTAGAAATAATAGGTTGAGAATTATCTTCAACTTTTCCTTTAATAGTAAGAAGGACTGTTGAGTTTACTGCGTTAGAACTAACAGAAATAGTCTTTTTAAATGGCATAACTCTTCTTGTGTCGTATTTAACTTCTATTTCTCCTGAATCGCCTGGAAGTATCGGTTTATTAGGTTTTTTTGGAATTGTACAGCCGCAAGAAGCTTTTACATTACTAATTACAAGCGGGATGTTTCCAGAGTTGATAAATTTAAAAACTCGTACGCCATCTGCACCTTTTTCAATTGTNCCATAATCAATAGTTGACTCTTCAAATTCGATTACAGCTTTTAAATTTGGTTGAGCTAAAGCATTAAAATTTATGATAGTAATTCCTATCAACATTAATATATTTTTCATTAGGTTTATGATTTAATTTTTTATAAAAAATAGATAAAAATAAAGTAGATAAATATAATTATTATTCCTTAGATAAAGAAATATAAGTATTTTTGTAAATCAATAATTAATTTTTTAAATATATGAGTGTTCTTCCCAATTATATTTCATCTGAAGTTGAACAAAAGTGGTATTCATATTGGTTAAAAAATAAATATTTTAGTTCTAAGCCTGATCACAGAGAACCATATACAATAGTTATTCCACCACCAAATATAACTGGGGTATTACATATGGGGCATATGCTTAATAATACTATTCAAGATATCTTAATTAGAAGAGCTAGACTACAAGGAAAAAATGCATGTTGGGTTCCTGGGACTGATCATGCTTCGATTGCTACTGAGGCAAAAGTAGTTGATAGTTTAAAAAAACAAGGAATTGTCAAAGAAGAGTTAGATAGAGAAACTTTTTTAAAACACGCCTGGGAGTGGAAAGATAATTACGGTGGAATAATTTTAGATCAATTAAAAAAATTAGGTTGCTCTTGTGACTGGGACAGGACTAAATTTACTATGGATGATGACATGAGTAAGTCTGTTATTTCTACCTTTATTGATCTTCACAATAAGGGACTTATCTATAAAGGTTATAGAATGGTAAATTGGGACCCAGAGGCTAGGACTACTCTTTCAGACGAAGAAGTTAATTATGTTGAGAGAAAAGATAATTTATACTACATAAAATATAAAATAGAAAATGATGACAATTATATCACAATTGCTACAACTAGACCAGAAACTATCTTGGGTGACAGTGCAATTTGTNTTAACCCAAATGATAATAGATTTCATCATTTGAGAGGAAAACAAATTATAGTTCCTCTATGCAACAGATTAATTCCTGTAATTGAAGATGATTATGTAGATATAGAGTTTGG
>JGI20156J14371_10003183_pt1 | contig 12423 bp, 7 predicted proteins | sample COG_06_FD_14371 | JGI IMG/M metagenome (IMG submission 14371)
GAGGAATATATGGTCGATTCAGATTCAGGAATGGGAGTCTCTCCCGGAGTTATGGGGGTAAAATTATTTAATGATGACGCTCCCATAATCTCTTTTAATCACGACTCTAAAACATCATTAGTCGATAGCTCGATAAATGATGTAATCGCTGATTCTCTGAGAAATAGGCTTATAATTGGTTCAAAATATGGTATATCAGTAGTAGATCCTTTCAGAGATACATCGACTCTATTTCACTTAGATCAAGGAACTGAAATGAATATATTGGAGAAATACGAAATTGGAGATTATAGTTATTTATTGATGGGGACAAATAAAGGTTTACAAATCTCTAAATTGGTAAATGGTTTACCGGAATTTGACTCTATGTTTTTATTCCCAATAGGATCAATAACAGAGATTTCAAAATTGGAAACACAGAATAGTAATTTGGATTTACTGATTGGAGGAAACTCAGATATTTGGAAAGTCAGACTATATGATGGATTTGAAGATGTACCGTATTACGAGAATATTGACCATGTAAATGAATTATCAGATTTATTAAATTCTTCTAACTCTACTATTACTGCCATTAGTCATGTAGAAATGGATAGCAGGATTCCATTATTATTTGTTGGCACAGATTCTGGTTTGATAGCATGGAATACTACTGATGGAATTTCATCAATAGGAAATCCTTGGTGGATTTTTAATAAGACTAACGCTGATTATTTCGTCAATGAGAATATATTTGACTCAAGTAGTACTTCAAGAGTAAATCTATTGCAAAAAGAAATTGTAAATGGAGATTTAACCGGGCTATGGTTAGGTATGGCTGGTGGAATTTATTTAATTAAATTGGATTTAATAATATCTCAGCCAACTGAAGCATTTAACAATGAAAGAATGCTTAATATTGATAATATTCTAGAAGGCGCTAATGATATTAGATCTATATTATCATATAATGGCAAAGTAATAATTGGTTCTAAATTTGGTACATGGTGTTTAGAAGGAAATGCTCAACAAGGAATATTAGGTATGTATCTTAATCAAACTATGATACCTGGTCTAGTTACATCTCTTGCACTATTGGAGAATTCCGATGAAACATGGGTTTTCGCCGGTATATCTCCCGGTAAATACATGAATATAGTCCCCTTAAATCCTCTTTCTAATGATTCTGATTTAGATGGGATGCCGGATGGTTGGGAGTATGCCAATGGATTAGATCCTACAGACCCATTTGATGCCGCTAGAGATTTAGATGATGATGGGATACAATATTTTGGTAACGATGGACTCCTTCTAGACAGACTTTGGACCAATCTTGATGAATATAGATATAGCTCTATTTCTGACTCAGGTGATAATAGTACGGATCCTAGGGATGTGGATTCCGATGGAGATGGATTAACAGATGGAGAGGAATATTGGGGGTGGTTTTCTGATTCTTCAATCTTTAACTGTCATTACATTAATCTGCAGTATATCTGTGATGATGAAATAGGATTATCTGCACTTACTGTTCATCTAGAGGGATGGTTGGGCTCAGGCACTGGAGGGGGGACAGATGGCCCCACAGATCCAACTAATGCTGATACCGACGGCGATGGTATGCCAGATGGTTGGGAAATTGAAAATAGGAGGTGGATAGGAAATGAATATACAGGAGGAAATGAGTGGACATTGGACCCACTCAATCCCAATGATGCGTTTCTTGATGCAGATGGAGATGGTCTAAAAAATATTTGCGAATATAAGTGGAGTAATTTATTAGATTTGACTTTACAAAATGGTCTACTTTCTCATGGTGAAACATCCGAAGCAGCCAAAGATTGGATGCATACTGATCCTAATTCAGTAGATTCGGATGGTGATGGCTTACCCGATGGGTGGGAAGCTCGTTATGCATGTAATTGGTCACCTAGAAACTCTGGTATTAATCCAATGAATGGTTCAGATTCATTGAATAATCCTGATGGCGATGGATTTGATATAAATAATGATGGAATTCTAAGTTCAGATGAACAATTAGTTAATTGGATGGAATACTACCTAAATAAAGATATTTTATATTCCACATCTACATCTTCAGGGTTAACGTATCCAGAAAATTTTTCTACAAATTTATCTCATAATTCTTGGAAGGATTTTGCATTAGAATCTTTTGGAGATCAATCTAGTTTGTACTATTCAGTTATCATAGATGACATTATTTTTCAGGATATCGGCTCTTCCAATCCTCTAGATGCGGATTCTGACAGAGATGGAATGCCAGATGGATGGGAGTTTTATCATTCAAGATGGAGTTTGTTTGATCAAGTTTGGTCATTAAACCTTGTCAATGAGGGAGATAGTTTAGGAGATTACGATGGCGATGGGATGAATAATTGGGAAGAATATAATGTTATCTCAAGTAATAAAAGTGAAATAAGTAATACAATATCTTCTCCTCAATTTTTCTTAACAAATGTTGCGGGAGAATTAACATCAATGCCCTGGATAGGCGCAGAATCGTCTCAATCTTTCGGTGAATTTATGTCACTTGAAGGTAATAATGTATCTGGATTTACTGCAGATCCAAATAATCCAGATACGGATGGAGATGGTATTTTAGATGGAATAGAATTGATATTTACAAAGTGGAACTCTTCTGATGAATTATGGACCCTTAATCCATTAGTTGCAGGTGATGGCAATTATGATTCAGATTCTGATGGGATAACTGACATTGTAGAATTAAATATGACTAATAATAACCCATCTAACGGAGGATTAGCCCCTTCAGATGCACCTAAGTTTTGGACTGAAGTGGAATCAATAAATTCTCAAGAATCAGTAAACAGGATATATAGAATAATTTTTGCAAAGGAATCTAGGGCGAGTTTAGCCATGGAACAATTTGTAGATTGGCAATCAGGTTTGGCCCCAAAGCCTCTCTTAGAATCTATTTTTGGTATAACTGATCCAAACTCATTTGATACTGATAGGGATGGAATGAGTGATGGCTATGAATATTGGTTCACAGAATGGAATTTAGAAGAAAACTCATGGTCAATGAATCCACTATCTGATTACGATGTTGATATTGATTCTGATAATGATTCCTTTGATTGCGATGGAAATGGGATAATAACCGAAGCTGAGTCCTATGATAATTTAGCAGAATATGATGCAAGAATATATGGAAAAAGGCTTGCTGTTGGTTCAATACCAAATGGAACAGGTTTAGTTTCATATGGAAAAGATGCAATAATTGCACAAATGGAGGAAAATGAATTATCTTTATCATCAGCCAAAAGTACTCTCTATACGACATTTTCTTCAAAAAGTATTTCTGCATCCGAGAAAATTGGGCTGATTAATGAGCTTAATTATGATAATTTTAATATTAGTTTAGCTGGAATCAGTGATCCAAATGATGTTGACTCGGATAGAGACGGAATGACTGATGGTTGGGAATATTGTTATTCAATATATGGAGAATTTTTGCCTATTAATTCATATAGATGGTCATTAAATCCAATTAATCCATTAGATGTAAATTATGACCCCGACGCAGATGGATGGTATGATAGAGAATTAGGAGATATCCCGGCAGAACAAGGGCATTGGATTGAAAGACAATTTATATTGAATCCATTGAGTGATCAGATCGATAGTGGAACTTTGGAATTATATTTCACTAATCTCATGGAATATGATAATGGTACTAATCCATTAGATTTTGATTCTGATGATGATTCTGTACTAATGAAACCAATTATCATTAATGGAATTATCACAAATTATGTAATTGATAATAGCCTATCCGATGGACGTGAGATTTTCAAATTCGGCACCAATCCATTAGATAATGATACAGATGGAGATATGATGCCGGATTTCTATGAATATCATAGAGGATGGAATGAGACAAATGATAATTGGTCATCTTTACTAAAAATTTCTGTTCAATGGTATCAAGTATCTGCAACTAACTTTAAGCCTGTGGATGTTTCAAAAGGATATATATCCCGTCCAAATTTAAATTGGTCATGGTTCACTCATGATGCTACTGATCCTACCGATGCTGGTTATGATGCAGATAATGATGGAGACTGGGATTGTTCTTCAGGTACTTGTACATACGTGCCATACACAAACTTCCAGGAGTACTATGCTACGGTTAATGCCACTCTATCATCTCCCTCTCTAGTCAGAGCCGCTGGTTTGTATGACTGCGCCGGAGAAATAGTCCATGAATGGTGGCAATTACGTGAATCATTATTGGGCACTTGTTCAGGTAGTACGGCAGTATCTACAAATTACTTAAGGATGAATCGAATTAATGATGGAGATATGTTATACTCACTTATTATAGATGATAACGATGAGAATTATGAAATAATTAATACTTCTAATGATAATATTCTCATAAATGGGGCGTGGACTGATGAATATAATAGATTTGCAGGTGATCAATTTCATTTGCCTAATTTGGGCCTTGGAGAATATGTATTTGGATGGTGGTTAATTGATATTGATGGTGATATGATAGCAGACGGCACCGACCCAACCAATTGGGATACTGATGGAGACTGGCTGAATGATAATTTTGAAATTAAAGATGATTTATTGGATGGGGTGAGGGGCAATAGTGGTTCACCCATAAGATATGATGACAGAACTACATAGATTACTATTAATGATATGCTACCTCGTATAGTCGTGGAAGATAATTCAGAGCATATTCCTGCCACTAATTCCCCGGTTGAAGATAAACTATTATTTCTACAAGAGAATATGGTTAATTTTGTAAATCAATATAATTTACCTCTAGTTGAGGTTTCTTTGGTAATTTCAAAATTTATTAGAATTATTTCGGAATCATTGAATTTAAAGGCAGAAGAAGTAAATGAAGAAATTCCTTATTTGGAGATTTTTAAAAAAAATGTAAATCTAGAAAATAATAATGATATTGATTTTCATTTCCCTCTTGAATCCGTTCTAAAGAATGTTGATATAGATAGAATGGACATCTTAGACACCATAATAAGGACAATAATTAACTCTACCGAATTACCATTTATCAATGCCATGATATTATTAAAAGACTGGGAATCAATAGTCATTCTTCAATTATCAAAATCTTCGAAACCTGGGCATCTTTTTAGCCCAATCGAATTACCTGATGATTTTTAAATAATACGTCTATTTTGATGCTATTATTTTGTTAGAAATCCACCATGAATCAAATATTGACCACAAGTATAATACTGGCCACAAGATTATTGACAATATTAATGGAAGTTGTATTAATGTCCAACTAAATGCTTTATTACTTTCACCATTGAAATGTTGGCCTAAATATAAAAAAGGAATTAAAGATATAATTATTGAAAATATTGGCCTAAAAGTACCCCAAGGGCCAATTCCACCACTCATTTCATTCCAAATAATCCCAATTACTCCCAAGGGATTTACCTTACTTTCTTCTGGTTGAAGTTTTACTATGTATTCTTCTTCCATGTATGACGCTACAGGCCATTAGCAATCAATATAACGTATAATTCAAATTTTATGGTCAGCTATTCTTCTTCTAAATATGGCGCCATAGTTGGATTACCAAATTTATCAAACCACTCTACTGGTTCACCATTAATTTTCATAGCCAAATCATCATTTACTTGCCTCGGTATCAATTCTCTTCCTGGATGCCAGGTTTGATCTTCTAACCAAATCTCAAGATTTTCCTTTTCAAGTTCTATTTCCATAGACCCTCCTAAAGGGATGTCTTGAACTATGAAAGATATCACTTCTTTCATTGCAGACTGTCTTGAAATGGAAAAAAAGGTATAATTAATTTTCAAATTTTTAGTCATAACGTCAAATGCTGTATCCAATATTTTCTGTTTTCTTAATAATAATATAAATTTTTCAAAATTAATGGAATACCCTTTAATTTTTGTAGTTAGCCTATTTGTAGGAAAAGATTGTTTTGTAATTATGGAATCGGACCTCCAGTCTGGAAAGATATTATTTATGGATGTTATGACATTGTCCGAATCTTCATATGGGCGCAACATTGTAGTAATTGTAATATTTAATCCCATGCTATCTGCCTATAGTTTATTCCAGTAGTTAATATCATTTAAACTATCATTTAAACGAATGGTTCAAACGATAAATTACTATCCTGAGTTTATGGCAAATCGCTCAGCATATGTATCAATTGGAATAGCAATTTTTCCAGTATTATGTTTGACAGCCTTAAGGGCTGTTCTTCCAGTAGTTGATGATGTATTATCAAAAGATCTATTTTCACAAATAATCACTTACTCTATCGTATTGTTTTTGGGTTTATTCATGTTATCAAAATATAGAATAATCAAAGATCATGAGTATCACCGTTCAAAAGCAATTCGTAAACTTTCTAAATCGTATAAATTAGAAGATAAAGGATTATGGGAAAATAGTGATGAAATTTTAAATAAATTAGAAATAAAGGCAAAAAGTAATTTTAATGATGATGGATTTAATTCTGCAATGAAAGGTTTTGTTGGTTCACTAAATAAAGAAAGAAATGAAGATACTATGGAAGAGGAAGTTATTGAACTCATCAATAATGATAATAATAATAATAATAATAATAATAAAGAACCAAATAAAATTAACTTCATTAAACAATTATATTTCAAAATTAAAAACCTATTAACTATGTTAATTGAAAAATCTGCATCAAAGAAAATAAATAATAACAAAGTATTAATTAATTCATCTCAGAATAATAAAAAATGGGACATCAAATCTACTAATTCTACATCTAAAGTAACTATTTGTGTTTCTTGCAATTCCCTAAACGATGTGGATTCTAATTATTGTGTTTCATGTGGTATCTATCTTTAGAGGGGAACGGTTGAAAAAAGTCACTATGAGTCGGAGGGTTGAGTAGGTTATGGCGAATAAGCGTGATTATTATGAAATTCTTGAAATTTCTAAAGATGCTAGTGATTCCGAGATTAAAAAATCTTTCAGAAGTTTAGCACGTAAATATCATCCCGATAAAAATCCAGATAATCCAGAGGCAGAAAATAAATTCAAAGAAATTCAAGAAGCATATGCAATACTTTCTGAACCTAATGAAAAATCAAAATATGATAGATATGGGCATAACAGGCCAGGGGGCTCACCATTTGGCCCTGGAGGTTTTCAAGGCGTAAATATCAATATTGATGATCTATTTGGCGGGGGAATTGAGAGTATATTTGGACAAATATTTGGTAACTCGAGACCCAATCGTAACAATAGAGGTGGAGATTTATTAATTAGGCATATTGTACCTTTTACAGCTATAATAGACGGTTATGATGATGAATTAGAAATTGAATCATTATCTGCATGTTTAAAATGTAATGGATTAGGCTCTAAAAATCCTGATGGTACAAAATCTTGTCCTTCTTGTAATGGCAGAGGCAGGGTGCAAAGAGTTGAACGAGTTGGCCCATTTGCTCAACAAGTCGTTTCAGATTGCCCATCCTGTAATGGAATAGGGGTGATTGTTACCAATCCATGTAATTCCTGTAACGGAGAAGGAAGATATAATCAATCAAAGAAAATAAAATTTACAGTACCTCCAGGAATCTCTAGTGGTAATCGTATAAAAATAGCGGGCCAAGGGGAAGCAGCAAGAGGAAAAAATGGAATTGCTGGTAATCTCTATATAGAAATTGAAATTGAAGAACATCCTTGGTTCGAAAGAGATGATGCAGATATTTTAATGGCCCTACCTGTAAATTATTCAGATTTATTATTGGGCACAGTTATTGAGATAGAACATATAGATGGGAAGAATTTGAAAATTAAAGTACCGCCATTATCTAAACCAGGCGATACAATATCTATACATTCTAGAGGATTGCCTTCCATGCGTTCTAGTAGGGGCAGAGGCTCAGTTACGGTATTGCTGAAATTAGATATCCCAAAAAAGATTTCAAAATCTCTTAAAAAACAATTAATCAATTTAAGAGAAAATATTACGAATCAATCTTTAACGCTAGAAGATAGCATAATCGACGAAGCAAATAAAAGAAGGGGAAATTAATTATTTTTCTTAATCGAATGAGATTGCTCTTGAAGAAGTAGCAGCTAGTGGTACATTATTGACGACTCCTGATATTTGGAAATCTATATTTTTAGGCTCATCAATAAATGAAATTTTTATGAATACGCTCTTTCCAATTTCCAAAGTCTCGAGAAAAATCTCATCCTCTTGAAATATCATTTGAGGGGTAACTTCTTTGATCTCTATGGGCGGACCTTCTGATGCAAATATTCGAATAGCAGCCATTTTCCAAATATTCTTATATGGTTTAATACCTACTAAAATATTTGACTTACTCCCTTCAATTTTCCATATACAAACTTCTATTTGTTCGGTCATATGTCTAATCAGAGGATTTCCACATTCCTGAATTACGGATTTCCAAGGGCTATCTCCAAGTTGATGTAATGATGAAATTATTACTTCTTGATCTACGCCATTAGATATTCTTTTTCGTAATTTTTCTAATCTTTTAAGTTCATGTTGCTCAATTGAATTAATTTCGTATTTACCTTTTATATCGTTTCTATTCCACCATAGTACTATCATCATTGGAGTTAAAAACATGATGCCTACAAAAATATAGAAATTTGTAAACATACTTGATAGATCTTCTAATTTTATATTTTCAGGACGGTATTCTACAAACTCTGGGCTCATAAATTGATAATTTACTTCTCCTGACTCACCATTATTTTTTTCAATCCGTATTGCATGTATCCCCTTCGGTGCTATAATTTCAGTTCCATTTGTATAATTTACAATTATTCCTGTTTTTTGATCTAAAATAACTATATGTATGGAAATATCTCCTATAGAATCATTAAAATAAATATGAGAGCCGTTTTCGTGCTTTACCATCAATCCGTATATATCTATATCATCATTTATTCCCAAATGGCCATTATATTCAGTGTTATTATCATTTATTATTACCCAATTATCATCAATTTTTCCATTTTCCCATATGTAATCAGGTGCATCACCTAAATCTCCTCCATCACCATTTTTATTTGAATAAATGCCTATCTCCCATGCTGTTGTTAAATTAGATTTAATTCTGAATTCTATTGATTGTGTATCTTTACTTGTATAAATTTTATCAGGGCAAATTTTAATATTTGTCAGGTATTCTAATATGTTATTATCATTCTCATGAAAAAATATTTCAATATTTACATAATTACTAAATTGACAAATTGGAATAATTTCCATTTTTGCGCCTGCATTAATTAATATTGAATCGCCCTCAATATCAGAAGCAGCAATTTGGCCACGATAAAAATTTCCAAATAATAATGATGCTCCATGATTCCAAGGATTGTTTAATTCCATATTATCTGGTGATTCATTATTCGAGTCATAGTAAATCACTTCAAATTGATAAGGTGTATATCCAATTTCATTTCTAGGAATTAGCTTTAACCAAAGTTCCCCCTCTGGATATTCCAAATAATAATCTTCATAAATATAATTCGAAAAATCTGTAATAATTGTTTTACTTTCTGGTAAAACACTCCATAATTCTATATTGATGTCATGAGCAAATATTATGTTTTTAATCAGGATAATATCGCCTTCACTACCTAGTAATTTTATTGCATCTTTATCTATATTTGAATCCAATGCTCCTGTAAATTTCATCCCCTCATTAATATTATCTAGATTATTGCAACTATCCATTTGACATGGCGAAGCATGATAAAAATAATCTCCGTAATTTTCCGCATTAAAAATAATATTATCTGTTAAATCTGACATCTCAATTGTGCCATTATCATCTATTATTATTTTACTAGTAATATCCTCCTCGCCTATCCCTGCTTCAGCATAAACCTGCCATGAAAAGCTACCATTAACCAATCCGGACCAAGAAACTCTGTGAGAATCAGACTTATTAGTGTAAATTCCATTATTAATGACTTTTAATTCAAGCTCCATGCATGCTATTAAATTACAAGTATACTCAATTGTAACTGGTCCTTCAATTTCTACATTTTCATCTATCAAGATATTGATGTTTGTTGATTGAGCACTTATGATTGGACTAACATTCATTAGAAATAAAATTGCCAAAGTTAGCAATACAATTATGCTTCGCACGATTAACCCAAACCTCCCTCACATTAGAATCCTTCAAGCGAAATGCATCACTCGTCAACCATATGGATGGTAGGCCTTTAGCTCGCGGAGTAGAATCTAGGCAACGTTTTTCTCGTATTTTTTCCCTCGGTGACAGGAAAAAACCATCATCTTGGACGCCGGGAATTGTACTTGGCATAAATGATCCAGAATTACCTATTTCAATTGCGCCCTTTAGTTCGAGAAGAAACTCTTCTTCAATCCCTGCAAATATCTCGATATCTACACGTGGTAATTTCTGCTTCCCATTTGATACTCCAGATACATGGACATCAATGGAAGGATTAGTACTTCCTCCTAGCCTTGCAGAATCAGATTCCGGTACATTCAGCGAAGGAGAAGAAGTCCTACTTGTCTCCTGGCAATCCTTACATCATGACATAAAATTAAATGATAAAAATTTAGAACCATCAATAGTCGTTTTGGTAGATTCTCCTCAATTAGTGAAGAATCAAGGGTTGCTAATCGATGCTATAGACACAATAAGGACAAAATTTCCTTCTTCTTTAATTTGGACCCCAGGTATCGCTGGTCCTGATAATTGCGCTCTACTTACATGGATGGGAATAGATTTATTTGACTTATCTAGGTCAAGAAGCGCTTCTGCAATCGGTGTTTTATTGTCGACCCTAGGGCCAAGAGAAATTGATTATACTGTTAGTGAAAGTTCCGATATGGATGCCCAATGTGCAGAGTGGAAGAGATCAATCTCTGCAACAAGAGCTGCAATTCGTGAAGGTTCACTAAGGGAATTAGCTGAAATGCAAAGCACTTCAAGTTCAAAATCTGTTGAACATTTAAGGCTCCATGACCTCAAAATGAGAGAATTAGGAGGAGGTAGGTCTGGTTTGTCTAGGGTATTAGGAAATTCCGCTACTCTGCGATGTAATTCTTTCACCAGCCGTTCTGATGCCTTAATCCAAGATTGGCACAATAGGGTTTCAAATTTTCATACCCCCCCTAATCATCAAACCAATGTATTACTATTGCTACCTTGCTCAGCAATGAAACCATATCGTTTATCCCAAAGTCATCAAAGATTCGCTAAATCAATCAATACAAGAGGAGTTCATGAAGTCATTGTTACTGCCCCATTAGGGTTAGTTCCGAGGGAATTAGAGGATATTTGGCCAGCGGGTAATTATGATATTCCTGTTACTGGAGATTGGGATAAAGACGAAATATATATAATAAAAAATATGGTTAAGAAAATATCTAATAGAACAAATTATTCTCGAATAATAAATCATTCCGGAATTAAAATTGAAATAGAAGGGATTGATATTAAAGATACTAGAAAAGGACTATCTGCAGGCTGCTCAGAATCATTATCTAATCTATCTATTGAGATAGATAATGCAATATTGGATTTTAATATTCCTAAGATGAAAGAAAGTTTGCACAGATTAGAAAAGCTAAAATCTCTCTCTAGGTTTCAGCATGGATGTGATTTATGGTTAAATGATACATCTGTAGAGGGCAGACCTCCGATTTTTACAATTAAAAATAATGGTATTCAACTTGCACAATGGAATCCCAGAAGCGCTAGATTCGCATTTTCAAAATCTTGTTTACCAATTTTGGATAAATATGGCACCCTATCTAGAGTTTATTTACGCAATGATCATATTTGGAAAGGCGATTTATTTTCCACAAATGTCGAATCAATAGAGGGCGATATCAGACGTGGTGATGAAGTTTTAGTGTATCAGAATAATCTGTTAATTGGCTCGGCTAGAGCAGATGCACCTGGATGGGAGTGGCCAAATGGCCCAGGTCGATTGGGAAGGGCCCAACATCGTCTTTGAATCGAATTCTTACAAAAATCTTACGTAGCGATTAAAGAGGGTGGGTTAGTCGCATGGCTGTCAGAGGTGATTATGAGTGGCACGTATGCATAGTAAAGGGAAAGGAAGTAGTGGCTCAAACAAGCCCAATTCTAAAATGCCTCCTGTTTGGTCTAATGATAATAAAGAAGAAGTTGAGGAATTAATTTTAACTCTCTCAAAAGAAGGTAATTCAACAGCAGTTATTGGAACGATTCTTAGAGATAGATATGCAGTCCCCGATGCTCGTTTAGTAACAGGTGAAAGAATCTCCCAAACTCTTACTAGGAACAATATTGTACCATCTTATCCTGAAGATATGATGAACCTCATGCGTAGAGCATTAAGGCTAATTGATCATTTAAATTCAAACAAAAAAGATATTCA
>JGI20156J14371_10003186_pt1 | contig 12403 bp, 10 predicted proteins | sample COG_06_FD_14371 | JGI IMG/M metagenome (IMG submission 14371)
GAAAATCACTTAGATGGATCTTTTAAAACATATACCTTAGATATTTGTTACAGAAAAGATAATGATAAGAAGAACGACTTAAAAGATATAGTATCTAAACTTTGTGCAAAAGCTGAAAAAGTTGTCCGTGAAAATGGTTATAATATTATAATTCTTTCTGACAGAAACGTTGATAAAGAACATATTGCCATTCCTGCATTATTAGCAACAAGTGCAATTCATCATCACCTTATAAAGCAGGGACTTAGGACTGAAGTTGGTATAGTGGTTGAGACTGGTGAAGCTAGAAGGGTACATGATTTATGTTTGTTGGCAGGTTATGGAGCAGAAGCTATTAATCCTTACTTAGCATTTTATTCACTTTCAGATATTGTTGAAAAGAATAGTATAAATATTAAGGAAAATGAAGCCCATATAAAATACGTAAAAGCAGTAACTAAAGGCATGTTAAAGGTTATGTCGAAAATGGGTATTTCGACTTATCAATCTTACTGTGGTGCACAAATATTTGATGCCGTAGGACTTTCAGCAGAGCTCATAGATAATTATTTCTGTGGAACCTCATCAAAAGTTGAAGGCATAGGTATTGAAGAAATACAATCAGAAACAGAAAAAAGACATGATCTAGCCTTTGGGGATTCACCATTATTAAGAAATGATCTAGATGTTGGAGGTGACTTAAGTTTTAGATTAAGAGGTGAAGAACATGTTTGGACTCCAGAAACAATTGGAGCTTTGCAGCATGCTGTAAGAAGTGCAGATTATAAAACATTTAAAAAATATTCTAAAAAAATCAATGATCAGTCAGTCAAACTTAAAAATTTGAGAGGACTTTTCAATTTTAATTCAAACTTAGAGCCCATCAGTATTGATGAAGTTGAGCCTGTAGCTGAAATTGTAAAAAGATTTGCTACAGGTGCTATGTCTTTAGGGTCTATTTCTACTGAAGCTCACACTACTTTGGCTATTGCCATGAACCGTTTAGGTGGCAGATCAAATACAGGAGAAGGTGGAGAAGAATCATCCAGATTTAAACCTATGGCTAATGGTGACTCAATGAACTCTAGAATTAAACAAGTAGCCTCTGGCAGATTTGGAGTTACAACAGAATACTTGTCTAATGCCACAGATATTCAAATTAAAATGGCTCAAGGTGCAAAGCCAGGTGAAGGTGGACAATTACCTGGTGATAAAGTTAATGATTTTATAGCTAAAATAAGACATTCAACACCTGGGGTTGGTTTAATATCACCACCTCCCCATCACGATATTTATTCTATTGAGGATCTTGCTCAATTAATTCATGACTTGAAAAATGTAAATCCAGAGGCTAGAGTTTCTGTCAAATTAGTATCCGAAATTGGTGTTGGTACAGTTGCTGCTGGTGTAAGTAAAGCTTATGCTGACCACGTAACTATTTCAGGGCATGATGGTGGTACTGGGGCAAGTCCAATTACATCTTTATTAAATGCAGGCGGTCCATGGGAAACTGGTTTGGCTGAAGCACATCAGACACTTGTTATGAATAATCTAAGAGAAAGAATAGCCGTACAAGTTGATGGAGGCTTAAGAACAGGACGTGACGTTGTTATAGGGGGATTACTTGGTGCTGACGAATTTGGTTTTGCTACGGCTGCACTTATCTCTGAAGGATGTATTATGATGAGAAAATGTCATTTAAACACGTGTCCCGTTGGAGTTGCAACTCAAGATCCTGAGCTAAGAAAAAATTTTACTGGAACCCCTGATCATGTTGTAAATTTTTTCGTATTTATTGCAAATGAAGTAAGAGAAATTTTAGCAGAATTAGGCTTTAAAAGTTTTAATGAAATTATTGGAAAAAGACAGTTACTTAACTTTGAAACTGCTGACCAACATTGGAAAGCGCATGGCGTAGATTTATCTAAATTAATAGTACCATTGGAAGCCGCTCCTAATGAAAAATTTTACAATTGTGAGTTACAAAATCATCAATTAGAAAAAGCGCTTGATAATATATTAATTGAGAAAAGTAAAAGAGCAATTGAAGAGAAGCAAGCTGTAAAAATGAATCTAACATTCAAAACATTAATAGAACTGTAGGAGCAATGCTTTCAGGTAAAATAGCAAAAAAATATGGTCATGAAGGCCTTCCACATGATACCATTAATGTGAATTTTACAGGTAGTGCAGGCCAAAGTTTTGGTGCATGGTTATCCAAGGGTGTCACTTTTAACCTTGAAGGAGACGCTAACGATTATGTAGGTAAAGGGCTGTCAGGAGGTAAAATTTCTGTTTTCAAACATAATAAAAGCTCAATTATTTCAGAAAAAAATATTATTGCAGGGAACACAGTTTTATATGGAGCTATATCAGGTGAATGTTATTTAAATGGTATAGTAGGCGAACGTTTTGCAGTTAGAAATTCTGGAGCAACAACTGTAGTTGAAGGTTGTGGAGATCATGGTTGTGAGTATATGACTGGAGGAGTTGTTGTTGTTTTAGGAAAAACAGGAAGAAATTTTGCAGCAGGCATGTCAGGTGGTATTGCCTATATTCTAGATGAAGATAATACTTTTGAATCTCATTGTAACAAATCAATGGTTGAACTTGAGTCACTGGCAGAATTATCTTTGAATCAAAATGAAAAACAAATTGAATATAACAATGATTTATTAAGTTTTGATGTATCACGCTTAAAAATTACTATTCAAAATCATGTAAAATTTACTAATAGTGAAAAAGGAAAGCTGATTTTAAATAATTGGGAGAAATATTTGCCATTGTTTGTGAAAATCACCCCTTTTGAATTCAAAAGAGCTTTAAACGACAGAAAAGAAAAAATAATGATAAATAAAATTGCTGGAGAATAAAATGGGTAAAGCTACAGGTTTTATGGAACTAGACCGCGTTGAAAGAGATTACGAAACGGTTGAAGATAGAATTAAACATTTTAAAGAATTTATGATTCCATTGGATCCTAAAGAAGTATCTAAGCAGGGCGCTCGATGTATGGATTGTGGAATACCTTATTGTCATCAAGGTTGTCCAGTTAATAATCTGATACCTGATTGGAATGACATGGTTTACAGTGGAAAATGGAAAGAGGCACTTGATTTATTGCACTCCACTAATAATTTCCCTGAATTTACAGGTAGAATATGTCCTGCGCCATGTGAAGCTTCTTGTACATTAAATATTACTGATAATCCTGTGGCTATCAAAACAATTGAATGTTCCGTAGTAGATAGAGGTTGGGAAGAGGGTTGGATCAAACCTCAATTATCATTAAAACATACAGATAAAAAAGTTGCGGTAATTGGATCAGGCCCATCCGGACTTGCTTGTGCACAGCAACTTGCAAGGGCAGGACATGCTGTAGTTGTATTCGAAAAAAACGAGAGAATTGGTGGACTTCTCAGAATTGGAATTCCTGACTTTAAAATGGAAAAAACTTTAATTGATAGAAGAATGGCACAAATGCAGTCTGAAGGAGTGGAGTTTAGAGTTAATAGTCACGTTGGCAAAAATATTAGTATAGAAAGTTTAAATAAAAATTTTGATGCAATTGCTTTTTGTGGAGGATCTGAACACCCAAGAGATCTTCCCGTTGAAGGTAGAGAATTATCGGGCATTCACTTTGCCATGGAGTTTCTGTCTCAACAAAATGACAGGGTATCTGGAAAAATTGTAAATGCCGATATCGAAATTTTAGCTAAAGGAAAAAATGTTCTTGTAATTGGTGGAGGAGACACGGGTTCAGATTGCGTTGGCACATCGAACCGGCAGGGNGCTAAATCNGTTACACAATTAGAATTACTTGATCAGCCTCCTGAGAAGGAAAATAAAGCTTTAACATGGCCAAATTGGCCNATGAAATTAAGAACTTCAACATCTCACCAAGAAGGTTGTGAAAGAAATTGGTCGGTTTTAACTAAATCTTTTGATGGTAATGATGGCAAAGTAACTAAGTTAAACTGTGTAAATGTAGAATGGTCTAAAGATGATGATGGGAAAATGACAATGTCTGAGATTACGGATTCAGAATTTTCATTTGAAGCAGATCTTGTTTTGTTAGCAATGGGTTTTGTTCATCCAATTCATGAAGGTTTGATTAAAGATCTAGGCGTTAANTTAACCTCCTCAGGCAATTTAGAGGCTGACGAAGTTAAATATAAAACATCTATAGATAAGTTTTTTGCTGCAGGTGATTCAAGACGTGGTCAATCCTTAGTTGTATGGGCAATTAAAGAAGGCAGNCAATGCGCTTACTCAATAGATGAATATCTTATGGGAAAATCCGAACTACCTAAATAATTTGATCTTTTTTTATTGATTTAATNATAGTTACATATAAATAGTATTTTTTGTGATAAGTCTTAAAAGATAATTTGTGTGATGACTAATATTAAAATAAGAAATGAAACTAGTTCTGATTATTCACAAAAATTAAGTATATTAGATGCTTGTTTTGGTCCATCTAGGTTAAATAGAACAGTTTATATGTATAGGAAATCATCTCCTATTGAAGAACTATCACTTATATCATGTTTTGAAGAAGACCCATCTAAAGTAATTGGAACAATAAACTTCTATAGAGTTCTTATTAAAAAAATAGATTGTTTATTATTAGGACCTCTAGCTGTTGATAAAAAATTTCAAGGATATGGTTTTGGTAAAAAATTAATTCAGATAGGACTTGAGAAAGCTAAATTAAACAATGAAACAATTTGTTTCGTTTCAGGGGAATATGACTATTATAACGAATTTGGGTTTGATAAACTAATTAATAAAGGGCTGGATATATCGATACCAGGACCTTTATCTTATGATGGTTTACTAATTTGTGAGTTAAAATACAATGCGGCTAGTTTATTAGAACAAAATTCAAAATTATTACCTCTAATAGAATAGAATTTATACTTTACAGCATTTATTTATATTCGAGATTAGCGTTATTAAATCAATTTGGGATAATTATAAATCTAGATCTCTTTTAATGTTTTTTTTATTATATCGATTATCATATCTAATTGGTTCTCTTCAGATAGTCTATGACCTGCTTCTTTATCTAATAATAAACTGACATTTTGAGAACCTTTAATTTTTTCTAAAATTTTTATACTTATACTATATGGAACATCTTCATCTTTCATGCCGTGGTATAAATGAACAGGTCCTTTGAATAAAATGTCTTCAGATAAAGTTAAATTTTTAAAGCTATCTTTNATTAATTTGTAAGAAAAAAAATGATTTATTTCATTGGAATCAATAAAATTNATATTTTTATTTGTTACAAGTTGTCTTTTTTGTGTTGTATTCATGTTTTGCCAAATTAAGTTTTGAGGAAAATCCGGAGCAGGAGCTAAACCGATCATTGCTGATACTTTTTGAGGTAAAAGCTTTGATAACATTAACATTACCCAGCCGCCCATAGAAGAACCTATTAATATTTGTTTACCTTTAGTAAGTTTTTTTATCAAAAATTCTGCATCTTTATACCAATCTGTAAAACANGTATTATTTAANTTATTAGAAGAAAGTCCATGACCTGAATAATCAAATCTNAGAAAGCTGTGATTGCAATCTTTTGCCCATTTTTCAATAAAAAGTGCTTTTTTACCTTGCATNTCNGACCCAAAACCACTTAGAAAGACGATACTATTTTCTTTTCCGATGCTCTGGTTGTATGCTATTTTGCTACCATGTGGAGTTTCTATAAAGTCTGTCATTAAAAATCCATTCGATTTAAGGTTAATAAGATGAGTAAAAATAAATATACCATAGCCCAAATATTACCAGCATTAAATACTGGTGGAGTTGAAAGGGGTGTTGTTGAAATATCTAAAGCATTGGCAGAAAATAACTTTAGATCAATTGTGATTTCTTCTGGTGGACATTTTGAATCACAATTAAGAAGAAATGGCGCCATTCACTACAAGCTAGATGTACATTCTAAAAATCCTTTAAGGTGGGTAAAAATAAGAAATCAGTTAAAAGTGATATTAGAAGAGGAAAAAGTTGATTTGTTACACCTTTGTTCAAGAGCGCCAGCCTGGATTGCTTTTCCTTTAGGTTCAATATTAGATATTCCTGTTATTACCTCTGTTCATATGAGATTTAGAAGAACAAATATTTTTAAAAAAATTTATAATAGTGTTTTAACTAAGGGAGATGCTGTTATTGCTATCTCAAAGCATATAGAAAAAAGTATTAAAACTGTTTTTCCCAAAGTAGCTCACAAAATCAATGTTATTCATAGAGGAGTAGACTTAGAATTATTTAATCCAAATAACATAAAAGCTGGCAGGATAATTGCCCAATCAAAAATATTAAACTTAAGAGATAATGTCCCTGTTATTGTAATGGCTTCACGTCCTGCTATGTGGAAGGGATACAGTGTTTTAATAACTGCTCTGTCTAAGGTTAAAGAAGACTTTCAATGTGTGTTGATAGGAGCAGGCGACGGTAGTACAAAGTTTCAAAATATATTAATTAATAAAATCATTAAGTTAAAATTAGAAGCTAAGGTTAAATTATTAAAATCAACTAGAGATATTCAAGCTGCAATGATTTTAGGTGATATAGTTGTGATGCCATCTTTGACCCCTGAACCATTTGGCAGAGTAATCTAGAAGCACAAGCTTTAGGTAAAATACCTATTGCGTTTGATCATGGAGGAGCTTCTGAAACCATAATTGACGGTAAAAATGGATTTTTAGCTAAACCTAATGATGTTGATAGTTTAAGCAAAAAAATTTCCTTAGCTCTTTCGTTGAAAGGATCCAAAATGGAAAAAATTGGAGAATTTGCTAAAAAAAATGTGTCTAAAAATTTTAGCCATGATAAGATGTGTAAGTTAACTTTATCATTGTATAAGCGGTGTCTTGCAGATTACAAAAGATAAATTTTAATAAGTAAGACAATGAATTATTTATACTGGATAAAATGCTTACAATTACATTACCTAATCAAGACAAAAAAAAATATAATCAACCTGTAACTTCTATGCAAATAGCAGAAGATATTTCAAAAAACTTAGCATCTAATGCTTTTGTTTCTCTTGTAAATGGTGAGCTTTGGGACCTCGAAAGAGTAATTGAAGTAGACAGTACTGTATCTATATTAACTCAAAAAAATAAAGAAATTCTTGATGTTATCAGGCATGACGCAGCGCATATAATGGCAGAAGCAGTTTTAGAGCTTTTTCCAGAAACACAAGCAACTATTGGCCCTTCAATTGAAAATGGTTTCTATTACGATTTTTTCAGAGAAAAAAAATTTTCTTTAACCGATCTTGAGATTATAGAAAAAAGAATGCATGAAATTGTTGATAGAGATGAAAAAATCTTTAGGGAGATTTGGACTAGAAAAAAAGCATTGGAACACTACAGTCAAAACAATGAAAATTTTAAAATCGAATTAGTTAATGCTATTCCAGAAGACCAGCTTATAACTTTTTATAGACAAGGTGATTTTCTTGATCTTTGCAAAGGTCCTCACACATCGTCGACTAAAAAATTAGGTCATGCTTTTAAATTAACTAAATTAGCAGGATCATATTGGAGAGGCGACAGCAAAAATTCTGTACTTCAAAGAATATATGGAACTGCGTTTTTAAGTGACAAAGATCTCAAAAATTATTTATTAATGATAGAAGAAGCAGAAAAAAGGGATCACAGAAAACTGGGTAAAGAACTAGACCTTTTTCATCTTCAAGATGAAGCTATAGGATCAGTTTTTTGGCATAAAAAAGGTTGGGCCATTTACCTTGAAGTTGAATCCTATATGAGAAGAAAACTTAATAAATCCGAATATGATGAAGTTAAAACTCCCCAAGTAATAGATAGATCGTTATGGGAAAAATCAGGACATTGGGAAAAATTTAAAGAACATATGTTTATGGCTAAAGGTGATGAAGATAAAACCCTTGCTTTAAAACCAATGAATTGTCCAGGTCATGTTCAAATTTACAAACAAGGTTTAAAATCATATAAAGATCTCCCCATTAGAATGGCTGAATTTGGTTCTTGTCATAGAAATGAACCATCTGGGCTTTACACGGTATAATGAGAGTAAGGCAATTTACCCAAGATGATGCTCATATATTTTGTATGGATAACCAAATAACATCAGAATGTGTAATATTCTGTGAGTTGTTACAAGCAATATATAAAGATTTTGGGTTTGCAGATTTAAAAGTTAAATTTTCCGACAGACCAGAAATCCGGGCAGGAGATGACAAAACTTGGGATAAAGCAGAAAATGCACTTTTAGTAGCTATTAAAGCAGCGAACATAAGTTATTCATTAAACCCGGGGGAAGGTGCATTTTATGGACCAAAATTAGAGTTTGTTTTAACAGATGCAATTGGAAGAGATTGGCAATGTGGTACGCTTCAGGTGGATTTTGTTCTACCTAATAGATTAGGTGCATATTATGTTGATATAGATGGTCAAAAGAAAAATCCAGTAATGCTTCATAGAGCAATTTTAGGATCGCTAGAGAGATGGATAGGGATATTAATTGAACAATACTCAGGTAGAATGCCATTATGGCTTTCACCTATCCAAGTTACCATCTGTTCTATTACTAACAATACAAATGATTATATTCTTAAAATCAACAAAGATTTAGATAAAGTTGGTATTAGGAATGAAATTGATTTAAGAAATGAAAAAATTGGTTATAAAATTAGAGAGCACTCTAATAATGCAGTCCCAATAATAATCGTTATTGGCGATAAAGAACAAGAAACAAAAACTGTTGCGGTTAGATATTTAGGTTCCAAAAATCAAGAAAATTTAGATGTAGAAACTTTCATAGAAAATGTTAAAAGAAAATGTCTTCCTCCTGATTTAATGTAGTTGAGTTTTTTTTTTAAAAGTTGTTAACAATTAATAATAAAATAGTGTAATAGTAGTCAAACTGTAATTTTTTAGAGGAGATTTTCGTATAGTAGGCTTAAATAATACCCCACCAACTCAAGATGGTCCAAGAATCAATGAGTTAATTAGAGCTGAGAATGTTAGATGTATTGGAGCTGGTGGAGAGCAGCTTGGTGTTATACCAATAAGCGAGGCTTTAAAGATAGCAGAAGATGAAAGTTTAGATTTAGTTGAAATTCAACCAAATGTAGATCCTCCAGTTTGTAAAATTTTAGATTATGGTAAATTTAAATATGAAGCTCAAAAAAGAAAAAATGAAGCTAGAAAAAAACAGAAAATTATTGAAGTTAAAGAGATAAAGTTAAGACCTAACATAGATAATAATGATTTCACTGTAAAAATGAAACAGGTAAAAAAATTTATAGATAATGGTGATAAAGTAAAAATAACGCTAAGGTTCAGGGGACGTGAAATGACGCATCAAGCCCTTGGAGTTACAGTTTTAGATAGAGTTAAAGAAGATACTGAAGAATTATGTAAAATTGAAACTATGCCTAAGCTTGAAGGTAGGCAAATGGTTATGATATTAGCGCCAAAATAAAATTGTAAAAATTTAATTCAAATATATTCAACTTAGGGTTGATAACTTTGTAATGCTTATGTATAAGCATTTATGTAACATTATAATTATGATTAAAGAGAATAAAATGCCAAAATTAAAAACAAAAAGCGGTGCAAAGAAAAGATTTAGCCTTACTGCAAGTGGAAGAGTTAAAGGAAGTCCAGCTTTTTTAAGTCATAATTTAAGAAAAAGATCTCAAAAAATGAAACGTCAAGCTCGTGGAACAATGATACTACAGGACTGTGACGCAAAAATAGTTAAACAGTTCATTCCGTACGCGTAAACAAGGAGAATCTCAATGGCTAGAGTAAAAAGAGGTGTAACAACTCATGCTAGACACAAAAAAGTAACGAAAGCTGCCAAAGGTTATTATGGTGCCAGAAAAAACCTTTTTACTGTTGCCACACAAGCTGTTGAAAAAGCTAGTCAGTATGCGTATAGAGACCGTAGAAACAAGAAGAGAATGTTCAGAGGTCTCTGGATTCAAAGGATTAACGCTGGTTCTCGATTATATGGTTTAAATTACTCTAAATTTATGAATGGTCTTAAGTTAGCTGGTATAGATATAGACAGAAAAATTTTAGCTGATATAGCAGTGTATGAACCTCTTGCTTTTGAAGAACTGGTATCCAAAGCAAAGTTAGCAGCTGCGTAATCTTAGCTTTTATCAATAATAGATTTAATTTATTATTGTTGCTTTAATTTCAGGTTTTAAACAATTATGATCGCTGAATTGAAAGATAAAATTTTAAATTTATCCAATGACATTAGTCTTTTAATATCAGAGTGTCCTAACTTAAATTCTTTAGAAGAAATCAGAATTAATGCTTTAGGGAAAAAGGGTTCAATAACTTCTTATTTGAAAGATTTAAGAGCATACGATGATAATTCTAAAAGAGAAATTGGATCAATAGTTAATGAAATTAAAAATAAAATTAATAAAGAAATAGTTGATAGAACCCAATTTTTTAAAAAACAAATCCTTCAAGAAAAGATAAACACTGAAAAAATTGATGTTACTTTAACATCCTATGAAAATGAAACCGGTACTCTTCATCCTTTATCAAGAACTGTAGAAGAACTTTGTGCTATTTTTGCAGACATGGGATTTTCTATTGTAGATGGTCCAGACATTGAAACAGATTATTATAACTTTACGGCATTAAATATACCTACTGAACATCCTGCACGTCAAGAACATGATACTTTTTATCTTCAACCAAATAAAGATGGCAAAAGAAAAGTGTTAAGAACTCATACAAGTCCTGTTCAGATTAGGACTATGGAAAAAATTGATTTAGAAAATTTTGAAGAAATTAGATATATCATACCTGGTAGAACATATAGATCTGATCATGATGCAACTCATTCACCCATGTTTCATCAATGCGAAGGATTAGTGCTTGGTAAGAATATAAATATGGGCCATTTAAAGGGTTGTCTAATAGAATTTTGTAGAACTTATTTTAATTCAGAAAATTTACCTGTTCGCTTTAGACCTAGCTATTTTCCTTTTACTGAACCATCTGCTGAAGTTGATATTGGATGTAGAAAAGAGAAAGATGGCAGTTTATCTATTGGTGAAGGTGAGGATTGGCTTGAGATTTTAGGCTCTGGAATGGTACACCCGCGTGTTTTAGAAGGGGTCGGCATTGATCCATCTATTTATCAAGGTTTTGCGTTTGGAATGGGATTAGAGAGGTTGACTATGTTAAAATATGGGATTCCAGATTTAAGACCGTTTTATGACAGTGATTTAAGATGGTTAAAGCACTATGGTTTTATTCCTGTGGATAATCCAAGTTTGCACTCAGGTCTAAATGGTGTTTTTTCATGAAATTGACCTGGAAATGGTTGTTAGACCATCTTGATACAGACAGTAGTATAGATAAAATAATAGAAACTCTTCCAAAACTTGGTCTTGAAGTTGCCTCAGTTGTTAATTTAGCAGAGGACCTCAAAGAATTTATTTCCGTAAAATTAGTCGAAGTTTATAAACATCCAAACGCAGATAAACTTAATGTTTGTAAAGTGTTTGATGGACAAAATACATATAGTGTTGTTTGTGGAGCTCCTAATGTAAGACAGGGTATGGTAGGCGTTTTTGCTAATGTTGGCACATTTATTCCAGGATTAAGTTTAACCTTAAAAAAGGGTAAAATTAGAGGCGAAGAGTCTTTTGGAATGTTATGTTCTGAAAAAGAGCTAACTATATCTGAGAACCATAATGGAATTATTGAATTACCAGACGATACAGTTTTAGGTTTATCAGTTGCAAAAGTGATGGACCTCAATGACCCAGTAATAGAGATTGAAATTACTCCAAATAGAGGTGACTGCCTTGGCGTAAGGGGTATAGCAAGAGATTTAGCAGCCTCTGGAATTGGAAAATTAAAAGATTTACAATATACGGAAATTAAAGGTGAATTTGATAGCTTTATAAATTGGAAAATAGACCTAAATGACACTGAAAAAAACTTATGTCCTAAGGTATTTGGAAGATCTTTTAAAGACTTAAATAATAAAGTATCGCCAGATTGGTTGAAAAACAGATTATTAGCTGTAGATCAAAGGCCTATATCCTCCCTTGTAGATATAACTAATTATATAATGATAGATATTGGTAGACCATTACACGCCTACGACGTAGAAAAGATTCAAGGTGACCAACTCATTATCAGACAATCTAAAAAAGATGAGAAGTTCGCCGCTCTTAATGGAAACACTTATAAATTAGATGAAGGGATGCTGGTCATTAGTGATGAACATGGTCTTGATGATTTAGCTGGGATTATGGGGGGTGAAAGGACAGGTGTAACAGATAGAACAACTAAAATGTTTCTAGAAGCTGCTATATTTGATCCTATTTCAATTGCAAAGACTGGTAGAAAATTAAATATAAATTCTGAAGCAA
>JGI20156J14371_10003188_pt1 | contig 12399 bp, 9 predicted proteins | sample COG_06_FD_14371 | JGI IMG/M metagenome (IMG submission 14371)
AGCCGATAGACAGCCAGAGTTTACACAAATTGACTGCGAAATGGCCTTTGTTGAGCAGGAAGATATCCTCAAGACGTTTGAGGGGTTAATCCGTCATTTATTTGAGTCAGTTAAGGGAGTTCAGTTACCTGAATTTAAAAGAATGACTTACGCTGACGCAATGGCAATGTACGGTTCAGACAAACCAGATTTAAGATTTGGGATGGAGTTTGTTGAAATGAATGAACTAACTCAGAATAAAGGATTCAAATTATTTGATGATGCTGAGTTGGTTCTTGGCATCTGCGCAAAAGGTGCAAGAGAGTATTCTAGAAAGCAGTTGGATGCGCTGACGGAGTTTGTGAAGCGTCCGCAAATAGGCGCTCAAGGACTTATTTATTGTAAAGTGAATGAGGATGGTTCGTTTAAGTCGTCAGTCGATAAGTTTTTTGACCAAGAAAAGCTAGCCGGTTGGGCTAAGTCATGCGATGCATCACCTGGGGATCTCATTCTTGTGTTAGCAGGGAATACAACTAAGGTCAGGAAGCAGATGAATGAACTAAGGCTTGAAATGGGTTCTCAATTGGGCTTGAGAAAAGGCAAGGATTACAAACCTCTTTGGGTATTAGACTTTCCTCTATTAGAGTGGGATGAGCAGACAGACAGGTTTTATGCCATGCATCACCCTTTCACCGCTCCTAAACCTGAGCATATTGAGATGCTTTCAATCGATCCAAAGAAAGTGAATGCCAATGCATATGATCTAGTGATAAATGGAGTGGAGCTAGGAGGTGGGTCTATTCGAATTCATGACCGGGATTTACAGGCTAAAATGTTCAATATTTTAGGTTTTAGTAATGAAGAAGCAGAAAATCAGTTTGGTTTCTTATTGGGGGCTTTTAAATATGGTGCGCCTCCTCATGGCGGCATAGCATTTGGATTCGATAGACTGGCAGCAATGTTTGGTGGAACGGACAGTATTCGGGATTATATAGCTTTTCCAAAGAATAATTCTGGGCGTGACTTGATGATTGATTCTCCATCTGCTATTAGCGATGAGCAGTTGGATGAGTTAAACCTGAAAGTTGAAATAAAATACTCTAAAATTTAGTGTCTAAAGCCAGCGAGTTAATCGATAAAACCAAATCTCAAGTTGATCCTTTTTTAAGGGTAGCGAATAATCGTTTTTACTCTTGGGTTTTATGGATAAATGACTGGAGAAGAGAGCATATCTCGGAGAGACAGTTTACTTACGTGTTGGCCGTAATTGTAGGCGTGTTGTCTGGAATTATTGCCCTCATAATGAAGAACTCTGTACATGTTATTGAACACTTATTAACGGGTGGATTTTTCCAAGAGTATAACTATGTGTTGTACATCTTTTATCCAATTGTTGGAATATTCTTAGCCCAATGGTTTATTAGAAAAGTTGTAAAGCAGAAGGTAAATCACGGAATTCCTAATACGTTACATGCCATTTCCAAAAAGAATGGTTTGGTCAGGAAGCATAATCTTTATTCATCTGTTGTTTCGGCAGCGATCACGGTTGGTTTTGGTGGAAGTGCGGGATTAGAGGGGCCTACAGTCGGCACAACCTCAGCATGGGGAGCAAACATCGGAACGCTTTTCAAGTTGCCCTATAAAACTAGGACACTCTTGATTGGCTGTGCAGCATCTGCTGCTATGGCGTCATTATTTAATGCACCTATTGCTGCCATCGTTTTTTCGATTGAGGTAATAATGCTTGACCTTACCACAGCATCTCTCATTCCCCTGCTCTTGGCGAGTGCTTCAGCTACAATAACCTCTTATTTCTTTTTAGGGGATGATATCTTGTTTCATTTTAACATTACCGAGAATTTTGGAATGAGGCATCTTCCATATTACATTGGTTTGGGAGTTTTTACGGGGCTTGCTTCAGTGTTTTTCTACCGTACCTATACTTCAATAAGTAAGGTTTTCGATAGAATGAAAACACAAAGAATGAAGACTATTGTCGGTGGAGCTTCTTTGGGTCTTTTGCTCTTTGCCATGCCACCCTTGTATGGGGAAGGATATCAAGTAATTAATTCGATCATAGAAGGACGGCCATTTGATATTCTTAGCAATTCCCTTTTTGATGGCTATAAGGATAATATACTCGTCTTATTGGGCTTTGTTTTCGCGTTGGGTTTATTTAAAGTGGTCGCCACAACACTCACCTTTAGAGCCGGAGGTATTGGCGGAACCTTTGCTCCTACGCTATTTATGGGGGCAATGTTTGGGTTCTTCTTTGCCAAGTCTATTAATTACTTCGGTTTGGGAGATTTGCCTGAAAGTAATTTCACATTGGTGGCTATGGCAGGATTGATGGCCGGAAACCTTCACGCACCCTTGATGGCAATTTTCCTTATTGCTGAAATTACAGGTGGATATGAGCTCTTTGTTCCTTTGATGCTTACTGCTTCAATTTCGTTTGTTACTGTTAAGCAGTTTGTTCCACATAGTATTTATACGGCTCAATTGGCCAGAAGAGGCGAGTTAATCACCCATGATAAGGATCAAGCGGTCTTGACTCTTATGAAGCTGCATAGAGAAATTGAAACGGACTTTACATGTGTTGATCCTTATGATAAATTGGGTGAACTTGTGAAAGTGATTTCGAAATCAAAACGAAATTTGTTTCCTGTGGTTGATGCCAGCAATAGTTTTATTGGTGTTGTCAACTTGAATGAAGTACGACATATAATCTTCAATCAGGAACTGTATGAAACCACTTTTGTACACGACCTTATGAATGACGCTCCTGAGTACGTTAGAAAAGAGGATACCATGGACATGGTTATGAATAAATTTGAAACGAGCATGGCTTGGAACCTTCCTGTTCTTGATGATCAAGGACACTATTTAGGTTTTGTGTCAAAATCGAAGATATTTAGTGCCTATCGGAGTATGCTCAAGGAATTTTATTCTGAATAGTATGAAGAAATTAATCACATAGGAGTCTTAACGTCTGGTGGAGATGCTCCAGGAATGAATGCCGCTATCTAGGCTGCTTTGCGAACCGCAATTGCTAAAGGACTCAAAATTTCAGGAATTTGTCATGGCTAAAATGGGTTGGTTAATGATGAGATAGAAGTACTAACTATGCGGGATGTAAATTACATTATCTCACCCGGTGGCACGATGCTGAAAAGCTCTCGTAGTTAAGACTTCCGCACTAAAGTAGGACGAAAAAAGGCTTTTAAAGTCCTTCAGAGGTATGAAATGGATGCCATAATTGTTATAGGCGGAGATGGATCGATGACAGGCGCGAAAATATTTCAAGAGGAATATAGTATTCCAGTTATTGGAATACCTGGAACCATTGATAATGACATCTACGGTACCGATTTTACGATTGGCTTTGATACTGCCGTGAATGTTGCTGTTGAGTGCATTGATAAAATCAGGGACACAGCGAGCTCTCATGACCGACTTTTTCTGGTAGAAGTGATGGGAAGGGATACCGGGCATATTGCTTTGCGCACTGCAATTGCTACAGGCGCTGTAGCTGTGCTTGTTCCAGAAGGACCAATGTCCGTCAAAGAGCTTCATGAACATCTGTCTTATTTGAAATCAAAGAACAAGTCTTCTAATATTGTTATTGTAGCGGAGGGTAACCCAACTGGCAATGCATTTGAGGTTGCTGATAAATTACAAAAATTACAGTCGTCTTATGAAACCAGGGTTTCGGTAATAGGCCATATCCAACGAGGAGGTTCTCCTACTGCTGCTGATCGTGTTTTAGCAGCTGAACTAGGAACCTTTGCTGTTGAGTCTCTAATTCAAGGAATGCGTGGTTTGATGGTAGGAGTGATTAACCGAAAAATGGTTCTTACACCTATTGAAAAAGCGGTGAATGAAAGAAATGGTTTGAACGAGGAGTTACTTCGAATTTCAGATTATTTATCTGTTTAGTCAGAGGATTATAAAACAAAAAAGGCGACCAATTGGTCGCCTTTTTTATGTTATGAGCTATTAAGTAGCTTACTTAGAAACTACTAATCTCTTGGTGCTCATCTGACCATTCTCATCAGAGAATTGAACAGAGTAAATACCAGCTGCAATATTCTCAAGACTGATATTTTGAATACCTGAATTGTTGAATATTCTAGTTGCAACGATTGATCCTTTAGAATCCACAATAGAAACATTTAAAGAATTAATTTCAGAACTGATGTTGAAATTAATCATGTCTCTAGCAGGATTAGGATACATAGTTACACCTGCAAGCTCCTTAAGTTCAGCAACTCCAGTAGGCCAAACCTCTACAAAAGCTGTGTCTGATCCAATACATCCAGCAGAGTTTGTTACCTCAACCCAATAAAAACCAGTATTTGCAGCCAACAGAGTTGCGGAAGTCGCACCTGTGTTCCAAAGATAACTGCTGTAGGTATTAGGTTGTGTACTCAAAGTAACACCTGCTCCATTTGCACTGATTAAGCTGTTTCCAATATTAGGAGTTGGGCTGTCAAAGTCAGAAAGAACGTTCACGCTTAAGAAAGCCTCACATCCATTTGCGTCAGTAACAACAACATAGTTAGCACCTGCAGATAAGCTTGTTGCCGTGTAAGCAATTTCACCATTAGACCAAACTGGGCTGTATGGAGGAACACCACCTGAAACAACTATAGAAGCACTACCATTTTCATCATTCGAACAAATAACATTTTGTAAATCATATACAGAACCAACTAAAATTGCTGGTTCCATGATGGTAATGTTATTCACTTCGATGGTACATCCAACGGCATCTTCTGCACTCACAGAATATGTGCCTGGCTGAAGGCTAGCAAGAGTTGCACTAGAAGCGCCATTGCTCCAAGTATAGTTTACTGGGCTAACACCTCCTGTGATTGCAGGATTGATAGTAGCATCATCAAAACCAAAGCAAGACACATCTATTGCATCTAAGGCAGATACTAGATTGCTTATCGCAGGATCAATGGTCAAATCTGACGTATTCATGCACCCGTTTCCATCAGTAGCAGTAACAGTGTAAGTTCCTGCAGGTAAACCATAAACAGTTGCACCTACATCACCTGTAGACCATGTATAAGCTAACCCTGTAGTGTCAACTGGACAAAACTGAACATAAGAATCATCTGCTTCCCATCCACCTGATGCTCCTCCTTCGTCAGCATTTCTGCCAGGATATGCTTGACCAAGTGTGCTACCCATATTTGTAATACCTTGAGTGCAGTCGTCATATTGGTTATAAGACCCTTGATATTGCATATAGTCTGTTTGTATTTCTATGCAATTAGATGTTTCATGCAGTATGATTTGACCTGTGTAATTGTCATCAACGCCTTGATCACCCAAAGCCACAAAATTCACAATCAATTTTCTGAACGGAGCATCTCCACTAAGACAATATGAAATACCTTGATCTGCATCAACATCAAACCAAGCTGCGAAGATTGCGTTATTTGGCTCATATATGCTGTTATGAGGAACAGGTTCGCCAGAACAACATCCGTCATCTAAGTTGCCACCGAATCCTATGTAGCCATTTCTTGCGATTTGGAATTCATCAAATGTGTCTCCATAGAAAACAAAATCAAAACCAATGCCCAAAACTCCAGAAACAACGCTACTTCCAGGAAGAGGAACTACAGTGCATGTCCCTGAGGAATCCCAGTTATAATTTGCCGATGCTGTGTCCATTGTGTAGGCTTCAGAAATTTCCGTTCCTCCTGAACCATTAGCAAAACCTTGAGAAACATCGTAATCACAAATTAGGTTTGTAATAACTGAAGTTGATAAACCAATTGAATCAGGCTCAAATACAACGATAGAAGCTGAATTAGTATCACCAACACCATCAGTAACTGTCAAAGTGTATGTTCCACCACCCATGTTAAACTGAGCGCTGTCTACAGAACCGTTAGACCAAGCGTACGTATATGGTAAAGTGCCACCAAAGATGTTCGCAGAAAGTGTTGCAGTTGTATCACCATAACAAGTCAGATCGATAGGACTAGAAACAACAGCTGTTAAAGCTGGAGGTAAAATTGTCACAGTGTAATCTTCGACTTCACCGTAAGAGAAATACGAACACGCTTGAGTTGAAGACATTGAGGAACCAGCATATTTTACTCTGGCCCGCATTCTAAAAGTGCCAGGAGTTGGAGGACATGCGAAAGTTCCGCTCCAAGAAGTGCCAGTGGCACCTGAGGTGTAAATTTGCTCTCCAGCATCATTAAAATCCTGATCGTTGTTGAAGTCAATCCAAAGTGCAAAATGCTCGCAACAAGGATAACTTGTCGATGCACTCCAATTGTAGACAACTCCTGGAACCAATGTGGTTGACTGAGCTGTGAAGTTGTTATATCCTCCAACACCACCGCAACCTGAATTTAGGTTTGAAATCGTGGAAAAACTGAAGTTGTTAAGGTTGTCACCAAAGCTACAAGCGGATCCATATAGTCCAGACGTGCAGTATTGCCCAAAGCTCGCAGCGCTTAGAATCAATCCAGTCGCTAAAAAAAGTAAGTGTTTTTTCATAGTTTGTTATTTTAAATCGTTCACTAAAATACACTTAATTTAAAGATGGCAATATTTTTTTTCATGTAGTCGAAAAATAAAGCATGTTAGTCGATTAAATAAATCGTTCGAGCGTATTCGTGGAGTGTGTGTTTTCATCATAAAAAAAGGACTTCTCCACTTAGAGAAGTCCTTTTTGATTCCTTAGGTTGACGTTTTAAAAAGCATAGATTGCGTTTCTTGGTTCGAAAGCATTCGCGTTAGGAATGGCATCACCATCAAAACATTCTGTTGGACTAGTCGCATCAAACGATATTCAATTTGGGAATCATATTAAATAATCGTTGAACGTATAACCAAAGAATACAAAGTTTAAACCGATGTTTTGTACAATGCTCACAGAGTTATTGCTCTTAAGAACAGCAGTAGGCAGACCAGAAGTATTCCAGGCATAATCTGTTAAGGCTTTTTCTCCAGTGCCACTAGCCTCTGCTTCAGAAATATCATAATCACAAATTAGTGATGTAATAACCGAAGTTGACAAAACAATTGAATCAGATTGAACAACTTTTATAAAAGCAGGGGCCATATCTCCGTTGGCATCTGTCATTGTTAAATCATAGCTACCAGCTCCTAAATCTAATATTCAAGGGGCTTTAATGCCCGTTGACCAAGCTTAAGTGTAAGGTAAAGTTCCACCTACGATATTTGGAATAATGTCAGCGTTTATATCACCATAACTGGCCAAAGTAATGGTATCAGGAACTACGGGGGTAAGTCCTGAAGGANGTATGAAAATAGAAAAACCTTCCGTTTCACTCCAAGTATATGAGCCACAAGGTTGGGTGGTTGCAGCGCTTCCAGATTCTCTACAAACAATTCTCATTCTTGGAGTAATGCCTGGAGTGGCAATTATAGGAACCGTAAATGGGATTATCAATACAGGGGGTATTGTACCAAAAGGGGTAGAAATAAATCCTAGTTCTTCCCCTGGATCGGTGATGTCTCCATCATTGTTCCAGCTTTTGTGCACTTGGCGTGCTGTGTTCCACCACTTGTTCTAGTCTGAATGTTAAGATTATAGGAAAGACCCAATGATAATTCAGGGGCTGGCAAGGCAGTGAAATTAGTATATGACTGACCACCTGCGCCATTAGGAGATAAAGGGGTTTGCAAGGTAGTTGAGTTGCCTACCAAGGTCACTTGGCTTATTTTAGGGTCAGCAGTCGAAATTGCGTTGGAGGCTCAGTATACCTGCCCGAAACGCGCAAATCCATATAGGCCAGAAGCTAAAAAGGGCAATAGGTTTTTCATAATTGATAAACTTGATTAAGCTAAGATTCGCATATATTCAATGAAATAATTCGAAATTAACGGGAGTCAATAACTTTTAAAAAAAACTAAAGTTTAGCAGTCAAGATTCACGACAAATCGAGTATCGATTATCGATACCGATATTCAGGTTTTAAGAGTTGAGGATTAGCTTTAAACCAGCCTTTCACAGTGCCCATGTATAATTCTTCACTCATTCCGGAGTCATATTGAGGAAAGTTTTCGGGCAAGGTTTCTCCAATCATCATTATTTTAAACTCCCTCTCATACCGTATAAATAAATCCTGCTGAGAGTTCATGTGATTCTGCAGTTCTCCTGGGGTTCCGTATTTCAAGATTTGCTCTTTTTGTACCCTGAAAATTGAATCTTCATAAGCCTTATCGCGCTCGAAAGTTTGCTCCACCGGCTGAAGATTCTCTGAAATGTGATCTGTTTGAGTTTTACTAGACTTAGAACAAGCCGCGATTGCTAGAAATACAAGAATTATCCAAAAAATAGTTGCTTTCATAAAAAAATAGTTGATTTATAATGTTCCTCTTACTTCTTGCTCTCTTTCAATTGCTTCAAACAAAGCTTGAAAGTTTCCTTTACCAAAACTCCATGCACCTTTTCTTTGAATGATCTCAAAAAACATGGTAGGTCGGTCTACTACAGGTTTAGTGAAAAGCTGCAATAAATATCCTTCGTCATCTCGGTCCACTAAAATGCCGTGCTGCTTAAGTACTTCAATGTCTTCATCAATTTCACCCACACGATCTTTCAAGTCATCATAATAGGTGTCTGGGACATAAAGAAACTCTAAACCTCTATCTCTCATTTGAGTTACAGTGGCTACAATATCATCTGTTGCCACAGCTATGTGCTGCACGCCAGAGTCTTTATAGAATTCAATATACTCTTCGATTTGCGATTTTTTTCTGCCTTTGGCTGGTTCGTTGATCGGGAACTTGATCCGACCGTTGCCATTAGACATTACCTTACTCATGAGTGCAGTGTACTCCGTAGAAATATCCTTGTCATCAAAGGTTACAATTTGTGCAAATCCCATGACCTTAGCGTAGAAATCAACCCAGGTATTCATTTCGCCCCAGCCAACATTACCCACCATATGGTCAATAAACTTTAGGCCAACTGGCTCGGGGTTATAGTGCGACTCCCATTTTTTAAAGCCAGGAAGAAATACACCATTGTAATTGCTACGTTCCACAAAAATGTGCACCGTTTCTCCATAGATGTGAATTCCAGAGCGAATCACATATCCATTCTCATCTTCTTCTCTGGTAGGTTCCATAAAAGACTTGGCACCTCTACTCGTAGTTTCTTCCCAAGCTTTTGTCGCATCTTCCACCCAAAGTGCAACCACTTTAACACCATCGCCATGTTTTGCGAGATGCTTATTCATCCAGCTTTCTTCGGTCAAAGGTGTGGTTAGGATCAATCGAATTTTATCTTGTTTAAGCACATAGGAGGTTCTATCCTTTACTCCTGTCTCGAGTCCTGCATATGCGTGTGATTGAAAACCAAAGGCAGTCTTATAGTAAAGAGCAGATTGCTTGGCATTACCTACAATCAACTCAACATAATCTGTACCTAGAAGAGGCAAAAAGTCTTCTGCGTCTGCAAATATTTTGTCGGTGCCGTAGTTTACGTTCGCTCGTTTTGATGTTTCCATAATCTTGTCTTAATCGTTAATCCAGCTGCTCCAATAAGTATCATCATTTATACCTAAGGCTTGCTTGGTAATTTGCAAAGGTGCAAATGTGTCGACCATTACAGCCAATTCTTTTGTTTCTTTTTGTCCAATACTTCTTTCCATTGCCCCAGGATGTGGGCCGTGAGGAATTCCAGCAGGGTGAAGCGAAATATATCCTTTTTCAACATGGTTGCGGCTCATGAAATCGCCATCTACATAATACAGGACTTCATCAGAGTCAATGTTGCTATGATTGTAAGGAGCAGGAACGCTGTCAGGATGATAATCATATAAACGAGGTACAAACGAGCAAACCACAAATGTTGAAGTTTCGAATGTTTGATGCACGGGAGGTGGTTGATGTATTCTGCCTGTTATCGGCTCAAAATCGTGGATGCTAAATGCATAAGGAAAGTTAAACCCATCCCACCCAACAACATCAAATGGATGGCGGTCATATGTTAAAGTATGCAGCGCGTCTCCTTTCTTCACCTTCATGATGAACTCACCCTTCTCATCGTGTGTTTCAAGTTCGTGCGGGGCCCTCAAATCTCTTTCGCAGAAAGGAGAATGTTCCAATAACTGACCGAACCAATTGCGGTATTTTTTGGGAGTATAAATCGGCTGACGAGATTCTGTGATGAAGAGCCTATTGTCTTCATTATCAAAGTCTATTTGATAAATCATTCCTCTAGGAATTAACAAGTAGTCGCCATATTTAAAGTCAATATTCCCAACCAATGTTCTCAATTTACCACTTCCTTTATGCACGAAAAGCAATTCATCGCTGTCTGCATTTTTGTAGAAATAGGAGCGCAATGATTTTTTTGGGGCAGCAAGAATGATTTGCACATCCTTGTTCACTAATACGGGCACACGACTTTCTAGATAATCATCTTTCGCTTCCACTTCCCAACCTCTTAGCATTCTTGAAGTCAAGTTGTTGTCAAAGGCAATTTCAGCCTTCATGCTTATGGGATCCCCTACACTTTTAACGCGCGTTGGGGCATGCACATGATAAAGATTACTCGACATTCCATCGAAACCTACGGTGCCGAAAAGCTGCTCTTGATAAAGCGTACCATCTGCTTTTCTAAATTGTGTGTGTCTTTTCGGTGGGATCTTTCCCAGCTTATGATAGAATGGCATAGTCGTTTGTTTTCGTCCGCTTCAAAGTTAATAAGTCGAGTCGCTAAAGTATGATGTTTGGATAACAGGAAGACTGACCAATATCAGTTCACAGCTTTATGTTCTTAATATTAAGTATTTGGTTAAAGCAATGTTTCGCTGAAGCCTAGTTTAGACGCATGAAATTGACGACTGTTTTACTTCTATTAATAATTGCTTTTTCCAGTCAAGGGCAAAGTAATTATGGCCCAACGAACGATTCTCTCTATTTGGGTTTTAAACGAGATAGTATAAATGCGCTGGGAAAGCCAACCATTCTTTCTATCCCATTCCATCCAGATAAGTATATGAGTGAGGTCGATCGGGATATTGCAAAGGGCACACAATACACCTATCAGCACACGCGTGGCTTTTTCAGAAAGGGATTAGACAATGCTATTCTCATAGCCGGTAAAGAATACAATAACTGTGTGAACCTTCATGCTGATGATCCTGAAATGAATATGGATTTGGACTTTGTATATCATCTAACCCGACCGTATGTCGTGCCATATGAACCTCCGGTTATTAAAGAGGATCAAGGATTTAAGAAAAGACTGGCAGAGTATTGGATGAAACTTCAAGGCGAAGTGGCCAATGAACCTGATCCTGGCACTCGCATAGAGCAAGGTCAAATAGTGAGCATCGCAGACCATCGAGAGCTTATCACGAAGGTGAAAGTTCTAAATTCAAAACTCACCGATTCACTTTCTGTGAAGTATGCAGTAGATTATTATGTGTTCGTCAACGAGCTCGACATGCTTATTACATCAACAGATTACAGAGAACTCCAAAGTGATGATTATGGAAGAATAATAAAAGCGCACATTTCTGTTTTCGATAAAGACGGAAATGAATTGTTTTCCCTCATTAAGAAAGAGCCCTTTTCATCCAAAGAGAATGATCTTGAAAATGTTATTCGATATCACTATTTACCATTAGGATATGAAATTGTGTATGCACTTGATAGCTATCGGTTTCTTCAAGCCGGCTTAAAACCAATTGTAGAAGAGGAGGAAAAAAAATCACTCGGCAAAAACATTCGTGAATTAGCACCTTTGCAGAAATTAAAGTCGAATGACTGAGTTAAATAATTTCCTTTCTACCGAGACAACGCCAGAGATTGCGAAAATTTTTGGTGCTATAGAAAAAGCATCATTCATTCTAAGCAAAGAAGTCGGTTATCAAGGATTGGGAGCTGATATATTGGGAGCGGATGGCGGAGAGAATTCTACCGGAGATGCTCAACAAAAGCTAGATGTTTATGCCGATAATGTCTTTGAACGAGCTTTGAGAAGTTCGGGCGTAATAGCGGGCTGGGCCAGTGAGGAAAGTGAAAAGTTTGTAACGTTTGAAGAAAATAAGGACGCCCAGTATGTTATTGTCATTGATCCTTTGGATGGGTCCTCTAACATTGACGTAAATGTTTCTATTGGAACGATTTTCGGAATTTATAAACGAGTCTCGAAGGTTGGAGCTCCCGTTACCTTGAATGATTTTCTTCAGAAGGGGAGCCATATGATCGCAGCGGGTTATGTGTTATATAGTGTAAGCACACAAATGGTGTTGAGTACAGGCCATGGATTGCATGTTTTTACCCTTGAGCAATGGAAAAAATCTTACCACCGTGTTTTAGATCATGTCCACACGCCTCAAGATGGCAAGGTGTATTCAATTAATGAAGTAAATTTTGACGATTTTGATCCGAAATTGAAAC
>JGI20156J14371_10003192_pt1 | contig 12385 bp, 10 predicted proteins | sample COG_06_FD_14371 | JGI IMG/M metagenome (IMG submission 14371)
CTGGTTTACTCTTGCGTGGATCGCTTGTTGAAGTGGCTTGGCAGTCCCTGTTGATTCAGGGTTTAGGGCTCCTTTCGGTGGCCTTGTTTTGCCATCATCTTTATGTCAAAGGGCAATTTGTCGAGCGCGGCGATCCTGCGCTGAGTTGGTGTGTAATCGCTTGGGGTCTTCTCTTTTGGGAAGCATCAGGCCCTTGGATGGATCAACTTTTATCCTGGTTAAGTCTGCTCACGGCATGCGCCAGTTTATCGCTGACGTTGCAGATGCACCGTCAACCCACCACCAGCGCAATTCAATTTCGAGCGGGCGCACTTGCTGCCGTGGCGATCTGCTTAAACCCCCAACATTGGGGAATTGCGCTCGGATTGATTCTCATTCAAATCAACACCCGTCCTTCCATCCTTCGCGAATGGCTCATGCTTGCCTTGGGAGGGGCTTGGGGGGGAGCGGTTACCCTTTTTGTGGAGAACCTCCTGAATTCGACTCCGAGGAGCATGACCATGGCATACCCCTCTATTTTTAGCGATTCACTTCAGTTGGGGGGGAGTATGGTGTGCGGAGCGCTTGGCTTACTTATGCTCTACAGGGAGCAATCGAACAAAAACCTCCGAATGCAGAATAGTCGCATGAATACCGTCGTGTTTACCGGTTCACTTGTGGCCGGCTCATGCATTCAAATAGGGTTTCCGATTCCGTGGGAAGGTGCACTGCATCCGATACAGGCATCTCCTGCACTTGCCTTGCCCCTGGCGTTTTTGACTGTGAACTTGATTCCACAATGGGAATACCACAAGCGCAACTCCAACCGCTGGACGAATGCGCTCTTCTGGTTCTTTGTTGGTACGCTGTTGGTACTTTTTGCACAGCAAATTATTCGCTAAATTCATCATTATGTCGACCTTCGCGCTATGAAATTTGGAGTGGTCACTTTCCCCGGCTCAAACTGCGACATGGACATGGTGCATGCCTTGGAGCACGATTTGGATTTTTCGGTGGTTCAACTTTGGCACAAGGACCGCGATCTCCAAGGGGTGGACGTGGTCGTTTTACCAGGTGGCTTTAGCTACGGAGATTACCTCCGAAGCGGCGCAATTGCCCGGTTCTCTCCCATCATGGAATCGGTCATTGCGCATGCGCAGCGGGGTGGCCGAGTTTTTGGTGTGTGCAACGGCTTTCAAATCTTGTGTGAAACCGGCTTGCTCCCGGGAGCGCTGCTGCACAATGAAAGCCGCAAGTTCATTTGTAAAAACGTCCATTTAAAACCCGTTTCGCGGGTGGCACCCCTATCCAGTTCCTCCGAAACAGACCAACCACTCGTGATACCTATCGCCCACGGGGAAGGGAACTACTTCATCCATGAAGACGGATTGAAAGCGCTTCACGACAATGATCAGGTGCTGTTTCAATACTGCGATGAAGCGGGCAAAGTGAACAACTGGTCGAACCCTAACGGAGCAACCGATTGCATTGCTGGCGTGTCCAACAAGGAAATGAATGTTTTTGGAATGATGCCCCATCCAGAACGCGCCTCAAGCTCTGATTTAGGGAACACAGATGGCGCGGCGATTTTGCGTGGTCTCGCTTCCTTGGTGGAAGCCTGATATTGTTCTGCGCGAAAATCGAGCTTGAGTGTTGGCAAAAGTTGCCGGGAACATCGAGCAATTTGAACATGGATGCACTTATTTTTGTTGGAACTCGACAAGCGCAGTCAGACCCCTTGCCATGAACCATTACCCCGCCGGACCTCATTTGTCACGAATCCTTGAACCCAAGGATATGCGTGAACAGTTCAGTGTAGAGGATTTACCGGCTATTTGCGACGAACTCCGCCAATTCATCGTGGACGTCGTGTCTGAAAAAGGAGGTCACTTTGGGGCAAGTTTGGGGGTTGTAGAGCTCACCGTTGCACTGCACTACACGTTTAACACCCCTGAAGACCAACTGGTCTGGGATGTTGGACACCAAGCTTATGGACACAAAATTTTAACCGGAAGACGGGACCGCTTTCACACCAACCGGGCGTATCGAGGACTCAGTGGTTTTCCCAAACGCAGTGAAAGTAAGTTCGATACGTTCGGAGTGGGGCACAGTTCCACTTCGATTTCTGCAGCTTTGGGAATGGCCGTTGCCAGCAAGCTTGACGGACAGCACCAAAAGCGCCATATCGCCGTCATTGGTGATGGAGCGATGACTGCGGGTTTGGCCTTTGAAGGGCTGAACCATGGGGGTGCAGAAGACGCAAATTTGCTTGTCATTCTCAATGACAATTGCATGTCCATTGATCCCAACGTTGGAGCGCTCAAAGAATACCTCACGGACATTACCACATCCAAAACTTACAACAAGGTGAAGGATGAAGTGTGGCACTTACTCGGTCGTATTTCCAAATTCGGACCCAATGCCCAAGCGATAGCCCAAAAAGTTGAGGCTGCCGTGAAATCCGCATTGCTCAACCAATCGAACCTTTTCGAGTCCCTCAACTTCCGTTATTTCGGGCCGGTTGACGGCCACAATGTTGAGCATCTAGCTCANATCNTAAACGACATCAAAGACATCCCCGGNCCCAAGCTTTTGCATTGCGTCACGGTCAAAGGAAAAGGCTATGAACCCGCTGAAATAGGAAGTCCTACGACTTGGCATGCNCCCGGGCTATTCGACAAGTCCACAGGTGAAATTAAGAAGTCAGTTTCAGATCAACCGAAACCACCCAAATTNCAGGATGTCTTTGGTCACAGCATCATTGAATTAGCAAAAAAAGATGCGCGAATTGTAGGGGTGACCCCCGCCATGCCTTCCGGATGCTCTTTGAAATTTATGTTGCAGGAAATGCCCGATCGGGCCTTTGATGTGGGCATTGCAGAGCAGCACGCCGTCACGTTCAGTGCAGGCATGGCTACCCAAGGGAAAGTCCCCTTTTGCAACATCTACTCGAGCTTCATGCAACGGGCATATGACCAAGTCATTCACGACGTTGCGATCCAAAACCTCCACGTCGTATTTTGTTTGGACCGCGGTGGGGTGGCAGGAGCGGACGGCCCCACCCACCATGGAGCATACGATTTGGCATACATGCGCTGTGTTCCCAACATGGTTGTTGCGGCGCCGATGGATGAAGTGGATTTGCGAAATATGATGTTCTCCGCATCTCAAAATCACAACGGCCCCTATTCCATCCGGTATCCACGTGGAGCGGGCTCCATCGTGGATTGGAAAAAGCCTTTCGAAGGAATTCCATTGGGACAAGGTCGACGCCTCAAAACCGGAAGCGACATCGCCATATTGAGCATAGGCGCGATCGGAACCCAAGCCACAGAAGCATGTGCAGAATTGGAAAAACGAGGCATCGACGCAGCTCATTATGACATGCGATTCGTCAAGCCATTGGACGAACTTATGTTGCACGAAATCTTCGGCCGATTCGAGCAGGTCATCACCCTGGAAGATGGATGCATCATGGGCGGCTTTGGAAGCGCCGTGCTCGAATTTATGGGCGATAACAATTACCACGCTACGGTAAGGCGATTGGGCTTGCCTGACAGCTTCGTAGAGCACGGAACTCAGGCAGAACTTTATGCGGAAAACACCTACGACGCTGCTGCCATCATGGACACGGCGCAAGAAATGTTAGCCGCAGCTGGCTCCGGATCAGCTCAAGCAACTCGACGTGCCTGACCCATGGACCAACACCCTGAATCAGCTTCTGAGCCAATCCGCAATCGCGTAGACGAAAGCGGACTTATCGCATTGGATTTGGACGACCTCATGCCCGTTGCTCCCGTGCTGGAATTTGATTTGGCCGATTACCTCGAAATGGGGTGGGTCCTCAAAGAAAAAGCATTCAGAGCAGCCATGCGGGAATTGGATGCTCCGAAATGGACTGGAAGCACGGTCGCCCTGTACTGCAGCTCAGATGCCATAGTTCCCGACTGGGCGTGGATGTTGGCCACGTCGAGGTTGACGACCCTGGGCGCACACGCGCTCGTTGGTTCCCCAAAGGTCGTGCGTGTGCAGATGCTTATGCACGCCATTGAACAACTGGATCTCGCTCCGTTTCAGGATGGTCGCGTGGTCATCAAAGGATGCTCCTCAGGCACCACAGCCGAGGCGCTGGCCCTGATCATCCGACGTCTCCAACCTCATGTTCAGTCGCTCTTTTACGGCGAGCCGTGTTCGACCGTACCCGTGTATAAACGGCCCAAAAATTCCGACTGATTTTGGCGTGTGCGTGGTACCTTCGATGGAACACATCGGACCGTACCTCACATGATCACCGCCCCTTCCGAACGCAAGCTATTTCTCATCGACGCATACGCGTTGATTTTCAGAGCGTACTACGCGTTCATGAAAAATCCTCGAATCAATTCAAAAGGGCTGAATACCAGCGCCATTTTTGGTTTTACCAATGCCTTAATCGAGGTCGTCCGAAAAGAATCACCGTCGCATTTGGCCGTGGTTTTTGACCCCCCTGGCGGTTCTTTTCGCAATGAAACCTACGCCGAATACAAGGCGAACAGGAATGAAACTCCCGAAGACATCAAGCGATCCGTCCCCTGGATTTTACAAGTCTTAGAAGGGCTGAACATTCCATCGATCAGTGAAGTCGGTTTTGAGGCAGACGACGTGATTGGATACTTGGCCAAGGAGGCAGAAAAAGTGGGTTTCGATGTTTACATGATGACGCCTGACAAAGACTTTGGTCAACTCGTCTCTGAAAAAATCCGCATGTACCGGCCAGGCCGAAGTGGGAATCCGGCAGAAGTTTGGGGGCCCGATGAAATCTGTGAAAAATTCGATGTCGACAACCCGCTGCAAATCATTGATTTACTCGGTATGATGGGAGATAGCGCCGACAACATCCCGGGCATTCCCGGGGTAGGTGCAAAAACGGCTTCGAAACTCATCAAACAATATGGCAGCCTGGAGGGTGTCATCGAAAACGCCGGAGAGCTGAAAGGAAAGCTCAAGGAACGCGTGGAGGAAAACGTTGACTTGGCTCGACTTTCGAAAGAATTGGCGACAATTTGCTTGGACATTCCCATGGAATTCGATTGGGATCAGATGGTGATGGAGCCCCCAAAATCGGATGAACTGCGTGCCACCCTTGAAGAATTGGAATTCCGCACACTCGCTCAGCGAATGTTAGGAGGCGCTGCTGATAAAGCAACTCCCATTTTACCTGAACCGACTGCAGCTAAAACCATCGCGGAAGAGTCGGCGCAACTCGATTTGTTCGGCACCCCTGCCAACGCTGCGACGGGAAATGCCTTCTTGGGCCCGGAGGGTGCAAGCGGATATCGGTCTATAAAAGACGTTGAAACCAATTACCAAATCGTACAAACCCTTTCAGAACTGAACGCGATGCTGGAAGCGTTGTTGGCGGCACCAATTTTTGCCTTTGACACCGAGACATCGTCGCTCGATACCCTTCGTGCCTCTCTGGTGGGAATCGCCTTTTCCCACGCGACCGGCTCCGCTTGGTGGGTTCCTGCGACGGCAGAAGAATGGACCGAATCCGAACTCATGCAAAAGCTGCAACCGCTGTTTGCAGATGCAACGAAAGAGGCCGTTGCCCATCACTTTAAATTCGATTACAAAATCCTTCATCGCCGCGGAATCACATTTCACAATCGGATTTTTGACACGATGGTTGCGCATTACTTGATTCAACCTGAATCGTCGCATAAGCTCGATCGCCTTGCGGAGATCGAACTGGGATACGCAACGATTCCCATCACCGAGCTCATCGGCAAAGCGGGCAAGGACCAGAAATCCATGATGGACTTACCGGTAGAATCGCTGACAGACTATGCATGTGAAGACGCCGATGTAGCCTTCCAATTGCGCGAGCGATTCACTCCCCAACTAGAGGGTGTCGCTGCGATGGAGCTGTTCCGAACCGTAGAAATGCCTCTGGTCCAGATTTTGGCTGACATGGAATTAGAGGGCGTTCGAATCAATTCTGCTGAATTGGCAGAATACAGTGAGACTCTTGGGCAGCAAATCGCGGTCCTCACCGAAGAAATCCATGGGCACGCCGGCCATGAATTCAACATCGACAGCCCAAAGCAACTCGGCCCCATTCTCTTTGAAACGTTGGAGATCAAGGCGAAAATCAAGAAAACCAAAACAGGTCAGTACCCAACCGGTGAGGAAGTCCTCGAAAAAATCAAGGACGCTCATGCCATTGTGCCCGCTGTGCTGCGTTACCGCAAATTGAAGAAACTAAAGTCCACGTATGTGGATCCTCTGCCTAAACTGGTGTTCGAAGAAAGTGGTCGCGTGCATACGACCTACCAGCAGACCGTAGCCGCAACGGGCCGACTGAGTTCCAAAGACCCGAATCTTCAGAACATCCCCATCCGCACGGAAGAAGGACGAGCCATTCGAAAAGCGTTTGTTCCCCGCGATGAACAGCACGTGCTTGTAGCTGCAGATTACAGCCAAGTTGAATTGCGAATCGCCGCGGCACTCAGCAAAGATTCGGGCCTCGTAGAGGCGTTTATTCAAGGCCACGATGTGCATACCGCTACTGCGGCCAAGGTCTTCGGCGTACCGACCGAGGAGGTGGACCGTGGCATGAGAAGCAAAGCAAAAGCCGTCAACTTTGGGATTCTTTACGGTCAGGGAGCGTTCGGATTAGCTCAAAACTTGGGAATCCCACGTCGTGAGGCCAAGGAAATTATCGACGCCTACTTCGTCCAGTTCGCCCAGCTCAAAGCCTTTACAGCAGATTGTGTTGAGGCCGTGCGTGAGAAAGGGTACGCTGAGACCGTGCTAGGTCGTCGCCGGTATTTGCCGGACATTCAATCCAACAATGCGACGGTGCGGGCTTTCGCCGAGCGAAATGCTGTGAATGCTCCAATCCAAGGCTCTGCAGCAGATATCATTAAAGTCGCCATGGTGCGCATGAATGCCGCACTGAAGGAGCATAACATGCAGACCCGCATGATCATGCAAGTCCACGATGAATTGGTCTTTGATGTGCCCAAAAGCGAAATTCAACAACTTCAAGCGATGATTTCCGAAGCCATGTCCAAGGCTGTTACGCTCGATGTGCCTTTGGTTGTTGAGATGTGCTCCGGCCAAAATTGGCTCGAAGCACACTGACAAAAAAATATCTTTTGAGATAAACATTGGCGTGTGTGGAACTTTTTCACACCCCCTCCGTATAGGTGCTCGGTGAGAAGCAACTTGGACTTCAATATCCAGATCTATAACTATGCGTTTCAAACAACGAATTCAAGCACTCCCGATCCTTTTCGGAATGGGTGCATTTCTTGCCACCGGATGCGGAGGCAGTCAAGAGGACCATGCCGGGCACGATCACGCCTCACACGATCACGAACAGGTCGCGGATGAAGGCATGGATGCAGATGGCATGGCTGTCACGTCACGCGAGAATACACTGACAAAGATTTTTCATGCGGCACCCTCACCCATGGAGACCGCCTCTTTGATCAAGCGCAGTGGAGCACATTTCCATGCTGATGCCCTCAACGGCGCGAACCGCGCAGCGAACTACACCTCGAGCGATGCTCAAGCCATGAACTTGGGAATCTATGGTGCGGATTTGAGCTACGCCACCATCTTCGAAGAAAATTCTGCAAGCCTAGACTACCTGTCAGCCATCAAATCGCTGAGCGAAGAATTGGGCGTGAGCAACATACTAAGCGACGAGGTCATGTCCGAAGTAGAGGCCAACCGCAACGAACGGGGGGTGCTTATCGATATTGTATCGGACACCTTCTATGCGTTGAATGAACAACTTAAGTTCAACGGTCAAGAAGACCTCGCGGGACTCGTGGTCGCCGCTGGATGGGTCGAAGGACTTTACCTGGCCACGCGCCACCTCGACGAAGCCCCTGAAGAATTAAAAACACGCATTGCCGAGCAAAAATTGGTACTGAATGATGTCATGAGACTCTGCTCAAGTTATGAGCAAACGCCAGCTTTAGCAGGACTGCTCGCTTCCATGGAACAAATTCAATCCGCCTTTGAAGGCGTCAGCACGGACGAAGGTGAAGGCACCACATCCCGTGAAGAATCTGGTGGATTTGTCATCGGTGGCGGACCGACCTTCGCTGCAGACGATGCAACAATCGGTGCAATTGCGTCCGCGGTCGAAAACGTTCGAAACGCTTGCATTCAATAATTAGCCAAGAAGTACGATGAAACATACGATAATCCTCCTTTTGGCCTTCGGGCTCTTTGCAACAACTGCCGATGCACAGTGTCGGTCGTTTACGAAGAAGAATTGCCTGTCCACCTTGGACGGCTACATTCAAAATGACAACTACAACAGCGCCATCCTCATCCCAGGTGATGAGGCCGAGCTCATGCTCACCTTCTTGGCTGGGCAAGATTACCGCTTGATCGTTTGCAGTCACCCCGTGCTTGGGGAAGTTGCATATGAAATCAATGACGGGCGAGGGAAGCGCTTATTTGATAGCAGCAAGAATGAACCCGACGTGAACTATGTTGATTTCAAAGTCGAAACAACGCAACAACTGCAAATTCATGTGCAGGTGCCTGAATCCAAGTCGGCCATTTTGCACGAAGGATGCGTGACCGTTTTGGTCGGGTCCAAAAGCTGAAAGCTACACTACAAAACTTCCCATGGGTTTTTTCTCATGGAATACATAAAAAACGGCCGCAGTACGCGGCCGTTTTTTATGGAATTAACTTCTGGCTTATTTCACCAAAAGTCGCTCTGAAAATTGACGTCCATCAGCGGTAAGAACGACCATGTAAGTCCCTTGAGCGAACCTCGATACAGGCAGCTCAAATCGCTGGCTGCCCAGTGGCATCGCCCCGGAGAATCCGGTCCAAATCAAACGGCCCGTCAAGTCCACAATTTCCAAGGTCATCCTGTCGTAGGGACGATTCGTCGCGAATTCCAATGATGCTGAATTCGTTGCCGGGTTGGGGTACACACTCAGTTCAATCCCGCTCGTCGCCTCGCGTTCAATCACATCAGCTGGAGAAAGCACTTCGATGTTGATATCGTCCAGGAAGATGTTATTGCCCAAGCGACTCTCGAATTCAAATTTCAGCGAAAGTTCTCCGTAAAAAATTGCTCGTAAGGAATGCTCAGGGTATAACTGTTCCATTCTTCCGGCCCACTCGGAGTGAAGACAAACGGATGCGGAGGAGCGGAAGGTAAATCCGTAAATCCTCTGTGCATGCGCCGGAGGCTCCAAGTTTCTCCGCAATCAGGGGAAGCGTATATCTTCAACCGATCATCGGTATCGTCTTCATCTTCATTCGTCCCCTTGAAGCAATATGCCCACTTATAGGAGACTTGAATCTCAGAAGCTTGCGACATATCCATGGAACTCGTGATCAACAAATCCTGGTTGAATTCAATGTTGTTTGACCAATTATGGATGCGCAAACTTTGATCACCCGTGTAGGCAGCAACGGTGGTGAGTTCCCAACCATCTCCGTCGTTGGATACATCCACCATGAACCAATCTTCACTCAATTCGGGCGATTCGAAACTGTCTGAAAATGGGGTTGCCATCGCTCCTACTTCCAACACTTGTATAAAGGAGGTTTCCGTCAAGGACTGCTCGTTGATGCCGTTCGTTACGGTCAAGGTTACATCAAATAAACCCGCATCATCGAATGTATGCCACGGCGCCTCGCCCCCAGCCGAATTGCCATCCCCAAAATCCCACTCCCATCCTGAGACACCGTGAAAGCTCTCATCAAAAAACTGAACGGAATCTCCAACACAGATGGTCTGGCGAGAAGCGGAGAAGCGTGCCTCGCACAGAATGGGTTCAAGGCTCACGCCCGTTTCTTCGAGATTTGCTGGAGTCCAAAGTTGATTTCTTTGCGCCGTGCTGCTGTTCATAGCGGCCCGCATCCGAAGACGTTGTCCATCCGTAAACATTCGTCCGCAATAAGAATACTCCATATAATTCTGCACATTGTCCAGCGATCCACAGGTCTCTCCATTCACATTGCAAGATGTCCACCCGCTTGTGGTTGGGGTATCATCCACATTGTCATCCATATCGCAATTCTCTGGATCGCCTGGGCTGTTGGAATTGCCCCATGTATGGCGCAAGTTGATCCAATGTCCAACCTCGTGGGTCAAGGTTCTTGAACGGTAAACATTGCTGGTCCCCATATTACCGGTGTAATCGTGCGCTACAACTATTCCATCGTTCCCTGCCCCTTGGTTGCCATTGACAGAGCTTGGGTACAAGCTATATCCTGCAGCACCGTTTGCATTCTCCACGACCCAGATGTTGAGATAACTGTTTCGTGGCCATTGAATCAAATCCTTCACATCTCCATCACCTATGTAGGTCAATGGAGACACAATGCGGTTGATTCCCGTGTGACAATTGCCACTTGGATCAATTTGCGCCAATCGAAATTCAATTTCGATATCCGCTGCCACATCCGTGAAATCGTCAATCACATCATCAATGTCGCTGTTGAGTTTTCGAAAATCCGCGTTCATTACCTCGAGGCCGCTCATGATTTGTGCCTCGCTGATGTTTTCTGGTCCGTTGTAATGAATGACGTGAAAAACCACCGGGATCACAATCAACTCATCGCGGTTCGCATCCATGAATTGCTCTGTCTCAGCCTCCAGTCTCAGCGCATCGCGTGTCGCTTGCTCTCGGGCCTCCGGATGTGCATTGAAAAAAGCCTCCTCCATCATCCACTGACCACAGTACCGAATTTCAGCCTGTGTTTCCCCCGACTGGGCGAATGCGACTCCACAAAAAATTAGGGACAGCACCATCAACGTCCCTCGGGACTGAATAAATTTTAATCGCATGGTTTCATTTCTTGAACGCAAATTACCACAATTTTGGAGGGCATAAAACGGTCTGTCTATGAACCCTTAATTTTACAGCATGAAGAGCATCATCCTCCTACTTCCGTGCGCGTTCATCGCCTTTGGCTTGAGCAGCTGCCATTCAGAAAACACGGCCCCAAAAAATCAAGGTAACCGTCCTCAGGTACAGGAGATTTCTATCTTAAAATTGGACTCGTTGCAGTCAGAACTTCCCAATGCGATCCTCATTGATGTTCGTTCCGATTACGAATGGGAGGCAGGGCACCTCGAAGGAGCTGCATTCATATCGTACGATTGGGACCACCGTCTGGATACGTTGAAATCGCTTCCAGAAGACCGCCCCATCCTCGTTTATTGCGAGGCAGGCGGACGCAGCGGAGTCATTACGGAAGAGCTCCGAATCATGGGTCACCCATATATCATTGATCTCATTGGCGGCATGGAGGAGTGGACGAATAACAATGCCCCCGTCGCATTTGGGGCGCCAGTAGCCCTTCCTTAATCCTCGACTCACCTACTGATCAACGGAAGGCTCCAAGCGGAAGCCCACATCCGAAATGCCAGGCAAAGGGTCTATTCGCATACCATGCGCAATGGAAATCGCGTAATCACCTGTCAATGGAAACCCCATTGCGCGGCGAAAACCAATGCGGTGATCGACCATGTTACCAAAGCCTGAACCCAGCCAATTGCCTCTTTTGTCCGCAAGTTGACAGCTCAAGGTGTCTCTCAGCATGCGACCATTGGGAAATGTGAAGTCAACATACAGATATATGTTGCTGAAGGGATACTGCTGGTCATGCCGCAGATCGACGAAAAAATCATAGCGAGCAAGGGTGTCTACGACCTGCCATTCAAACACGGCAACTTCCTCAGCCTGCCATCCGGGATTCATCTCAAAAGGCTTCGATCCAGCGAAAAACGCATCTGTTCCGCATGCTCCGATCATCATCGCACCGAAGGCCAAGGACCACCCAATCGATCGCTTGGATGCCTTCAAGAGCTTTTGGGCTTGTTAGATTTTGGACGGCGGCGATTGTTTGGCTTATTCGATGAAGAAGGCTTCCCCGATGCCGACGGCTTATTCGAGGATCCATCTGGCCCCTTCGAATTACCAGATGACGACTTGTTTCCGCCTGATCCTTGAGGCTTGCGACGTTTGTTTCGGTTGGGTCGGTTCTTTCGACGACGACGCTCCTCATCAAATCGGGTCAAACTGTCCTGTCCCACTACATTGGAATACACCTCATCCACTTCATCAGGCTTCTCCTCTAAGGCGAACTCACTGAGGCTATGCGGGTACTCCCCGCGTTCATTCATCGCAAGTAGCTCCTGCATGTCCTCCAACGAAACCGGCACGGGACCGTTGTTGCCACTGTCTGGGGCAATAAGGTAAACGAGCCGTTTGAAAATATCCATTTTGAAGACAAACGCCATGCCCTTCTTCAGCTTGATCTTCGCGTTAGGAGAAGGGAAACCCTTAACCGCCTCGACGTACTGGTCCAGCTCAAAATTCAAACAGCACTTCAACTTACCGCATTGTCCAGCGAGCTTTTGCGGATT
>JGI20156J14371_10003199_pt1 | contig 12360 bp, 9 predicted proteins | sample COG_06_FD_14371 | JGI IMG/M metagenome (IMG submission 14371)
TATGGGTGCGGGTATTTTCAGATTGAGAGAAGACTTGTTTGAGCAGCGCGAGTTGTCTGAACGCTGAAAATACCTGTACCCATGGGACCGATCACAGGGGCACTGGCAGGGTCTATGGGGGCTTGGTGCCAGCTTGAAGGAGACCTTTCCCTGAGGTCAAGATGACAGAATGTGCGACATGGGACAGGCGCAGTGAAGAACCTCAGGCATAAAAAAAGCGGCCCGAAAGCCGCTTCTTTACACTGCCAAAAAAGACCCTACCAACCGGTAATTTCTTTCAGGCCAGCGCCGATGTCAGCCAGACTGCGAACAGTTTTAACACCAGCATCTTCAAGCGCCGCAAACTTCTCGTCTGCAGTGCCCTTACCGCCAGAAACAATCGCGCCAGCATGGCCCATACGCTTACCGGCAGGTGCGGTAACACCAGCAATATAAGACACAACAGGCTTAGTTACATTGGCTTTAATATAAGCCGCGGCTTCTTCTTCTGCTGTTCCGCCGATTTCGCCGATCATGACGATGGCTTCGGTGGCGGGATCTTTTTCAAACAGTTCGAGAATATCGATAAAGCTTGAACCTGGAATCGGGTCGCCACCAATGCCAACACAGGTAGACTGGCCAAAACCATAATCAGTGGTTTGCTTAACCGCTTCGTAGGTCAGAGTACCTGAACGAGAAACGATGCCGACTTTGCCGGGCAGGTGAATGTGGCCGGGCATAATGCCGATCTTGCATTCGCCTGGGGTGATTACACCTGGGCAGTTTGGTCCGATTAGGCGCACGCCTAAGGTGTCGCAAACTACTTTACAGTCGAGCATATCCTGAGTTGGAATACCTTCAGTGATACAGACAACCAGCTTTAGGCCTGCGTTAGCGGCTTCGAGGATGGAGTCTTTGCAAAATGGTGCCGGCACATAGATTACCGAGGCTTCTGCGCCTGTGGCTTCTACGGCTTCTGCAACAGTGTTAAACACTGGCAGACCAAGGTGGGTTGTACCGCCTTTGCCTGGTGTTACGCCGCCAACCATTTTAGTGCCGTACTCGAGGGCTTGCTCTGAGTGAAAGGTGCCCTGTCCGCCGGTAAAGCCCTGACAGATAACCTTTGTGTCACGATTAATTAAGATAGACATATTAGTTACCTCCAGCAGCTTTAACTGCCTGTTGTGCTGCGTCGGTTAGGCTGGTGGCGGCAATAATAGCCAGACCAGATTCAGCCAGCTTTTTAGTGCCTAGCTCTGCGTTGTTACCTTCCAAACGAACAACCACTGGAATCTTAACGCCAACTTCTTCTACGGCACCGATAACACCATCTGCAATCAGGTCACAGCGAACAATGCCGCCAAAGATATTGATCAGTACGGCTTTAACATTGCTGTCAGACAGAATAATTTTAAACGCTTCTACTACGCGCTCTTTGGTTGCTCCGCCGCCTACGTCGAGGAAGTTGGCCGGTGAACCACCGTGTAGATGAACAATATCCATGGTGCCCATGGCCAGACCAGCGCCATTGACCATGCAACCAATATTGCCGTCTAGGGCAACATAGTTGAGCTCAAACGAAGCAGCATGGGCTTCACGAGCATCTTCCTGTGAGGGGTCGTGCATCGCTTTAATCGCTGGCTGGCGGTACAGTGCGTTGCCATCGATAATCACTTTGGCATCTAGGCAGTGAAGATTGCCTTCGTCAGTAATAACCAGTGGGTTAACTTCCAATAGCTCTAAATCTTTCTCTTTAAACAGCTTGGCGAGACCCATAAAGATCTGTACAAATTGCTTAACCTGAACGCCTTTTAGGCCCAGTTTAAAAGCAAGGTCACGGCCTTGGTAGGGCTGTGCGCCTGTGAGGGGATCAATAATCGCCTTAAGAATTTTTTCGGGGGTCTCTTCGGCCACTTTCTCAATCTCTACGCCGCCTTCGGTGGAGGCCATAAAGATAATCCGACGAGTACCGCGATCAACCACAGCGCCAAGATATAACTCTTGGTCGATGTTGGTGCAGGTCTCAACCAGGATACGGCTAACCGGCTGCCCTTTGGCATCGGTTTGATAGGTGACCAGGTTTTTGCCTAACCACTGCTCGGAGAATGCTTCGATTTCGGCTTTCGAGCTAACCAGCTTTACGCCGCCCGCTTTACCGCGACCACCAGCGTGGACCTGAGCTTTAACGACCCATTTATCACCACCAATGACATCGGCAGCGGCGACAGCTTCTGCTACGGTTTCTGCGGCGATGCCTTTCGACACTGGCAGTCCATATTCGGCAAAAAGCTGCTTACCCTGATATTCATGCAGGTTCATACTTTAGTTCCCGTTAATTTGTTAAATGAATAAAGCAACGGAGCTACCTGAAAGTAACTCCGCGTAGTAATTGCTGCGGATTAACGACGCTTGCGATTTGGCATGTGAATAGCCGCACCGTTGACCGCCAGAGCAGCTTCATGGACAGCTTCCGACAGTGTCGGATGGCTGAATACCGTCATGCCGAGGTCTTCTGCACTGGAGCCAAACTCCATGGCAATCGCGACTTGCTGCACCAGATCTGCCGCGCTTGGCCCGACAATATGACAACCCAGAATGCGATCGGTGTCGGCATGAGCGATAATCTTGACCATGCCATCGGAATCATTAGCCGCAACCGCGCGACCAATGGCAGCGAATGGAAAAGTACCGACATTGTAAGGCTCACCAGCTGCCTTTATCTGCTCTTCCGTCTGACCCACTGAAGCAACTTCGGGGTGAGTGTAAATAACATTTGGTACGATGTCATAGTTCATTTGCGCCTTGTGACCGGCGATGACTTCGGCAACCATAACGCCCTCTTCCGAGCCTTTGTGCGCCAGCATCGGGCCGCGCACCAGATCGCCAATGGCATAGACTCCAGGAACATTGGTTGCGCATTGCTCATTAACAAAAATCGAACCACGCTCGTCTAACTGTACGCCACTCTCGGCGGCCAACAGGCCATCGGTGAAGGGGCGGCGACCGACACAGACGATCAACTTGTCGAATGTCTCATGCTGCTCAGACCCATCCGCTGTGACGTAGGTTACATCGACCTTCTTAGCGTTAATTTTAGTACCGGTAACGCGGGCGCCAAGACGAATATCGAGGCCCTGCTTGGTAAAGATTTTCTTCGACTCTTTGGCGATGCCTTTATCCATAATCGCCAAGAAATCTTCCATGGCTTCAAGCAATACCACATCGGAACCGAGGCGATTCCAAACAGAACCCAACTCGAGGCCAATCACGCCAGCACCGATCACGCCAAGGCGCTTGGGTACTGCACCAATTTCCAGCGCACCAGTAGAGTCGACAATTAAGTCGCCATCAACCGGGGCAACCGGGATAGCGATAGGCAGAGAGCCAGAGGCGAGTATCACATTGTCCGCTTGCAACACCGAGACATTGCCGTCGTTGTCGGTCAGCTCAACTTTCTTGCCAGCCAGTAATTTACCTGTGCCGTATAACCCAGTGACGCCATTGGCCTTAAACAGACCAGCGATACCGCCAGTAAACTGTTTGATAATTTTATTTTTGCGCTCGAGCATCGCGGCGATATCAATTTTCACACCAGAGGTGCTGATACCATGAATGCCAAGTTCTTCTTTGGCTTCGTGATATTTAAACGAACTATCGAGCAATGTCTTGGAGGGGATACAGCCAACGTTGAGACAAGTTCCGCCATTGACACCCTTGCCTTCAGCGTCTTTCCACTTTTCAATACAGGCAGTCTTAAGGCCCAATTGAGCCGCGCGAATAGCCGCAACATAACCCGCTGGACCACTGCCAATAACCACTACATCATATTTTTCTGACATGTTATTTCCTATAAATATCAAAAACTTAAAGTTTAAATCTCAAGTAAAATCTTAGCAGGATCTTCGATCAATTCCTTAATCGTCACAAGGAACTGCACCGCACCTTTGCCGTCAATTAAACGGTGGTCATAGGACAGTGCCAAGTACATCATGGGTCGAATCTTGACCTCACCGTTTATGGCTACTGGGCGCTCCTGAATTTTGTGCATACCGAGAATCGCTGACTGCGGCGGGTTGATAATTGGCGTTGAAATCAGAGATCCATAAACACCACCATTGGTAATGGTGAAGGTACCGCCGGTCATTTCATCGATAGTCAATTTGCCATCGCGCGCTTTCATAGCGTAGTCGTAGATACCATTTTCAATATTGGCAATGCTCATATTTTCAGCGCTGCGCAATACTGGAACCACTAAGCCGCGCTCAGTTGACACCGCCACACCAACATCCTGATAACCGTGATACACAATGTCTGTGCCATCGATAGACGCATTGACCGACGGGTAGCGCTTTAAGGCTTCAACCGCTGCCTTGACAAAGAAACCCATAAAGCCAAGACGAGTACCATTGTGTATCTTGGTGAACTCATCTTTGTACTGCTTGCGCAAATCCATCAGAGCAGTCATATCCACTTCGTTAAACGTGGTCAGTGATGCGGTTGTCTGAGTGACCTCTAAGAGTCGCTCAGCGATGCGCGAGCGCATCCGTGTCATGGCCACACGGCGCTCTACTCGATCACCGGTTTCAAGTGGCGCTTCTGCAGTCACCGCAGGCGCTGCTGCAGGCGTTGCAACTGCCGCTGCCGCTGGCGGATTAAAGTTGACTACGTCTTCTTTAGTGATGCGCCCGCCCTTGCCCGTGCCGACTATCTGATTGACGTCGATGCCACGCTCTTCAGCAAGCTTTTTAGCGGCTGGATTAATCAAACCGCCCGACGCGGTTGGCTCAGCCGCATCAGCAGCCGACTCAGCGACTGGCGCAGCACTTGGAGCCGATGCAGCAGCACTCTCTTCAATCAGTGCAATCACTTCATTTCCGAGGACCGTGTCGCCTTCCTTCTTAAGAATTTCAGTGAGTATGCCAGCGGCTGGCGCGACGACTTCCAACACCACTTTGTCTGTCTCAATATCAACAATGAGTTCATCGCGTTTGACGCTTTCGCCAACCTGCTTGTGCCAGGTTGCCAGCGAACCTTCTTGAACGGATTCCGGATATGTCGGCGCCTTGATTTCAATGGCCATCTAATTTTTCCTTTGCTACGAGTCTGAATTCAGAGCTTCATCAATAAATTGTTTTTGTTCTTCCAAGTGCGTCGACATATAACCGCAGGCAGGCGCGGCGGAACTGGCACGGCCTACATAACGCAAATGGATCATTGGGTNGANATGCTGCAACACATGCCGCATATGGTGCTGACTACTGTACCAGGCACCTTGATTCATGGGTTCTTCCTGACACCATACGGCATCTTTGATATTGCTATAACGCTGCAATACCGCTTCCAGCTCGGCATCGGGGAACGGATAGAGCTGTTCGATTCGTATCAACGCAATATTGTCGATATCGCGAGCCTGACGTTCTTCCAGCAGGTGGTAATACACTTTGCCAGAACAGAGAACCACGCGCGTCACCTTAGCGGCATCGACCTCACTGTCATCGATAACGTTCTGGAATTCACCGTTAGCCAGCTCTTCCAGCGACGAGGTTGCCAACTTGTGACGGAGGATCCACTTTGGACTCATGATCACCAAGGGTCGACGCATCGGGCGAATGGCCTGGCGGCGCAAGAGATGGAAAATTTGTGCCGGGGTGGTCGGGATAACAACCTGCATATTGTGCTCAGCACAGAGTTGCAGGAAGCGCTCGAGGCGCGCCGAGGAGTGCTCTGGACCCTGCCCTTCGAAACCGTGAGGCAACAACATGGTGAGGCCAGATAGACGGCCCCATTTGTGTTCGCCACTGGCAATAAACTGATCGATAACAACCTGCGCACCATTGGCAAAATCACCAAATTGCGCTTCCCAGATAATCAGCCCTTTCGGCGCAGTGGTGGCGTAGCCATATTCGAAAGCCAGTACCGCCTCTTCCGACAGCACCGAATCGTAAATATCAAATTGTGGCTGATTGTCGGCGATATGGGCCATCGGTAGATAGGCTTCGCCATCTTTCTGATTAAACACCACGGCATGGCGATGGGAGAAAGTGCCGCGACGCACATCCTGACCAGTAATGCGGATTGGGTAGCCCTCTTCCAAGAGAGTGCCGTAGGCCAACAGTTCAGCCATACCCCAGTTTAGCGGCAGAGCCCCACCGGCCATTTTGCGGCGATCATCGTATATTTTGCTGACCTGGCGCTGCACCTTAATGCCATCGGGAATATCGATAATTTTAGCGGCGACAGCCTGCAGCTGCTTTAGGGCGAGGCCGGTATTGGCTGGCGTGCGCCAATCATGGCCAAGGTAGGGCTCCCAGTTGACAAACAAAGTGGTATCCGGCTCGCGCACTAGGTTGTGCACAACGAACTCGCCGTTATCCAATCTGGCGCGGTAATCATTCGACATTTCATTGGCTTGATCTTGGTTGATCACTCCTTCAGACACCAACTTTTGCGAATACAGTTCACGCGTGGTTGAGTGCTTGCGGATCACGTCATACATCAAGGGCTGTGTCGAAGATGGTTCATCGGTTTCATTGTGACCGCGACGGCGATAACAGACCAAGTCGATCACTACGTCTTTACCAAACTCATAGCGATAGTCCATCGCCAACATGGCTGCGAACATCACTGCGTCGGGGTTATCACCATTGACATGCAGAATCGGCGCCTGAACCATCTTGGCAATATCAGTACAGTATTCGGTTGAGCGCGCATCGTCCTGACGGCTAGTAGTAAAGCCGACCTGATTGTTGATCACAATATGAATCGATCCGCCGGTTTTGTAGGCGCGAGTCTGGGATAGCTGGAAGGTTTCCATGACCACGCCCTGACCGGCAAATGCCGCATCACCGTGCATCAAGATCGGCACCACTTTCTCGCCAGTGCGATCATCGCGGCGATCCTGTCGCGCGCGACCGGAGCCGATCACAACCGGACATGAAATCTCAAGGTGCGATGGGTTAAAGCCCAGCGCCATGTGCACTTCACCACCGGGCGTCATCACATTGGATGAAAAGCCCTGATGGTACTTCACGTCACCAGAGGTATTAACCAGACGCTTGCCTTCGAATTCTTCAAATAACTCTGCTGGGTTCTTACCGAGAATATTAACCAGCACATTGAGGCGGCCGCGGTGGGCCATGGCCATAACAATCTCTTTGCCACCATACTCGCCAGCGCGACGCACCAGACAGTCCAGCAACGGAATTAAACTTTCACCGCCCTCGAGACCAAAGCGTTTGGTGCCGGGGTATTTTGAATCGAGGTGCTTTTCCAAGCCCTCGGCAGCGGTCAGACGATTCAGTACATCGACCCGCGCCTCATCACCGTAGGTCGGCTTGGAGCGCACACTCTCAAAGCGCTGCGCCAACCACTGCTTTTCAGCAAACGAGGTAATGTGCATATACTCAGCACCGAGCGAACCGCAGTAAGTCTCTTCCAGTGATTCAACAATCTCGCGCAGAGTGGCTTCCTGTTTGCCAAAATACAGCGGGCCAGTTTGAAACGTGGTATCGAGATCGGCTTCGGTGAGGCCATGAAAATGCAGATCCAAATCGGCAACATCTTCGCGAATCATTAAACCCAGTGGGTCTAGATTGGCTTTTTGATGTCCGCGAAAGCGGTAGGAACTGATTAACTGAACAACCTTAACCTGCTTGCGCTCATGCTCGAGGTGAATACCCCCAGAACCAGGTGCTGGTGTTGGACGCGCTTGACGACGACCGAGCAGCTCAAAATGCTGGACAATCGTTGCATGGGAAATATCGGGTGCGCTGCTACCATTAGTGCGCGGCAACGTATCGAAAAAATTGCTCCACTGATCAGGTACACCATTGCGATCATGCAAGTAAGTGTCGTAGAGATCTTCTATGTATGCAGCGTTACCACCAGAAAAGTGGGAGGAGCGACGGAAGTGCTCCATAGGGCCCTCAGGCATTACTGATATTCCCCTTTCAAGTAGTCGGAACAGGCTAGTTTATGGGCGGGTATTCTAAACGCCTAAACCGCAAACGGCCAGTAAAAACTGGCCGTTTGGGTAGGGCAAAACGCGATTAAGCTTTGAATGAGGGTTAATTAACCGTCAAGTCGCACTTCTTACCAACATGTTGCGAATGTGGCCAATTGCTTTGGTCGGGTTTAGACCTTTCGGACAAACTTGAACACAGTTCATAATGCCGTGGCAACGAAACACACTAAACGGATCATCGAGNTTAGCCAGACGCTCTTCGGTTGCGGTGTCTCGGCTATCCGCGAGGAAGCGATAGGCCTGCAACAAACCGGATGGTCCGATAAATTTATCCGGGTTCCACCAGAACGAGGGACAGGCTGTTGAACAACAGGCGCAGAGAATGCACTCATAGAGACCGTCCAGCTTGGCGCGTTCCTCGGGCGACTGCAGACGCTCAATTGCAGGTGCCGGCGTGTTGTTGATCATATACGGCTGAATCTTCTCGTACTGAGCATAGAACTGGCTCATATCGATCACCAGGTCGCGAATCACTGGCAAACCAGGCAGCGGGCGAATAACCAATTTGTTTTTCTTAACCGCTTCAGACAGCGGCGTAACGCAGGCCAGTCCGTTTTTGCCTGAGATATTCATGCCATCGGAACCACAGACACCTTCACGGCATGAGCGGCGGAAGACTAGGGTTGGATCTTCAACCTTCAGCTTCTCAAGCACATCCAGAACCATAATATCTTTGCCCTGAGTGTCGATCTGAAAATCCTGCATATAAGGCTCTTGATCAACTTCCGGGTTATAGCGATAAATACTGACGTTTAACATATGTCTAACAACCCCTTGCTTAGTAGGTACGAATTTTAGGTTCGAAGGCTTCACGGGTTTTCAGCGTGAAATTCACGCCGCGCTTACCCACTCGTTTGTCGTCCGGGAAGAACACTGAGTGGCACAACCAATTCTCATCGTCGCGCTCTTTAAAGTCATCGCGAGCGTGGGCGCCGCGGCTTTCAGTGCGCGCTTCAGCAGTGATCGCCGTGGCTTCAGCCACTTCAAATAGATTCTGCAGTTCCAGCGCTTCAATGCGAGAGGTGTTGAAAGCGTTGCTCTTATCACCCAGCGCGACATTCTCGATGCGCGGGCGCAGTGCCGCCAACTTGGCGATACCTTCCTGCATAAAGTCACCGCGACGGAATACGCCAAAGTAATTCTGCATAATGGTTTGCAGCTCAGCGCGCAACACTGCGGCGTTTTCACCGCCAGTTGAATCATTGAGACGGTTCAAGCCGGCCATAGCCGCTTCGATATCGGCTTCGCTAGCATCTTTAAGATCGACACCTTCGCGCAATTGCTGCTCAATAAACATGCCCGACGCGCGACCAAAGACAACCAGATCAAGCAGCGAGTTGCCACCCAAACGATTGGCACCGTGAACCGAAACACAGGCTGCTTCACCACAGGCATAGAAACCTTCGATCACCTGATCATTGCCTTCACTGTCGATCGTCAGTGCCTGACCGTTAACATTGGTCGGGATACCGCCCATCATGTAGTGACAGGTTGGAACCACGGGAATGGGCTCTTTAACTGGATCGGCGTGGGCAAAGGTTCGCGACAGTTCAAGAATACCGGGCAATTTGGCATTCAAGGTTTCTTCACCGAGGTGATCAAGCTTCAAATAAACATGATCGCCATCGGGACCACAGCCGCGGCCTTCTAAAATTTCCAGAACCATCGATCGTGCCACCACATCGCGGCCAGCGAGATCTTTAGCATTGGGTGCATAACGCTCCATAAAGCGTTCGCCATCCTTATTGACCAAATAACCACCTTCGCCACGACAACCCTCGGTGACCAATGTGCCGGCACCGTGAATACCAGTGGGGTGGAACTGCCACATCTCGATATCCTGAACCGGGAAGCCTGCACGCAGCGCCATACCAATTCCGTCACCAGTACAGATGTGAGCATTAGTCGTCGACGCATAAATGCGCCCTGCTCCGCCGGTGGCGAATACAGTGGCCTTGGTCTTAACGTAAACCGTCTCACCGGTTTCGATATTGATGGCGACAACCCCTACCACGGCGTTGTCGGCGTTCTTAACAATATCAACCGCAAACCATTCGTTTAAAAAGGTTGTTTCATTTTTCAGATTCCCCTGATACAGGGTATGCAGTAGCGCGTGACCTGTACGGTCAGCCGCGGCGCAGGTGCGAGCCGCTTGGCCGCCGTTACCGAAGTCTTTTGACTGGCCACCAAATGGACGCTGGTAGATACGACCCTCTTCAGTGCGCGAGAATGGCAGCCCCATGTGCTCCAGTTCGAAAATCGCTTCCGGGCCGGTCTGACACATATATTCGATGGCTTCCTGATCACCAATATAATCAGACCCCTTGATCGTGTCGTACATATGCCACTGCCACTGATCATTGGGATCATCACTGGCAATCGCACAGGTAATACCACCCTGAGCGGATACGGTATGCGACCGCGTTGGAAACACCTTGGTAATCACTGCGGTTTTGTATCCAGACTGCGCCAACTGCAGAGCAGCGCGCATTCCGGAGCCACCACCGCCGACAATTACGGCGTCGAAACTCATTGTTCTAATGTTAGCCATTTACTTAAATTCCCCAGAGAATGTCGATAGCCCAGACCACGTATAGCAAGGTAACTGCCATCATGCCCAGCTGAAAAATGATACGTAATATCGTAGCTTTTGGCCCAATCAGTCGCACGGTTATATAGTCCGTTAAGACACACCACATGCCGATCCACGCGTGAGCCGCGATCGACAGAATCGTCAACAGACTGAACATACGCATCGGCAACGTGCTATTAAGAGCAGCCCATTGGGTATAGGTGAGATCTGGCGTGGCGATTAAGTAGCCAACAATAAAGATTAAATAAGCGGTCATCACAACTGCGGAGACTCGTTGAATAAGCCAATCTGACAACCCGCTGCGACCGAGGCTCGTGACTGTAGTTACCATAAGAAAACCCACCCTGTGACTAACGCAATAAGAACGACAGCGACCACCAATGCAATCCAAGCTGTCACTCGACCACTTTCAAAGGACTCTTCACCCAAGCCGAAATCCATAATCAGATGCCTGATGCCGGCCACTGCATGATAGGCCAGCGCCGCCAAACTGCCCCAGATAATAAACTGACAAATCGGGTTGGCGAAAAACGTTTTAACACCGTCAAAGCTCTGCTCGGAAGCTAGACTCGCGTCAAGCAGCCAGAGAAAAACAGCGACGGAAAAAAACAAAATCACACCAGACGCTCGGTGCAAAATCGATACATAAGAAGTTATTGGAAGCCTGATCGTTCCAATATCAAGATTGACAGGTCTTTTATTGTCCACGGCGGGTATTACCTTAAAAGTGGTGATCCGTATAAACGGAGATGAATTTAAACTGAATTCAATTAACGTGAAACGACTTAACAAAGTAAATCTAACACTGACCGCCCTAGGGGCAGAATGGTCAGGGATTGGATGGCGCAGAAGTATAATTACTAGGCGCACCAAATTCAATTCGGATTAGCGAAACAAATTTAGAAATCTGCTGCGAAAAAATTGCTTGGAAGGCAATCCAATTACTCTGCCCCCACTGACACTTAGCTTGGCAATCAGAAAATCACCGTCAAGATCACAACTCGATATTTGACTAATGAATAATGGGTATCCAACAGAGACCTCTAACGCTTGATAAACGGCCCTACCAAAGCAGCTTGAATACCCACGATAGTTGACAATTTGCGTCGAACATCTATAGTTGCCCCTCGAAATTTCCGCTTCGCCCACCACGTTACACCAGAGGATCCTGCATGAGTAATCGCAAAGCCACGCTATCTATTGAGGGCAAAGCGCCCATTGAGCTGCCTATTTTAGAGGGCACACTGGGCCAAGACGTCATCGATATTGGCACTCTCGGCTCAAACAATATTTTTACTTACGATCCCGGCTTTTCGGCGACCGCAGCCTGTAAATCTGACATTACGTATATCGATGGAGACAAAGGCATTCTGCTGCATCGCGGCTATCCCATTGAGCAACTGGCAGACAAATCAGATTACCTCGAAACCTGCTACCTACTGCTGGAAGGCGCTCTGCCAACTGCCGAGCAGAAAGTCGAGTTTGAAAACACTATCAAGTATCACACCATGGTAAACCGCTCGGTTGAGCACTTTATCAGCGGCTTCCGCTACGACGCTCACCCCATGGCAATGCTCTGTGGAGTCGTCGGTGCAATGTCATCGTTCTATCATGACTCCCTGGATATCACCAACGAAGAGCACCGTAAGATCTCTGCTCACCGCCTGATTGCCAAGATTCCAACGATTGCCGCAATGTGTCACAAGCACTTTACCGGCCAGCCGTTTATCTACCCGGACAACTCACTGTCGTATTCAGAGAACTT
>JGI20156J14371_10003206_pt1 | contig 12345 bp, 14 predicted proteins | sample COG_06_FD_14371 | JGI IMG/M metagenome (IMG submission 14371)
GTCGACGACGAGAAGGTCGTCGAGAAGGTCGTCGAGAAGGTCGTCGAGAAGGTCGTCGAGTCGTCGACGACCGACGACGACGTCACCGACCGCCGATCATTCGACGCGTCTCTTCGTGGTTTCGACGAGTGTCTCCGGCGACACGCGTGTGCGTCGAAGGCGCTCGCGGAAGGGTTCGACGTCGTGCTCGTCGTGAGACACCCGACGACGATACTGAAGATGTTCGAACCTCCGAAACGCGTCGCGTCGTTGTTCGAGCGGGCGGGCGACTCGATTCCCGATTTTCTCTCGACGCCGAAACGCACGATATACGTCAAGAACAGCGCGCGGTCGTGTCGCGAACGCGCGACGCGACGAGGGCGAGACGACGAGAAACACCTCGACGAGGACGCGTTCGAGGCGTGGCACGAGAGACTCGATGATTTGATGCGCGAACGCGAGGTTTCGGGAGGCGAAGTGTTCACGTTCGACACGTTCGGCGCGGACTCGTCGCAGGTCGTCCCCGCCGTCGTCGGGTGTTTAGGATTCTGATTTTATTACATGTTTTCAGTTATCCCTGAGTCTCTTCCACGCCATACGCACGGACTGCGGAATCTTATCCTTCGGGAACTCGTGATAGGCGAGGTATGCCTCGGTCGGCTGGATGAGCTCCATGACGTGCGCCGGCTGGCAGTAGTAGCACGTGTCGCCGCCTCGCCATGTCGCGCCGCAGCGCATGTTCTCGACCAGGGCGGACTTATGACGGTCGCACGACGGACAGTTCTCCTCGTGTTCGTATCGGTGCGTCTTGCAGACGTGGAGTAGCGCTTTTCGCTTCGCGTGCGCCAGACCGCACACGTAGACGATCGTGTCCCACGGAGTCTTCGGGTCGACGTCGGGATCGAACGTGGTCGGGTGCATAGCGTAGGTACCGAAAGAGGTCGCCATTTTTTTTGTCTTTGTTTATTCTCACGGGACCACTTTTATGCCTTCGTCTCGCGCGAAAAAAAATCAAACCGAACACGCGCGCCGCGTAACACGAAGCACGCGAAAAAAAAATGGGTCCTTCTCCTTCTCCGCGGGCGCGGCGGCGCAACGTGGACAAAAGGCGCCAAATATTCCAAGATTTTAAGCGTCTGTGGAAATACAGCGGACACGGTGTTTACAAAGTCAACGCCGCGCGCGGTGCGTCCCACGACGACGGGGAGCGCACCCAAACCACGCGCCATCTCAGGATCAACTTCGGCGAGACGTTCGCCGAGGGAGAAGCGTTCTACAGCGATCCCGATCGGGATCGCTTCGTCGCGTATCTGCTGCACGCCGCGTCCAAGGGAGCTGTCGCGAAGAATGCCGACGTCAGTCGGGTTTTCGTGGCCAAACGCAAAGGCGGGAATTACGACGTCGACGACGGCGAGATCAGACGCATCGGTTGCACTAGAAAAGACCTCTACGAACTGTTTCGGGGTTTCCCGACCGCCGACGAACGCGTGCGCGTCGAAGGTGGTGGTCGAGCTCTCGTGTTCGCCCACGACGCCCTCGTGACGGCCAGAACGACGGAGAGTCCGACAACAGCGAGACCGACACTGCCTTGCTAGCACGCGCGACGTCGCTCCGATTAATAAATTATTATTTCAATGATACGTACCCCCGCACGGACACCGGGGCGTCATCTCGTCTAACCATTCGACCACTCGTTTCGCCTCCTCGAATTCCGAGCCCACCGCCGCGGCGCACGTCAAAAAATTCGTCCCAAACCCTCGCGCCATCATCCACTCGAGCGCCTCGAGGTTACCCCGTCTCGCCGCCGCCGCGCACGCTCTCGAGTCGTGAGGACACCTTCGTTCCCTCAGCGCGCGAAGGACGTCGACGTTCCCCCCCGCGGCGGCCCTCTGGAAAGTCTTCGTCGTCAGTGGACACCCGTTCGCCAGAGCCCACCTCGCGTTCTCCTCGGTGGTCGTCATGTACCTCCGCACGGAGAGACGCGCGTCGTCGTCGCGACACCTCGCCGCCGATTCGTCGACGCGTAACGCGACGGTGCGACACTCGGTCGATACGCGCGCGAACGCCGCGACGTCGCGTTTGTCGTCGAGTTTCGAGACGACCCGTTCGAGGACGTCGAGAGATAAAGAAGATAATAGAGCGGAACTTTTTCGAGTCGTCATCGAACTCGTAAAAAACAAACCTCAGTTAATAATTTATAATTTCATCCACTAACGAGTCACTCGTCGTCCGACGACCCCGGAAAAGAAAACGGGGGTTTAAGGGGGCGGAGCCCCCTTCTAAACGAACAGGACGATCTCGTTTCTTCTGCTGAATTTTTGTGGCGTCGACGTGTCGTAGGTGGCGAAGAGCGCGTCTCTCCGTCGAGTGGTTCCCGGGACTGCCGACCGCCCGAGAACGCGTCGAAACCTCGCCGTTCGTCGTCTCACCTCGTCGTCGTCGACGAGTGTCCCCTCGAAGGGCATGGCGAACGCGAGGCGCCGAGGTTCGTAAAACACGCCGACGGGCGTCGAGAACGCGGCGAACGTCGACGTCGCGAGCGCCGTCAGAGGATGCGCGTCCTCGATATACGCGAACATCCGCAGGAGGATGACGTTGTCGTCGTCGGAGCGGCGTGCGATCGCCGACTCGGGCGGTGCGAGGCTGCCGGTCATCGCGGGAACGGGGGGTTCGACGCCGAACGCGCGAGCGTACGCCGCGATCTTTCCGAACGCCTCGGTCGCCGTTCGTCCCGCGGCCGTGATCCAACACGTCGTCTCGTACGCGCGACACTCGATGAGTCTTCCGGCGTCGACGGCGTCGACGAGTCGACCGGTTCGGTCGATCCAACCGAGAGACGCGTGATGAGGAAAATGCGCCGCCGCGTGGTTCATTTTTTTTTTCCACGAGTCGTCGTCGTGCGCGCGTTTGTGTGTGTATGTAGTATTATTAAAAATTTAATTACTACTCACTGGAACTTGAACAAATCGGCGAAAGTCATTTTGGGGTTGTCTCTGACCCCGCGGTACACGGGGACGGCGATGGGCTCGTGGTCGCATTCGATGGTGCACGATTCGTAGAGGGCCTCATAGACGGTGAGGTCGTGCTCTTCCTCGAGGAGAAGGAGGGCTTGGGTGATGAAGGGGCGCTCGTCGACATCCTGGAGCATCTCGTGGAACTTGGACTTGGAGAACCAGTGACGTTCTTCGCCTATCGCGGAGGGTTCTTTGACCAGCATATTATCGCGCACGTAGGCGTATGCGGGGTATTCGGGGTCGTCGTCCGCCGCGGCGATCTCGTCCGCGAGGTACGTGCAGGTCATGATCGACTCGATGCCACCGGCGATGTTCGAGAGAAACGACGCGACGGAATCGGAAAAAACACCGGACATTTTTTTTTCGTTTTATTTTTCGAAAAAGTCCGCGCGCGAGTGTTGTGTTGTGTCGTGTCGGAAAATATTTTATTTTTATTTACACACCTAAACGCGCGCCTCGCGACAAAAACTCCGCGCACGACGACGCCAACGGGTGATTCGAACGACTCGACGTCGACGTCGACATGACGAGTGACGACAGAGGGTGTCGCGCGATCGTCGGCCATCGACCCGTCGCAGAATCCCGCGTCGCCAAGAGATAGTACGTCGTCGTCCCGAAAACAGCGATCGCCGCGTGTCGCGCGTCGTCACCACCGTCGCCGTCGCCGTCGCGACGTCGTCGACCCGCGTGTTCGACGTCTATTCTCGTGATTCGTCTATCACCCTCGTCGTCTTCGAAGACGAACGCGCCGATCTCTCGCGTCTCGTTCTCCGCGTCGAACGCGACGACTCTCTCGGCGTCGGCGCGACACCCGTCTCTCTCGAGCGTGCGAACGATATCACCGAGTCTCGTCGTCATCGTCGACGTCGACGTCGAGTCTCGCGGAGCGACGACGAAGGTCGGCCGCGGCGATAGTTCGTCGACGTCGTCGGCGTCGACGACGTGTCGTCGCATGGCGTCGACGACGCGCGTCACGAGCGTCTCGGGGGGTAGCGCGCGTTCTCTCCTGTGCCGCAAAACCTTCTCGACGACGTGCGCGAGATGTGGCCTGTCTCGCTCCACCGCGCGAAGTTCTTCTTCCGTCCCTTCCCAAGCGCGAAACGCGCACTCGTGTCCCTCCGGAGCGGCGTCTAAAACCGCCGCGACCACGAAAAACGAACGAACCGCGTCGCGCGTCGACTCGACCACCGACGCCGACGCCGACGACGAGACCGTCGACGACGAGACCGTCGACGAGGCCATCGAGTCCGTCGAGTCGAGGAGGAATCGTGGATCGATCCACGGGACGACGAACGACGGCCACGCTCCGATTTCTCTGAGTTCTCTGAGTTCAGGAGTTCTGGTCAGAAGTCTTCGTCTCGCCGCGACGTTCCCCCCCGCGCTCAGGATCCACGCCGCCCCGAACCACTCGCGGTCCCCTCTGACGCGCGAACCGCGAAGGAGACGCAGCGCGAATTTTCTCTGACCTCTGTGCGTGTGAGAGTCGCTCTCGAGGACCTCCGAGAAAGACTCGGCGACGTCCTCGACATCTCTCGGGGCGGCGTTCCACGTCCTCTTCCACGGAGGCAGAACGCGATCCGTATCGTTCATCGGAGGACGCATCGATCGGCCGCCGGAGAACGCGCTCTCGTGTTTGAGTTCCATGAGTCTGAGAGGAGGCCCACCGTTCGTCCTGGCGTGACGCAGAAGACGAGACACGAGACACCGACGCGTGCCGAACGTGGGTCCGAAATCGAAATCGGGATCGACGATCAGGCGTTCGAGGAGACCTCCCGCGAAATCCATCTCGCGAAGGACGCTCGTCAAGGTCGGCGACGGGTTCTTTCCTCGTCCCTTCGGATCGTCTCTTAACCACTCGCGAACCTCGCGTACGTCTCCCGCGCGAGCGGGTCCCGCGCGCCTCTCGAGAGCGTCGAGACTCATCACCACTCGCCTCGACACCCAGAGGGCGTTACCGTCCATCCGTATCTTCCCCGCGGGAACAGCCTCGAGATCGCGCGCGAGTCTCGAGAGCCAATCGAACACGACGACCTCGGTCGTCGCGTCCTCGGGACGTCTTCGTCTCATGGCGTTCGTCGAGTGGTCGGCCGCGTACGCTACGACCGACGCCATGAACGTCGCGTCCCTCGCGCACGTGTCGACGAGAACTCGAGCGAGCGCGTCGCTCATGATAGATCAATGATGTCGCGGCGCGCGAGCGTAGACGGACGGACGAAGTCGTGTCGAGTTAATTAAATTACATTTCACCGCCGCTCAGAGGACAAAAGAGTGCCCCTTGACCACTATCCATCGCGGTTCAGTGTTCGCCTTCATACGGTCGAGTTCGAACACGTTACCCATGATCCTATCGGAACCGATGTTGACGATGTCCCCCGAGCGGAAACCGACGCGGAACTTGGGAATCTTGAGCGTCCGGGGCTGCACGATGTAGGACAACATCTGACCAGACGAGCGATCGATGACGCAGTCGAAGAACCTCTGCACGGACCTGCGCGGCACGGTGAAATCGCCGACGCTCTCTTGGGCCCGTTTGACCGCGGCACAATACTTTTCCACGGCAGCGACGTACTCGTCCGTGACCTCGTCCAACTCGAGATGGTCCGCGAACTCGGACGACCTCGCGACGACGACCCCCCTGTCGTCTCTCTTGGGTTTCTTCGAGACACGAGTCGTCGTCTTAGGCTCGACGGATTCGAGTCCTACGAGCAGCGAGAGTCGAACGCCCTTTTCGAGCGCTCTCGCGCGGCGGGCGCGCGTCATCGTCTTCTCGGCGATCTTTTCAGACCTGGTCATTTTTTTTTGACGGTTGGAGCGTTCGCCTCGGTGCGTGAGAATTATGGCGCCCGAGTATTTAACCGAAACCACAAAACGCACCTCCAGGACGGGGGTCGAAAACAAAAAATCTCGAGTCATGAACCCAGAATTTCTACGAGTCGAAAAACCGACGATTAACCGACTGGTGAACGAGGGACTGGATCCGAGAAAAGTTTGGACGACCAGACTTTTCTATTCCCAGGCGTCTTCCGTGCGCGTTTTTTTCGGTCACGCCGGGTACGGCATAGCGAACAACGCGCGCGCCGTCGACCCGGAGTTCCACGATCACATCACGAAGGAACCGACGCGATGGTTCCGCGGGAAGGCCAAGGAGCGAGACGCGGTCACGGGCGTCGTCAAGACGGTCACGTCGAAGGTCAGGGCGCAGCTTCGTGAACGCGCGCGCAGGGAAGAGATATCCGAGGGTCTCGGGGGCGATCCCGTCGCGTGGTCGAGAGCCATGCTGTTTCACCAGTCGCTCGTCCTCGCGCACGACATGGTGGTGCGGGACGATGCCGTCGCCGGCGGCGCTGACTCGTCGACGACGAAGAAGAAGAAGATGAAGGAGGGTGGACCGAAGATGTTCTGCCTCGCCTCGCCCTGGCAGGCGTTGTACCGCATATCGCGCAAGATCCAGAACGGGGGCGTCGCGGCGGACGTCTCGAAACTCAAGAGCGTGCGATCGGCGTCGTCGAGTCTGAGTTCCGCGGCGTGGAACGAGTCGGGACAACCCCTCGCGGATTGGCCCGCGTGTTCGCTCTACAACCCGCGTTTCGACGAGATGAACGAGACCGGCGCGCGGGAATACTTCTTCACGCTCGACGTCGACGGGGCGAACGCCGTGCCGCCCAGGGACGACGAGACCGTCGACGAGTATCGCGACCGATGCGCCGACGTGATCGCCGAGTTCGAGAACGCGAAGAGGTCTGACCGGCTGCCTCTCATCACCGAACTGACGGAGAAGATTCGCGAGGGGTTCGCCTCGGTCACGAACAGGACGGTACGCGTGTCCTGGCACAAGACCATCGGATGGAAGCCGAGCTGGCGCGCCTACGTCGTCGGCGTCGTGTTCAGGGACATAGACTACGCCAAACACTTCGTGCACTCCGTCCTCGTGCCCCTGTGCGCGCCTCTGATTCACGCGCGGTTCCCCCCGGTCGACGACGAACACGCGAGTCTGATCGACGGCGTGATGGACGTGGGGAACACGTACGGCGTCGGGTTCGACAGGTGTCTCGGGATGGCGAAGCTGGTCAGCGACGACCCGGGGTCCATGCGTTTTCTCGAGGTGAAACCGATGGACCGGTTCAGCGACCCCTCGCTCGTGTCGATGTTCAGCGCGTGTCCGAACGAGTACGTGCTCTCCGTCCTGGGTTGGATGTACCCTCGAACCCTCGACGCGAACGGTGCGACCGAGGACCCCACCGCGCTCTTCCTCGAGTACGCGCACAGCCTCGAGAGGGGGAAACGGTCCGCCTCCACCTCTGGCGGAGGCGGCAAGACGCGTCGCGTGGGTTCCGGGGGCTCGGCCCCCGGTGGAACGCCCGCCGTCGCGGAACTCCCCGAGGACGCCGCGAAGAGAGCGTCGGACCTGTTCGCGGAGGTCATGCGAGACGCGGGGCTCGAGAAGAGCTGGAGAGGCGAGAACGTCGTGTCGGGGCGAGACGGAAGGGGTGAGTACGTCGAGATGTTCTCGGCGGGAACCGGGAAACGGTTCTGCGCGTACAGGTGTCTGGACATGCGCGACGGAGACAAGGAGAATCCGAGGAAAGGCGTGGCGATTCGTTCCAAACCCAAGAGACACGGCGCGGTCGGATCGGAACGCAAGATCATGTTCCGCGCGTACTTCGATCGCGATCGCGACGACGGGCGGTACTGGATCAGGCAGAACTGTTTCAAGTGCGGCGGCAAACTGCAGTACGCGTGCGCGCTCGAACCTCCAGGAGGCGATCTTCGGGCGCACGTCTTCGGGACCGGGGGTGGGGGTGGGGGTGGGACCGAACGAGCCGTCGAAGACGACGGCGGAACACGCGAGCAGGAGAACGACGACCCGAACCTCGCGCTTCGCGATTTCGGGATGGACCTGTGCGTGGCGATAGACGGGATCGTCAGAAAGTTGGACGACGCGTTCGTGTGATAAAAAACCCTAGGAAAAACGAAGGAGAAGGCGCTGATGCCACGGCATATGTTGCAAAAGTAGTCGTCGAATATTCTCGGAAGTAGCCCTTTGAATTAAACTCTGCATCTGCTTGGGTGATACCTTCACGGTCCGATGTCCTAGAAGCGACTTCACGATTCCCTCGTACGCGGAAGGGTCGCGTGAAGAATATATTACGGCTCTTGTCAGCGCGAGATTATTGCCGACACCTGCATTCACTCTTCCGTCGCTCAGAAGCATTTGAACGATATCGGTGAAGCCGTTTGACGCAGATCTCACGATAGAATTGTTAAATGAATTGGGAGACGGGTCTGCTCTTCCGTCTTCCAAAAGCATTTTGACAACCTCGATGTTTCCGGATTCGGCCGCACTTTCCAAAGCACCGGTAAGTCGCATAGCCGAATCTTCGGGATATGCGGAGGATATTATTCGTTCATCGTTCATCATCGCTCCAAAAAAAGCCTCTCTGTTAGCCTCTCTGGGCATTGCCGCGAGGCTCCTGAAGAGGTCCGCCAAGTAGTATTCTTCCCTAAAATCATACGCCGATAAATAAAGCCTGAACGCGTCGATATCGTTGTAGTCGACAGCGCGCCCGAGCAAATTCTGCGCCTCCTCGGGTACTCGAAACCTTAAGTTCTCGGGGTAAGGTTTTCGGAAAGGAACGCGAGTTGTAGGCTCAGTTTCGTTACCGTTTTCTACCCACTCGCGAAGCCCCTTCTCGTTGTAACAGTGCACATTCTTACCGTCATCGGTTCGAATGACCCTTTCGTCATCTTTTCCCAGCTCATCCAATGAAATAGCATCGATGAACTTTTTTTGATCGGCATGATACTCAGTGCTGCATTTCTCATTAAAACACGCATCATTACCCTCGTATTTTTCGCAGTCGAGCAATTCTATGTCCACCGACATCGTGGTTGTATACACAAAAAATAAAATGATGTCTCAATATTTTTATTTTTTTATCATACACTTATATACTGCGACACGAACCTCGCGCTTCGCGGATTCGGAGTGACCTGTGCGAAAAATAAGTCCGCATGAGAAGTGCTCGTCTGATCCCCACGCGCGACCTGTGGCGATGTAAGGACTACGACGAAGGCGCGGAAACGCTCGACGGTGTTTCGTACGAACCCCTCCGCGGCGTGTTCTATCTGTCCAGTGAGACGATGCAAGGGTACAGCGCGAACACGGTGGGAAGGATTCTCAGAGACTTTAAGGGGACGGACCCAGAAGTCTCTGACGTGACCTGGGCGAGATGCGATTATCTACACGCCATGAACACGTCGATTCACGCGGCCGTCAACTCCGGGAACGCGCGTCTCGTCGCGAAGCGCATGGCGGAGGGAGCGGACCCGAACTCGCGCCAAAAGATCACCCCGAACTCGCACTACGAGATCACGCCTTTGATGCGCGCGACGCGTCAAAGGTATCATAAGGTGGCGCGGTGTTTGTTAGACGGTGGCGCCAGCGTCGACGATACGGACTATTTAGACCGCACGGCGCTTCTCATCGCGATTTTGCAACGAGACGTCAAGATGGTTCGTCTTCTCATCGCGCGGGGCGCGAAACCGTGCATGAGCCACTTTTTTACGGAATGAAATCTATTACAGATTGTCCCTGACGCGCATCAAGAGCGCCCCCATCTGATTGGGCCCTCCGTCGAGAACAGATAGCGCAACCTCGGAGCCACGCGCTGGGCTTGAAACGCGTGTTACCTCATATTGGACTGAAAAAAAATCATCGTCGCAGCCCGTAGGGCGCGAACGAAGTTTTCCCATTGAACTTCTTTAACACATTCTCCGTATCTGTGTAGAGTTTTTCTATCGCTTCCTCGTCGTCGCTCAGCACGATGTTGCAGAATTCCGTTTCGAGAAATTTTCTCATCGCGTCTATCACGTTGCCCCGCACAGTGACGTCGTGACCTTCGATTTTGAACCCCTCCCATACACTGTCGTACAGTTCGTGGAAACACTTTATCCTCGCCGCCCTTCTCTTCGTCTTTTGGCGGGTCACCGTCGATAAATTGTCGATGCTCAGAGCCTGGAGATGCGCGACGATGGTGACCTCGGGGTGGAGAAGAGAGACGACGTCTCGCGCGGGAGGTCGCGCTGTCGAGTTTACGATCGAAGACGGAAGGGGAAACGTGAGGTTTTCAGGCTTTCTCTTCTCGTGAATTCGCAGTTTCTTGATGATCGGGCCTTCAAAATCGTTCTCGTGAGGTGTAGCCAACCCGTAATCGACGAGTGCGCATCCTTCGTTTGGATCCGTCGTGCACTCGTTGGGGAAAAGTTCGGCGACGATGTCTCGAAGCACAACCCGGTTGACGTCGTATTCATATGTTTCGGCTACCCCGTCGATATGCACGTGATTAAGCTGAAACTTGTGTTCGCCCTGGACGAATCCTTTTTCATTCGTTCTTTCGTCGACGCGCAAAGAGCAGCTTCTGTCGCCGAAAAAAAAGCCCGGATCCGTCGTCCGCGTCGGATGAAAGTCCCAGTCCGCGACGGTCTCGGCAAGTTTCAACTCTTCGGTCGGTTCCACGTTTTTTTCTTTCCTGAGATACCTTATCCAGAGCGCCAACGCCGTGCCCCCCGTGATCACGACGGAGCCCGCCTCGAGTCGCGGTTCTCGCGGGCCCAGGTCGTCCTCGCACGCGAGGTCCAGTTCCATCGACATAGCGCGGTGCGAATGAGCGGACGGGAAGTCATACGCGCCACGCAATATATAGTGGAGGGAGGCGGAGGTTTTACGGAATGAAATGTATTACAGATTGTCCCTGACGCGCATCAAGAGCGCCCCCATCTGATTGCTTCCGACGATTCGTCCGTCTTCCACGATTCCCCCCCACCGACACGTTTTCCCGGCTCTCTTCGCGCGACCCGCCCCCCTGTCGAACTCGAGGATGTACCGATCGCCCGTCGAGAGCAGGACGCGGGCGAGGTGTTCGTTCTGCGTGTACTTGGCCACGAGGATGTCGAAGAAAACCTCCGCGCAACGCTCGACGGTCATGTCGACGAGATCCTTCATCCTGTTGATCGCCATCTTCGCCAGTATTCCCACGTTGCCTTTTTTACCCCAGTGCGCGGCTTTCTTTTCGGCCTTTTTGGGGTCGGGGAAAAACTTTTGAAACCCCGCGTCGAGAGTCGCGTACGGGCCCTCCGTCGAGAACAGATAGCGCAACCTCGGAGCCACGCGCTGGGCTTGAAACGCGTGTTCGCTCGACGGGTAGGTGACGCCGTGGAACACGACGCGACACTGGTGAAAGTTGGACAGCTTGTGATAGGGAACTCTCTGACCGCTCCCGACGAGCACGGGAGGGGTGGCCATTTTTTTTCCGTCGTGACATTCCATCGCTCGCGCGCCGATGATTTATGTGAGTCGAGTCTGGAGAACTGAACGAGATAAAAAAAAGGGAGCGCGTCAAAAAAAATAACACAATCACCCGCGCCCTCCGCGCCCTCCTCAAAAAAACAAAAAAAAATGCCAGTCAAGATTTCGACCTCGACGACCTCGATGACCCCGAATTCTCCGGCACGGGCTGGGATCACCAAACGTTCGATCGAAGAACTCGGTCGCGACGTCAAGATCGCGCACCGCGATGCGAAAAAAAAGAAGAGAGCGTCGTATCCTCTTCTTCGAGACGACCACGATGCCGTCGTGTGTTTTCTTCTCGAGGTCTTCGACCTCTCCAACCACTCCCACGAGGTCGGTTCTCTTCACTGGTACGAAGCCGAGTACTCGAAGTTTAAATCCAAGATTCGCGCCAAGTGGGGCGGAGAGGACCAGACCCCCGACGAGTCGTTCAACGTCATGTTTCGTCGAGGTCGCGAACTCCTCGAGGCGCGATTTCCGAACGAGGTCGCGCGTCTTCGCGACGCCGGTTTGATTCTGAGAGACGCCGACTACGACGACCTCGAGACCTCGTATCCCACCGAAGACGACGAGAGGGATCGGCGAGACGGCACGTACGACGAGAAGGCGCTCCTCTGTTTTTTCATGGAGTTGTTCGACGCGCAACATCAGAACGACGCCACCACACACTGGACGGAGGGCGAGTACGAGGTCCTCAAGGAGTCGATCGATTCGTCTTGGGTCGGAGAAGACGGCGACCCGAACGAGAGGTTCACGTGCATGACTCGACGCGGTCTCGAGATCGTCGAGAAGGCGTTCCCCGAGGCGTTCGAACGTCTCAGAGAACACGACATGATGTACGAACCAGGAGTGTACGGAGATTTCGTTTAGAAGATACGTGGATATTTTCTGTTCAGGTCTATGGGCGGAGGTTTTTGCGCGAAAGCTAAGCTGGAAGACCTCGCGCGCGACCTCGCGCCGCTCGGAATACGCGACGTCGAGGTCAGGGAGAGGGGGTCGAAGGAC
>JGI20156J14371_10003207_pt1 | contig 12343 bp, 13 predicted proteins | sample COG_06_FD_14371 | JGI IMG/M metagenome (IMG submission 14371)
TTCTCGATATAATAACAGTGGATATGATTTGGTAAAAGTTGGAACTGGAACAACAACTTTTTCAAACACAAACACTAATGCTAACCAAGATGATAATAACGGAATTGATATTCAAGCAGGTAAAATTAAATTAGCAGGAAATTGGGGAAGAAATAACGACTCTGACGGTAATTTTAAAATTGCAACTGGCGCAACTTTAGAAATTGACTCATCTATAAGCAATACATTTGATGGAGTATTATCAGGGACTGGCACATTAATTCTTGGTGGAACTGGTACACAAGATTTTGCCGGAAATAATACATTTACAGGTACAATCAATATTACTGATGGTAGAATAAAAGCTTCTCACGCAAATGCTTTTGGAGCAACTCCAGTAATAACTTCCGCTGGAGGTAGAATTTCAACAGCTTCAAGTATTACTTTACCCTCCTTAACGGTTACTGGTAATGTTCAATTAGATTCTGGAATTACCACCACAGGTGCGCAACTTTATAATAATAATGTATTGGTAGCAGCGGGATCCAGAGCCACTCCAGTAGAATTTACCACTACCAATTCTGATATTACCTTCAAAGGAACCTTAAAAGGTCAAGGTAATGCCAAAAACAGATCCATTACCATCAATGCTGGAACCGGAGACTTGGAGTTTGGAAATAGAGTTGGCTATGCATTTAATGGAGAAACTTTTAATGCAAGCAATACCGCAGACAGTTTTTACAAAATGATTATGACGGCAGCTACCACAACAATTAAAGCTGACGTGATGACTTACGAAGAGCAAACGTATAATTCTGATATTGTCATTGGAAGCACTGGATCGAACGGAACCACTAGAACATTGTTATCCATGGACCCTAAAGTAATAATTAATGGAACAGTTAATGATACGGTTGCCAATACCCATAGCTTAGTTGCAAAAGCAGTTGCAGTTAGAAGAGATGGAATTACTCCTGGAACTCCGAACGTGACTTTCAATGGAACCATTGGACGAACTGCTAAGTTAGCAGGTTATTCTGGAGTGACTGGTTATCAGGTCGTTTCCACCAACTATGGAACGATTGATACCGATACTAGCTTTGGATCAGTTACAGGAGGAACCCAGATTAATGGAGCAGTGACATCCAGAGGAAGTTCACAAAGAAAAGTAAAAGCTGAAAAATCTGCCAATCAAATTTCAAGACAAGGACAACAAAGTGCTTTTAATGCAGGAAAAAACTTAATCACAAAATTATTTGGCGGTGGCCAAACGGGAGGTACGAGAACATTCCAAAAAGCCATTGAGGTTAAGACACCTGGAGATGTAGGATTTGGGGGAGACGCACCAACAGCAAAATCACAACAAGGGATTTTCAGTTCTACTAATGAAAGAGCTAATACTTCTAAACCTAGAAGTATCAAAGAATTATTTAGAGACGATGTTGGTAAGCCAAAAAGTCGAGATAATTCTAAGAGCCCCAACATAGTAGAAGATGATGAGGAACAAAACTTAGCTAGTGAAAATGAACCATCTAATTAAATTACTTTTATTTATTAGTTTTGTATTTAGCTCAGCTTATGCTGCTGATCCTGTCATACCAAAAGTAGATGATATTAATAACCAAGCCCCGCAAATAAATAAAAATTTGCAAAAAAAGGAAATGCCTTCAGATACTTTATTTGAACCAAAAGCAAAAGCTCCGGTTGAAGAAGAGGACTTGATTAAAATTCTTGTTACAGAATTTAATTTTAGCGGAAATAAAAAATATCCAAGTAGTGAATTTCAAAAGTTAGTAAAAAATAAAATTAATACAGAATTAAACTATGCAGATTTAAGAAATATTTTACAAACTATTTCTTTTTATTATCGATCCAAAGGGTATCTTGCGACTGCATTTTTGCCAGAACAAAATATTACAGATGGTAAAGTAATCATTTACATTGCAGAGGGGCGGATTGGTAAAGTAGAAATTAAAGATAGTGCCAAAGCTACCCTGAATGTTTCAAGGGATAGAATTTCAGGATTTGTGTTTAATAAAATAGATCCAAACGAAATTTTAAATATTGTTCAATTGGATCGTAATATTAGAAATTTAAATAATACCCCTGGGATCAATGCGATTGCTGAATTAGTTCAAGGAGAACAATTGGGAGAAACAGATGTTATTATCACAGCTTCGAATACCAAAACCTTATCCACTACTAGTTTAATAGATAACAATGGGTCTAGATCATCAGGCTACGAACGATTTACTAATATTATAAATGTCGATGGGTTGATTAATAGCGGTGAGAGATTAAGTCTTACTAATGTGGTATCAGAAGGGTCTAATTACTATGCTGGATCTGCCACCATTCCACTAAATTATAATGGTTTGCAGTCTACTTTTAGAATTTCGAAAATGGAATACGACTTGTCAGAACCTTACACCTCCACGAAGCCAGTTGGTTATTCAACAGAGTTTTTTTTAGGGTTTAATCAAGATTTAATGGTTGAACCAGATAAAAGTCTTACTTCATCTTTGTCTTTTTCTAGAAATGATTACGTCAACGATTTAAATACAGGATCTAATAGCAATAAGGATATTACCAAATCATCACTCAACTTGATATTTAACAATCAAGATAAATTTTTTTCCGGTGGTGCTAGCACACTATCTTTGACCGGCACTTATGGAGCATTAGATCTGACAGACAATATATCTAACTATGATACGGACCAGCTAACCGCTAGGACAGATGGAGAGTATTGGAAATTGGCTTTGAATATGAACCGCTTTCAAAGAATAACAGATACGTTTTCTGCAACAGTAAAGTTTAATGGTCAATACACAGACAAAAATTTAGACGGAGCGGAACAGCTAAGCTTAGGAGGACCTAGTGCTGTAAGAGCCTACCCATCTAATGAAGCTGCCGGTGACCAAGGTTTTGTATCTAGCTTAGAATTTAACAAGTCGTTTAAAAACAGAAAACAATTTACGTTGTTTTATGATTATGGAAAAATTCAATTGCACAAACAGCCTTGGGAGAACTGGAACTCCACTAATACCAGCTTAAAAAATAATTATGATTTACATGGAGCTGGTATTACTTTTTCCATACCTGTGTTTTCAAATTTTGCACTCACTGCTACCTATGCAAAAAAAATTGGTAACAATCCTGGAAAAGATGTAGATGGAAAAGATGTAGATGGCTTGACTTGGGGCGATAGAAGTCTCATTAGTCTAGTAGGACAATTTTAATGAAACAAATTTATTGCATCTTCTTTCTGATTTTTGTTAGTACTGCGCAAGCAGGACATAAGCCAGGCGATTCACCTCCTAAAGTAACTACTCAGCAGTTTACGAATTGGGTTTTTAAATGTGTCGAAGATCATGGTAAGCGAAACTGTGAGCTGTTTCAATCTTTGCAGATAAGAAATTCCAATATACGTTTTACAGTTAGTTACGTAAGATTCAAAAATCAAAAAAATGAAAATAAAGAAGCTATTAGTATTATTGGACCTTTGGGTATTAATTTAAATACTAGATTGGCCTTACAGTTTGATAAGCAAGGGCAAAAAAATTTACCATGGACTAAATGTGAAGTGATGGGCTGTATGGTTATTTTAACTAATAATACTGCCAATAAAGAATTGTTAGCTTTGTACAGCTTGATTAAAAAAAATTTTATTTCAGGACAAAAAGCTATTATTGCAGTTGCGGGATTTCAAGCCCAGCCACTTTCTATTGAAATGCAATTAGATGGTTTTAACCAAGCTTTAAAAAAATTTAATGAAGAAAAGTTATAAGTAAAACTAACAACCTAAAAACGAACCCCCTCTAATATCTTCAAATAGAATGAAAGATAAAGTATTTATAAAGATAGTGATTGGAGTGGTGATGTTTGTGATAGGTTTTGGAGGAAGTTATTTATACAAAACCAAATTTAGTGACACTTCCCTCAAAAACTTAAAACAAAGCATTAGTAAATAAGCATGACTAATGTAGACATTTCTAACACAGACTATGCCAAGCAGCTCATTCAAAGCTTAGAGCAAGACCGAACCTTTAATATTGAGCTGAAAGAAGCATCTAATGTTTTTTTAGAAAAGTCAGTAGAAACGTACTATGATTTTTATGAAAAAGGTAAACGAGGTAGCTTCTTTAACTGTGTGATCTTTTATTTTCCAGAACCTAGGCAATCGGATGTCGGTTTATTTATTGAAGATACACGTGGCTTATATATCAAAGCAGACCATAAGGTGATTGCCACGGAAGATAACAAGTCTTGTACTATGATGCGTTCTTTCATTCCGCACAATTCTAAATCGTTTTCCACTAAAGAAATACAAAACATCAAAGATATCTATTTAAAAGCTATTTATAAAACCGCTGAACAGGTTTTTCATTTAGATAATTAAAAAAATTAATTTTTTTCAAGCGAGATTTCAGAACCAAAACTAATAAATAGTTATTGTTAAAAAAGGTATGAGCAAAATGTTTCACTTTTGCTTCCTCGTTCATTTGTTTTTTTTGTTATCTCCATTGTATTCTTCGATAATTATGTATTTAAAAAAGAGTAGAATTTTTAAAATATTATTTTATTTTACAATTTTGATTGTATAATTAATAACATGAAAAAAATAAGTATTGCAATTCTAGTAGGATTTATATTTCTGACCTACGGTAGCAACTCTTTTTCCAAAAATAATTACGAAACAATTATAATCCCCTGTAAATCTGAAGAATGCAACCCTGCATTATTGGGACCTACAGTTGCGAGATGGTATTATGGAGATAATACTAAACCCACATTAATGGTTTATGGTGGAGGGCCGGGTCAAGACTTGGATGTTAACTTTAGTCCTTTTACTTCAGTGGTTGGAAAAATGAATTTAATTATAGTGAGGTCACAAGTGCCTGTTATAAGAATTAAAGGTGGTAAAAGACCTGTTGCGTTTGATAAGCATATTATCTTTAGAAACGAGCAAGTCGCAGAATTTATTAAAAAAAAAATAAATCAACCATTGTGGTTATTAGGCCATAGTAATGGTGCACATCGATTAGTTGGAACGATTGCAGGTAAAACAAGAAAGGCAGATGCTTACGCAGGTTTAATTTTTAGTGGATCACCCAATATCAGTTCTGGAAAATTTATACTTCCTTTAAAAAGGATTAAATATAAGCTTAACATGCCAGTGCTTATTATTAATCATGATCGTGATAGAAGTATATGGCATGGAGTTAAAGCTCAAAAAACTCTTTTTAAAAAAATAAAAAAAATGAATAAACAGAAAACAGAATTAATTCTTCTAAAGCAAGGAGACCCTGAAATAACCAAGCACAATGGTGGCCATCACTCTTTTTTTACTAACCAAGAAGAGTATGGAGCTGAAATTATCAAATTCATTTTAAGCAATTCTTAAAAATTAGCAGCATTAAAAAAGGTAGTAGAAATACAGTATTTATTATGTGTTTTATTGGACCAGAGAGATTTTTTAACTTTTTATTATTTAGAAATATTTCAATTGGATTTTTATCCTTTTTAATTGCAGAAATTTTTTGATATATTTTTTGTAATAGAATTTCTCAATACTTATAATGCTATTACTTTACTCTACAATACTTTTGTTCCTTCTTATTTTTTTAAGTAATTTTTTAGCAAATTATTTAAAAAGTCTTGACATAGAAAATGATCACAACAGCCCAGATGCTTTTTGGAAATTTACCTATGATCATTATGATAAGAATGAATTTAATCAATCGATTCCAAAAATAAAAGACTCAGATTCGGTCAAAAGTCAGAAAAGTTTTAAAGATAGACTAATTATCTTGTACTGGCTTTTGCTAATACTCATTTTTATAACCATCATCTACATCTCTGCTTTAATTTTACGTATGTTATTTTAATAACATTGAAAATTTTATTGAAATAATAAAGTGGAATAGGTAGTAAAAATAGCCTCTATACGTTAAGGGCTTAGCTTCATAAATTTTTTATTAAGTCCAACTAGGTAAAATTCTAGTTTTAATTTAGGAAATTTTTTAGCCAATATGGTTTTTAGTTTTTTAAAAGATTTTTTGTGTATGGTTATCTCATCAAAGGTGTCCTTACCTTCGGCTATTTTAATGGCTCCACAGTCCTCATGATTCATAACAATTAATCTATTAATGTTATGAAGTTCGATAGAAGCTCCTAAATTATCCAAGAAAGTTGGATGCCAGTGTTTAAATTTTTGATGAGTAACGCCCACGTGCTCCTGCAATGGTAAAGGCGCTATATTGGTTGGTTAATTTTTTATCTTTGAGAAATTTATGAACAGAAGATTGAAATCTCGGATCCATACAAGACAATACCATTGCTTCAAATTTATTCTTCATAACTAGTAATTTTTTTATTTTTTATAAAGAAAAGAGGAGCTGGTCAAACGAACCCAAATAAGCGTTGCAAAACCTTTCTCATTTTCTGAAATAGGTAAAAAAGATCCCTGTAGAGGTATGAGATGGGTAAATCCTTTTGAGTCGATTAATTAAACCAGATTAGGTCATTCTCAGAGTTAGAGAGGCAATAAGTCCAAAAAAGAGTTCTATTAAATGGGCTTTTTAAGCTCTTATGCAACCTGTGGGCGGTTGTTTAGTTTGATTATTGCTTTAAATAGAGTGTTTTACGGGAGAGACTATTTAAGTATAGCGCTGAAGGATCAACTGCTCAGGAAAATCTCAAGCAAAAGGACCGTAAAAATTAAAACTCTGGAAAGCGAGCTTCAGTGCTCCACCGAAGGATTAAGATCTCAGGTACTCAAGACAGATGAGCAAATAGAGTTTAGATGAGCCATTTAAAAACAGCGTTATTTGATTTTCATAAAGCTAGTGGTGCAAAGCTAGTTCCTTTTGCAGGCTATGAAATGCCAGTGCAATATCCTTTGGGGATTGCAGGAGAGCATACGCATGTTCGAACCAAAGCTGGAATTTTTGACGTTTCCCATATGGGACAATTCTCCATTATCGGAGACGAAACGGTGTGCAAACAATTAGAACAAATTGTTCCCATCGATCTATCTTTATTAAAATTAAATCAATCGAAGTATTCCTATCTAATGAATGACCAGGGTGGCATTGATGATGATTTAATTGTTACTAAATTAGAAGATCGTATTAGCATTGTGTTGAATGCAGGATGCAAACACAATGATATTAAACAAATCAAAACTGCCTTTAAACAACCTGCCGAATTTGTTTTGCATGATGAATTATCGTTAATTGCTCTGCAAGGTCCGAAAGCTGTTTCTATTTTAGAAAGCTTTATTCCTGGAGTATCGAATTTAAAATTTATGAACGGAGGATCTTTTTCCTTTAAAGATAAATCTGTGTATGTAACCAGATCTGGTTATACAGGAGAAGATGGGTTTGAAGTTTCTATTGCGAATGAATTAGCACAAACATTTTGTGAAACATTATTGACTAATACGGATGTCGCTATGATTGGACTGGGTGCTAGAGATTCTTTAAGATTAGAAGCGGGATTATGTTTGTACGGTCATGATTTAAATCCAGAGATTAGTCCGATTGAAGCTGATTTAGTTTTTGGAATTACTAAACATAGAAGAGAGACTTGTGATTTTATTGGAGGATCTGTGGTCAAAGATCATTTAACTAATGGCATTAAGAAAAAGAGAGTAGGGATCCAACCTGAAGGAACTATTATTGCAAGAGAAAATGCAAAAGTATTTAAGGATGATAAGGAAATAGGATTAGTAACAAGTGGTGGATATGGACCTAGTGTAAGCGCTGCAGTTGCTATGGGTTATGTAGATTTTAATTGTTCAGAAGTGGGAACTTCTGTGGAATTAGAAGTAAGAGGTAAAAAATATCCAGCCAAGGTTTGTTTGTTACCATTTTATAAAAAAAGTTACGCAAAATAGGAGAAATATATGAGTGAAGTAAAGTATTCAAAAAAACATGAGTGGGTATCGATAGATGGCGATGTGGGAACGGTTGGAATCACCAAGCATGCAACCGAACAATTAGGAGACATTGTATTTGCAGAGGTTCCTGATGCAGGAAAAGCACTAACTAGCGGTGGAGAAGCTGCTGTGGTTGAAAGTGTGAAGGCAGCATCAGATGTATACACACCAGTTACTGGAGAAGTAGTAGAAGGTAATGCTGCAATTGTTGCAGAGCCTGCTTTAATTAACCAAGATCCAGAAGGAAAAGGTTGGTTTTTTAAGATTAAAATTACTAGTCCAGATGAATTAGCAGCTCTTATGAGCAAAGCTGATTATGATAAATTTGTAGAGGAGAATCCAAGCTAATGAGAGATCACAGAACATCAGAGTTTATAAAAAGACACATAGGCCCGTCCCAATCTGAGCAAACCAAAATGTTAGATTCAGTTGGTTATAAGTCTATGGAACAATTTATTAAAGACATTGTTCCTTCAAGCATACTAGAAGACGAACAATTAGACCTGAGAGATTCTGTATCAGAACAAAAAGCATTAGATATTTTAAAAGGAATAGCTTCTAAAAATACGGTNAATAAAAGTTACATAGGGATGGGTTATTACGGAACCTANACACCGAATGTGGTGTTAAGAAATATTTTAGAAAATCCAGGCTGGTACACAAGTTACACACCATACCAACCCGAAGTAGCGCAAGGAAGATTGGAAATGTTGTTGAACTTCCAACAAATGATTACCGATTTGACTAACATGGATATCGCTAATGCATCTTTATTAGACGAGTCTACAGCAGCCGCAGAAGCAGTAGCGCTTTGTCAGAGAGTTAATAAAGAAGATGCTAAAATTGTTTTTGTTTCTGAAAATTGNAATCCACAAACCATCGATGTGATTAGAACGAGAGCAGAACCTTTTGGTTTNCATGTCATGGTGGGAACGTTTGATATGTTAGAAAAAATTAAAGATAATATATTATGTGGAATTATTTCTTATCCAGACACGTATGGTTTGGTAGAAAATATTGAAACTCATATTAAAACTATTCAATCAAAAAAAGGAAAAGCAATTGTAGTTGCTGATTTACTTTCTCTTACCTTGTTAAAAGCACCAGGTGAAATGGGTGCAGATATTGTGGTTGGAAATTCTCAACGATTTGGTGTGCCGATGGGATACGGCGGACCTCACGCTGCTTTTTTTGCAGCCAAAGATGAATACAAAAGAGCGATGCCTGGTCGAATTATAGGAGTATCGGTTGATCGAAAAGGAAACCAAGCATTACGAATGGCTTTGCAAACCAGGGAGCAACACATTCGACGTGAAAAAGCAACCAGTAATATTTGTACGGCTCAAGCTTTGCTATCGATTATGGCAGCCGCTTATGGAATTTATCATGGACCCGATGGCATTAAACATATTGCAGAGCGCGCTAATACTTTTGCAAACATGTTTGCTTCAGAAGTGACCCCTGAATACAAATTAGTATCGGACACTTTTTTTGATACCGTTTGTTTAGATACCGGTACAGACACAGCGGATATTTTAAAACGAGCTTATAATTATGGTGTCAATTTACGAAAAGTAAATGACGAAAGAATAAGCGTTGCCTTTGATGAAACTACTGAACTAAAAGATATCAATAATTTACTAGAAATTTTTGGTGTGGAAAAAAAATTAGAATCATTAGATGCTAATACTACGAAAAGTATTCCGGACGATTTAGTTAGAACTTCTAAGTTTATGGAGCACGAAGTATTTCATCAATTTCACTCTGAAACAGAAATGTTAAGATATTTAAAACGTCTAGAAGATAAGGATATAGCGCTTAATCAGTCTATGATCGCGCTTGGATCTTGTACGATGAAATTAAATGCGGTTGCTGAAATGATCCCTGTGACCTGGCCTGAATTTGGAGGTCTTCATCCTTTTGCACCAGTAGATCAGGCGCAAGGATACCAAGAATTGTTTGAAGATTTAAAAAAGATGTTATCTGAGATTACAGGATTTTCTGGAATTTCATTACAACCCAACGCAGGAGCTCAAGGGGAGTATGCAGGTTTAATGACTATTCGAAANTTTCATATTTCTAATGGAGATGAGGATAGAAATATTTGTATTATTCCAGAAAGCGCGCATGGAACTAATCCCGCTTCAGCACAAATGGCGGGCATGAAAGTAGTCGTGATTGATTGTGATGAAGAAGGAAATATTGATTTAGATGTGTTAAGGAAAAAAGCAGAAGAGCATTCTAAAAACTTAGCAGCTCTAATGGTAACCTATCCTTCTACACACGGTGTGTTTGAAGAAAGCATTGTTGATATTTGCAAAATTATTCACGACCATGGTGGCCAAGTATATATGGATGGAGCTAACTTGAATGCATTAGTTGGAATTGCAAAACCAGGAGAGTTTGGACCAGACGTGTGTCACATGAATTTACATAAAACATTTTGTATTCCACATGGAGGTGGAGGACCTGGAATGGGACCAATTGGTGTAAACGAACACTTAGAGCCTTTTTTACCTAATCATTCTGTTATTACAGAAAACTCAGGACCAGAAACTGGAATGGGAGCGGTATCAGCTGCACCTTGGGGAAGCGCTAGCATCCTACCAATTTCTTGGATGTATATTCGTATGATGGGACCTAAAGGTTTAAGAGAAGCAACGGAAGTTGCGATTTTAAACGCAAACTACATGTCTAAAAAATTAGAAGGACATTTTAAAACTTTGTACAAAGGAACCAAAGGGCTGGTAGCACATGAGTGTATTATTGATCTTCGTCCCATTAAAGCGGAAAGCGGTATTTCTGAAGAAGATATTGCAAAACGATTAATTGATTATGGATTTCATGCACCGACCATGTCTTGGCCTGTTGCAGGAACGTTAATGATTGAGCCAACAGAGAGCGAAAGCTTAAATGAAATTGATAAATTTTGTAATGCATTAATTAATATTAAAAAAGAAGTTCTTATGGTTCAAAATAAAATATTTGATGAAAAGGATAATCCCTTGAAGAACGCTCCTCATACCCATCAAGAATTAACCGGTGATGTGTGGGAACATAAATATACGAGAGAGCAAGCAGCCTTTCCATTAAAATATTTAAAAGAGAATAAGTTTTGGGCACCTGTTTCTAGAGTGGACAATGTGTATGGTGATCGAAATTTAGTTTGTTCTTGTCCTTCTTTAGATTCTTATAGAGACGAAGTAGCTTAACAAGTGAAATGGGAATTGCTCTACAATCCGGGCAATGTTTTATGTGATTATTTAAAGATTAAAGATGATCATAAGTTCATTTTAAGAGTGTTTATAAACCTCACTTATTATGGTCATTTTATTGCCGTTATCATTTTGTTTTTAGTTCGTAATACAGATCTTCTATGAATTTTATTAAAAAATATCAAAGCTTAGCCCTTATNCTTCTTGCAACNTATGNCATCTCCCTACCGGCTAGCATTATTACCATTCCATCGGTGGCCACTTGGTATGTAGATATTGTAAAGCCAAACTTTAATCCTCCTAATTGGGTATTCGGCCCTGTCTGGACCACCTTGTACGCCCTGATGTCAGTTGCGGTATGGAATGTCTGGAATGATCTAAAAAAAATAAAAGTATATTATGCCAAAAAAATTATTTTTATTTATTTTGTACATTTATTAGTTGGAGCTAGTTGGAGCTTCGTATTTTTTGGCATGCATCAGATTGGATTAGCAGTATTCATTATTGTAGCCATTCTTAGTTTTATAATTATTCTTATGAAAATCTATTGGCCCATCAGCAAAGTATCTTTTTATTTAATGACTCCTTATTTGATGTGGAGTTCCTACGCTTTGATTTTAAATATTAGTATCTGGAAACTTAATTAATTCGATTAACGATATAAAAAGCCAATTCTTGTAATCTAGTTTTTTCTTTGCTTTCAGGAAAAATCCCAAGAGAATCTGCTGATACCGAAGAAAAATGTTCTGCTCTTTTTTTACAAGAAGCAATGACTTGATACTTAGTCATTAAATTTAATGTGTAGGCCAATTCTTCTTTAGTACGTTCTTTGCGAGTAAACATTTTTTTTAAAGCTAGTCGTTCTATATCTGATGATTTTTGATATAGCATAATAGTAGGCAAAGTAACCTTGCCTTCATAAAAATCATTCCCAATTACTTTTCCAAAAGCAATTTTATCAGAATAGTAATCTAAGATATCATCTGTAATTTGAAAGCATATTCCAAGATTAAACCCAAAGGAAGTTAGAGCTTCTTTTTCATTTTTAGATTTATTGTTAATGCATCCACCCACTCGCATCGAAGCTGCAAACAGTGAAGACGTTTTGGATCCAACAATTTCCAAATAAGTTTTTTCTAAGGTTTCAACTTCTTTTTCATGTTGTAGCTGAAGAATTTCTCCTTGTGCGATTTCGGATGACACA
>JGI20156J14371_10003214_pt1 | contig 12331 bp, 8 predicted proteins | sample COG_06_FD_14371 | JGI IMG/M metagenome (IMG submission 14371)
CCTGCTAAAGATTTAGTTGAATGGGCCATTAATCTTCCAAAATCATTTTGATTATTTGCTCCAAGCTCAATTATAAAATTTTTAAGTAATTTTTCTAGTTTATCTCCTTCGAGCATGGGAGGTAAATAGCTACATATAACCTCTAGTTGCTCTTTTTCTATATTGGCTAAATCATTTCGATCTTGCTTTTTAAATATATCAAGACTTTCTGCCCTTTGTTTCTTGAGTCTTTGAAGAACAGAGATCTCTTGGATAGGTGTAATTTCTCCATTCTGCCCTGGTGATGATCTTTCGGTTTTCAATGCTGTAAGAATAGCACGAATTGTATCTAGTCTAACTTTGTCTTTAGACCTCAAAGATTCTTTAAGGTCATAACTGAGTTGTTCATTTAAGGGTTTAATCGACATTGTCATGTAAGAATGAATTGTGAGTCAGGAATTCGATATCATCATCTTCGCCACTTAGTCCAAGATTGCTTTTTTTATTTTCTTGAGAATGAGGAGCGTTACCTTCTGGAAGATCGACACCATTTCTTTCAAAACTTGGTTTCTGCAACTCTTCTTCAGCCATGGCTACTAACTTGACGTTTTTGCCAAATTGATGATTAAAGTTTTGTAAATAAGCCCTTCTCTGATTTGCAAGCCGTTGCATGCTATCATCAATGCTGTCTTGATCAGGATTAATTGGGGTTAAAGATTCTTGATTGATATTTTCTTCATTTCTCAGAGTGAAAGGGGAATCTAAATCTTGTTCTTTTTCAGCCTTTTCTCTAATTGATGTAGTATTTGAATCTATATCATCATCTAATTGCTTCATGGGACTATCAGCGATTTCACTTTTGGTCAACTCATCTTTAGAGGTAGTTTCTATGAACCCTTGCGATTTTTCATTTGGTTCAAGAAGTTCATTTTCTAAAGCTCTTAAATCTTCCAACGAAAATTGTTGGATGACTTTTTCTTCTGCCTCGGTGTCTTTTGCCTCTATGTTAGATTGATTTTTAAGGTTTTCATCCGTTTCATTTTTATCGAGGAATTTAGAATGAGCATCATTAATTATTGAGGATTCAGGATCATCTGCAATTTTATTAATTTCGGGATGGATAGTAGTTATCGTTTCAAAGGGTTCTTCGATACTCTTCTCTAGCTCAAATTCTATGTTTTCTTCTTTTGATTCTGGTGATGTTTCAGGAATTAATTCGTTAACAGGGGCATCCATGCTAAACGCATCAAAAACTCTTGGCGAATTTTCATTCTGTGTTAAAGGCTCTTCAAAGGCTTCTTCATTGATCGCAGTACTAGTATTGATGTCAATTTCCATTAAGTCATAATTATTGACATTTGAAATTGGATCTTCAGCGTTTAGTATGTTGTTTTCCTCCGGGATTTCTTCAATAGTATCATTATTCAGTTTGTCTTCCTCGTTGTCAAATCTGATTTTTATTTTACTCTCCTCACCTTCTAATTGATAAATAATTTGCTCATCATCATTTATTTGAGAAGGTTCTGATCCTAGAGGATCTTCTGCTGGATCAATATTGTCAACTTGATCAGTATTTAATTCATCATTAATTCGTTGACCTTGAGGGGAACCAAATAAATCAAATTGAGCAGATGTATCTTCATTCTTCGTGATATTTATATTTATTTGTGAATCATCAATATCCGATTTTTCACTTATACTATCGAGTTCATGAACAATTAATTCCTGTTCGGCTGGCTTTATCGTCCCAACTGGATTTGATGCATTGAATCCTGTAGCAACAATGGTTACTTGAATCGCATCATTTAATTGTTCATCTTCACCAATTCCCATTATGATATCAACTTGCTTCCCTGCCTGGCTTTGGATATAATCATTTATCTCTCCAATCTCATCAAAAGTAATTTCATGCTCTCTGTTTCCCGAAACAATTAAAAGAAGAACATGACGTGCTCCTTGTATATGATTATCATTTAATAATGGCGAGTCCAGGGCTCCTTGAACAGATTTTATAGCACGTTGCGATCCACTAGCTTTTGATGAACCCATAATTGCAGTTCCAGAGTCTTTCAAAACGGTTTTCGCATCTCGTAAATCTATATTGACATTGTAGTGATGTGTTATTACTTCTGCTATGCCTTTTGCTGCCGTAGCAAGTACTTCGTCTGCTTTATTAAAGCCTGTTTTAAATCCGAGATTCCCATAAACTTCGCGAAGTTTATTATTATTTATTACAATTAATGAATCAACATGCTCTTTTAACTTTTCTATTCCTGTTTCGGCTTGTCTTAAACGAAGTCCCCCTTCAAAGTGAAATGGAACTGTAACAATACCAATTGTTAAAACTCCCATTTCTCGGGCAGCTTTAGCAATTATGGGAGCTGCTCCAGTGCCTGTTCCTCCTCCCATACCTGCGGTTATAAAAACCATTTTGGTAGTTGTTCCAAGGATTGACTGAATGCTACTGTAGCTCTCTATGGCTGCTTTCTCCCCAACTTTAGGATTAGCCCCAGCGCCAAGTCCTTCTGTTAAGTTTACGCCAAGTTGGACCTTGTTTTCAACTGAACTATATTCTAGAGCTTGAACGTCAGTATTACATATAATAAAATCAACTCCTCGAATGCCTTGAGATTTCATATAGTTCACAGCATTGGAACCACCACCGCCAACACCAATAACTTTAATCACTGATGATCTATGTTTAGGCATATCAAAATCTAATGTGTTCACTTCTTCCATAGTGTTTTTATCAATCATCAATTAGTTCAATAAATTTGTCTACCCATCTTTTAAACCAGTCAGCTTGCTTTGGAGTTCTTGCAACTGGGTCAACCTCTGATTTTTGTTGGATTTCTACATTTTCAAGAGCATTTTCTGTAGGATCTTTGGTTTCAATTTGGTTTATTTTATCAATTTTCTCTTGACTGGATCTCTGATTTTCATCAATTCCCGAATTGCTAAACTCCTCATTTTCAAGCGGATCTACAAAATGGATTTCTTTTCTGCTGGACAAGCCCTGCATTAGCAGTCCGACAGCTGTTGAGTAAATAGGTGAATTCAATTCTTTATCTACAGCTTCTTTTGAGGCAAGATGTTCATTTGGATAACCAATTCTTGTATCCATTCCTGTTAGATATTCAACCAATTGTTTTATATGTTTAAGTTGACTACCTCCTCCTGTAATAACAACACCAGCAATTAATTTTTTTGAAGTTTGATCATGACCATAATTTTTAATCTCAGTAAATACCGCATTTATTATTTCTGTGCATCTAGCATGAATGATCCTGCTCAGGTTTTTCAGACTTATTTCTTTTGGATCTCTTCCTCTCAATCCCGGAATCGAAACGATTTCAGTCTCTTTATTTTCCCCGGGCCAAGCTGAGCCAAATTTTATTTTCAATAGCTCAGCTTGTTTTTCAATTATGCTACACCCTTCTTTAATGTCATTAGTAATAATATTGCCTCCATGAGGCACAACTGCTGTATGTCTGATTATACCGTCTTTAAAAATTGCGACATCAGTTGTACCGCCGCCTATATCAACTAAAATAACTCCAGCTTCTTTTTCTTCTTGGCTTAAAACAGCATCTGCACTAGCTAAGGGTTCGAGGTTAACTGTATGTAATTCTAAATTAGAGCTTTTTACGCATCTGGCTATGTTCCTGATGCTTGTAATTTGACCAACTACGATATGAAATGTTGCTTCAAGTCTGCCGCCAAACATACCTCTTGGCTCTTTTATTTCTCCTTGTCCATCAACTTTATATTCCTGCGGTAAAACATGTATGATTTCTTCACCTGGCATCATTACTAGTTTGTGGACGTTATCAGTTAAACGATCCAGGTCATTATCATTAATAACTGATTCTGGATCTTCACGGGTAACATAGTCACTGTGCTGCAGGCTTCTAATATGTTGTCCTGCTATACCTACTGCAACAGAGTTAATTTTTATTCCTGAGCTGGACTGAGCTGCTTGAATTGCTTTTTGAATTGAATCTATAGTTTGAGTAATATTCACAACTACTCCTCTTTGTACTCCAAGACTTAATGCAGAGCCATGACCGATTACTTCGATTTTTCCTAAATCGTTTCTCCTACCAATTAGTGCTACTATTTTTGTAGTTCCAATGTCAAGTCCAACGGCGATCCTATTCATTTCCATATCTTAATTCTTGAGTTTATAAACAACTTGTCCTTTGAATCGCAAGTCTAATTTTGATAATTTATCGATTATATCATTTTGAAGTAAAAAAGCATAAGTAGCATGTGCTTTATGTGCTTTATCATCGAAAAGTCCGGGTTTCCCCCATAATATTTGATGATTATGCCACTCAGGATTTAAAGTGTAGCATCCATTTTTATCTCTATGAATAGAGGTGACTCCATTTGGAAATGCTTCATGTTTAATTGCGTTTTCTAAAAGATTCAGTGCTTCTAGTCTTGAACTTAAATCTTCAAATCCTGTTAAAACGGGTAGCTTATCTGAAGAGTGATCAGAGAGTGGAAATAAATCACCATTCTTATCGAGATAGTTCATTTTCTTATTGTTGATTATTCTTGCTATTGCTAACTTTTGAATAAGATTTATTTTAAGCGTTCCTTCCCATGTTGAAAATACTTCTGCATCCTCTATGTGACGGTGTTTACGCAATATTTCTTCCAACAATCTAATGTTGATTTCTTCTAGTAATACGCTATCATCAAAAAGGTTAAATGAATCTAGAGTACTATATAGGTCTGAAGGAATTATAAAAATCTGATTTTTAGGTTGATGAATGGATATTTGATGCCCGTTCAATAATCGATTTGTTCTTAAATCGGTACTTTTTCCAAATGCCCATATCATTCCTAATGAAACTAAGAGCCAGGTTAATAATGTTATAAGTAGTTTACTAGCCCTCATTTTTTAACTTTTTTAAATAATGAACTATATCGGGAACGAGACGATCGATATCACCAGCACCGGCAGTTACCTTAATGTGGCCTCTTTGATTACACAACCATTTAGTCCCATTTTCAAATGATACCATATTTGATTTTGGTATGAGATGTACTAGTTTTTCAGAATTTATTCCAGGGATCGGATTTTCTCTAGCTGCATATATTGGTAAAATGCCAAGCATATCTATTTCAGAAAGTATCTCTTTAAAGTTTTCGATAAAATCTTGAGTACGAGAAAATAAATGAGGTTGAAATAACATGGCTATTGGTTTGCCTGGGAATATTTTCTTAATAGAATTAATTAACTTTTTTATTTCTGTGGGGTGATGTGCATAATCATCAATGTAAATATTATCTCGATTGCTTACTAATATTTCGAATCGACGTTTTACTCCTTTAAAGGATTCGATGCCTTTTATTATATTTTTAACGGATACCCCTATTTCTTTGGCTAGGACTGAAGCAGCAATAGCATTCTCAATATTGTGTTCACCAGCCATTCCCGCATGAACATTTTTGTATTTTTCCCCATCCAGAATAAGATCAAAAAATTGAGATCCTTGATTAGATAAAACATTATCTGCCCCAAATTTTTGATCGCCTAATCCGTATGATTCACCCGATATGGTTTTAACATCTTTATGGACAAAACACTTCTTAGATTTTTTTGCAAAATCTTTAAATGCTCTTTCTAATTGATTTTGAGTTTTATAATAATCTAAATGATCAGGGTCGGTTGAAGTTATTACTGATGCGCTTGGTTCTAAATGTAAAAAAGATCTATCAAATTCATCAGCTTCTACTATTGTGATGCCTGGCTCTCCTTCAATATAATTAGTTTCAAAGTTTTTACTAATTCCTCCAAAAAAACCTTGAACTGGTATTCCTGAATTATAATTATCCATGCCAATAAGCAGGATGTTGTTGTCTTTCCATGTGTCCCTGCAACTGCAAGGCATATTCCTTGCTTAGTAATGTAACCTAATAGCTCAGCTCTTTTAATGATTTTTAGTTTTTTTTCTAAAGCATCAACAATCTGCGGATGATTTTTTGAAATTGCAGGTGTGTAAACCACTAACTTTTCTGAATTATTTATAAAGTTTATAGATTCTTTCTCATAATGAATAGTTGCACCTTCTGCTTCTAAAGATTTTGTAAGATCACTTTCGATTGCGTCATATCCGCTTACATCCATCTTCTTGCTAAGGGCCCATCGGGCTAGTGCAGACATTCCTATTCCTCCGATACCAATGAAATGGATGGATGAGAATTTTAATTTTTCCATAACCAATGATTTTCAAGTTGGTTAAGAATTTCTGCTGCCGCATTTGGTTTTGATATATTTAAGGCATTGGATCTTAGGTATTTAAGTTTATCAGGATTAATCAATAGCTCACTTACAATTAATCCTAAGTCACTTTCTGATTTTTTTTCATCAATGAAAATAGCTGCCTTCTGGTCAACTAAACTTTTAGCATTTTGTGTCTGATGATCCTCTGCGACATTTGGAGAGGGGATAAGAATAGCAGCGCATCCTGCACAACAGATTTCACTAATTGTTCCAGCTCCAGCGCGAGAGACTACTATATCTGCAGCGATATATGCTTTATCCATATTTTTTATAAATGGTTCAATCTTTAAGTATTTGGAGTTAGATATTTCCCCCTTTAATTCATCTATATAATAGGCGCCACATTGCCATAAAATTTGAATTTTTTTATTCTTCCAAAGTTTTAAATTATTCTGAACACTTTTATTTATAGCCTTTGCGCCTTGACTGCCTCCAAGTATTAATACTAATGGTAGCTCAGGATTAAAACCTAGAAGAGATTTTGCCTTGGCAGAATTATGTTGGTGCAAACTATTTGACTCAATCTTAGCGATATTTTCTCTCACAGGATTTCCGGTTAAGCATATTTTTTTTTCTAAAAAAAACCTTTCCATTTTTGGATATGCAACACATATTATTTTAGCTTTTCGACTTAAAATTCTATTGGTCCAGCCCGCAAGACTATTTTGCTCTTGTATCATTGTCGGTATTCCTAATAATTGAGCAACAAATAAACTGGGCCCACTTACATAACCTCCGGTCCCGATTACGGCATCTGGTTTTGTTTTTTTTAAAAACTTAAAAACTGCGAAAAGGCTGGAAATTAATTTTGCTGGAAGACCAATATTTTTGAAAAGAGATTTTCTTTGAAAACCCGCAATATTTATTCCGTGTATAGGAAAACCAGCTTCTGGAATTCTTTCCATTTCCATTCTGCCGTTCGCTCCGATGAATTGAATTAAAGCATCGGGATATTTTTTAATAATTTCTTTTGCAATACTTACGGCGGGAAAAATATGTCCACCTGTTCCCCCTCCAGAAATTACTATTTTTGGACCCCTAGCCATTGCTTTGAGTATTTAAAGATTCTATTTCTATGTCTTGAAATATTTTAACATCTGGATCTACGTTGTCCCCATCACCTCTACCTCTGCTAACCGAGAGTATAATGCCAATTGAAATGCATGTCATCCAAATAGAGGATCCTCCTGCACTTACCAATGGAAGTGTTTGGCCTGTGACAGGCAATAGGCTCGTTGCCACAGCCATATTTATCATCGCTTGTAGTAAAATCGAAAAACTTAGACTAATAACAATTAGTCGTCCAAATAAATCTTTTGCTCGTCGTGTAACTCTAACACATGCTAGCATGAACCACAAATACATTAACAAGATAGTAGAGCCGCCTATTAAACCGTATTCTTCGACAATTGTGGCATAAATGAAATCGGAATTATTTTGTGGTAGAAAGTGCTTATGAAGTCCTCTTCCTGGACCCATACCCGTAATTTTCCCCTCTGCAATGGCCGTCATTGCTATATTCATTTGATAGTTTTCATTATCCTCAACAGGTGATGCGAATGTCTCTAATCGACTTATCCAGGTGTCTACTCTATTTGGCATGATGTCTGGTATTGTCTTGGCGGTAAGAACGAAACCTAAAAGCAGTATTACGCCTAATCCAAGTATTTTGGCTAGATGTTTAAAATGATATCCACCAATGAATAATAGAATCATGGAATTTGCGAATATTAGAATAGCGGTTGATAGATTAGCCGGAAGAACAAGTCCAGATATTATAAAAATTGGCCACAATAAAGTTTTAAACGAATCTTTAAATTTCCAATCCCCTTCTTTTTTGGATAATGTTCTCGAAAGAAATATTAGAAGGGCAACATTAGCTAGTGCGCTAGTTTGAAAGCTCATTCCAAACACATATATCCAACGGCTTGAATTCGCTCCACCTATCGTAGATCCCTTTGCGATTGTAAAAACGAGTAATACAATACTTACCCAGAGAATTAGAGGTGAAAGTGGTCCTCTCCAAAATCGGTAAGGTATTCTATGAGTCAGTACAGCTAGTAAAAGCCCGAAAAAAACGTGAATCATATGCATACCCAGACTTGTGCTGGCGCTGAAGACTGGTAAAAAAGAGAAAATCGCCAATAGCATAGTTATGACCCATATTTGAGTGCTACCTTGAAAAAGACGATTAAAGATTTCCATTCAGATAGAAAGTATTATAGTTTGCGAACTGCTGATTTAAATTGATTTCCTCGGTCTTGATAGTTTTCAAACAGGTCAAAGCTTGCGCAGCAGGGAGATAGAATAACAGTTTCCCCCTTTGATGCAATCTGATAGCTGGTTTTTACAGCATCATCCATATTTTCTACTTCGGCAAAATGTTCAACACTTTCCGCAAAGGCATTTCGAATTTTTGAAATATCAGTTCCAATTGCAACAATAGCTTTTACTCCCTTCTCTACCAATCCAAATAGTTCAGAATAGTCATTTCCTTTATCTACGCCGCCAACAATCCAGATTGATTTCCCAATAATACTTTCCAGAGCATAGTATGTCGAGTTGACATTTGTGGCTTTGCTATCATTTATAAATTGGATTCCATGTATGGTGCCAATGTTTTCCATTCTATGTTCAAGTCCTTCGAAATTTGCTAATGATTCTCGAACCATTTCACTTCGAACATTAAGAAGTCTGGCAGACAAGCCTGCAGCAAGTGCATTATATTTATTGTGTTTGCCTTGTAAAGCAAGATCTTCAATTGTCATGATATCATTATTTTTTGTGATAATTATTAAATTTGAGCTTTCAATAAATGCCCCTTGATTTGGAGTGTCAGCTGGTGTAGATGTATAAATAGGGTAAAGGGATGCATTTACTTTGTTTAGTCTTGATTTTATGATTTCATCTTCAGCATAGAAAAGGAAACTGTCATCTTTATTTTGATTTGCAGTGATTTTAAATTTTGTTTCTGCATAGTCTTGAATTGATTTGTAGCGATCGAGATGGTCATTTCTAATATTGGTCATTACAGCAATATTGGGTTTGAAAGTTGGGCAATCCTCTAACTGGAAACTAGACACTTCTAGTACATAAAAATCCACTGGATTTAAAAGGAGTAGCCTTCCAGCGCCGATACCAATATTTCCACCTAAATGAAAATTTGTTTTATTTCTCGATAGAATTTTACCAATTAATGTTACTATTGAGGTTTTTCCATTTGTCCCTGTGATGGCAATGACTTTTGATTTTTCAGGTTTATTTCTAAAAAACCATTCGATATCTGACCAGATGGGGATCCCGGCTTTTCTAATATTTTGTATTATCGGAATATTTGAACTAATACCGGGACTTTTAATTATCGCATCAGAACTAAGTAATTTATCAAGACTGTGCTGGCCTTCTTCAAAAGAAATTCCAGCTTCTATTAATTCTTTTCGATTGGAGCGTTCAATTTTCCCCTTTTCAGAAAGAAAAACTTTGATTTTTTTTTCTTTGCCAAGTAGAGCTGCCGAAACACCACTTTCTCCACCTCCGAGAATACCAAGCTGAAACTCTTCATTCATTATCAGCGAAGTTTTAAGATTATTAGGGTGAAAATGGCGAGAAAAATACCTAGAATCCAAAATCTAGTAGCAATTTTAGATTCATGAAGACCTTTTTTCTGAAAATGATGATGAAGAGGTGACATGAGGAATACTCGTTTGCCAATTCCTGACTGTTTTTTAGTGTACTTAAAGTAGCCAACTTGAATAATAACACTCAAGTTTTCGATAAGAAACACTCCGGCTAGTATGGGTATTAAAAGCTCTTTTCTTATTGCAATTGCAAATACAGCGATTATCGCCCCTATTGAAAGGCTGCCTGTGTCTCCCATAAATACTTGTGCGGGGTAGGTGTTATACCATAGAAAGCCTATACATGCACCAATAAAGGCAGCGGCAAAAACCACTAATTCTCCAGAATTTGGTATGTACATTATATCTAAGTAGCTCGCAAAAACAACAGAGCCACTTACATAGGCTAGAATTGCAAGTGTAAATGCTATTATAGCGGATGTGCCACCCGCTAACCCGTCGAGTCCATCAGTTAAATTCGCTCCATTGCTAACAGCGGTAATTATAAAGATCACTACAATAATAAATATTAGCCAACTATATTGGTAAAGACCTAGCCAATCTAAAAGTTTCACATAATCGAATGTTGCGTCCTTTAAAAATGGTATCGTAGTTTTTAGTGACTGTTCGGCATGGCCAAAAACTGGCGCACTTTTAGCACTTTCTCCGTATAATTTTATCTGTGAATCGATAGGTACTTCCTCCTTCATTGTTACATCGGGGTGAAACACCAGAACACATCCAACTATAATTCCAAGTGTAATTTGGCCGATTATTTTAAAATAGCTTCTTAAGCCCTTTTTATTCTTTTTGAAAACCTTTATGTAGTCATCGGCAAAACCTATTGCTCCCATCCAAATGGTGGTTAGCAGAAGTAGTTTAATATAAATGTTACTCAGATCTGCAAATAATAATACCGGGATTATTATGGCTGATAGAATTATTAATCCTCCCATTGTTGGAGTTCCTGCTTTTTCTAATTGACCATCTAATCCTAGATCTCTGACACTTTCGCCTATTTGTTTTCTTTTTAAAATTTCGATAAGTCTTTTCCCAAGAATAAGACTTATTGTTAAGGCTCCAAGGATTGCTAATGCTGCCCTGAAAGTGAGAAATTGGAATAGTCCAGCCCCAGGAAAATCAAGCTTGTCAAGAAATATAAATATATCGTAAAGCATAATTTTAAGTTTGAACTTCTGTTAGTGCAGTTTTTAAAATGAGTAAATCATCAAATGGTATTTTTTCTCCATTAATTTCTTGGAATTTCTCATGCCCTTTTCCTGCTAATAGTATTATGTCATTTGGATTTGCATTTTGGCAGGCGAGCCGAATTCCTTGACTTCTATCCACAATTGAAATGCAATATTTCATGTCTGGCTTTTTAAGGCCACCCTCCATATCTCTAAGAATTACTTCAGGGGATTCTGATCTTGGATTGTCAGATGTTAAAATGACATAGTCACTTAATCTAGATGCAATGGAAGCCATTTCTGGTCTTTTGCCTTTATCTCGATCTCCACCGCAACCAATTATAGTTATTATTCTTTGTGGAGGCTTTCGGAATTTTTGCAGGGAGGAAAGAATCTTTTTTAAGGCATCTGGGGTATGAGCATAGTCTATTATTCCAGTAATCCCTTTTGGCCCTTCTATTTTTTGGAAACGACCATTTATCGGATTTAAATTGCTTATTCCCTGTAATGCCTCATCTGCAGTCATGCCCAATTCGATTGCAGCTCCATAAACTGCAGATACGTTATAAACATTGAAATTTCCAATTAATTTCATCCAACATTCTCGCTGGTTTATGCTAATTAGAGTTCCGCCAATATGACTTTCAAGTACCCTAGCTTTGATATCGGAATCTCTTGTTATTCCATAGGATATTTTCTTTGCTTTGCTACCCGAAATCATTGTTTCACCGTATTTATCATCTCGATTTACTAATGCAAATGCCGAGGAGCTGAGATTGTCAAAAAGTAATTTTTTTGCAATGACATAATTATCAAGGGTTTTATGATAATCAAGATGATCTCTACTGATATTTGTGAAAATTCCACCTTTAAAACGAATTCCTTCGACACGGTTTTGAACCAGTCCGTGCGAGCTAACTTCAATGAAGACAAGTTTGCACCCAGCTTTAACCATATCTGACAAATGTTTTTGAATTTGCCAAGCGTCAGGTGTGGTATGGGTTGCGGGATAATTTTTGTTGTGAATTGATATTTTCACAGTTGATATTAATCCACTTTTTACGAGATTATTTTCAAAAAGTTGATGCAGTAAACTTGCTGTTGTTGTTTTTCCATTAGTCCCAGTTATACCTATAATATTGAGATTTTCGGAAGGTTGATCAAACCAATTACCAGCAATTATAGAATAAGCTTTAGAGGCTGATTTGACTTGTATATATGTAATTTCTGAATTTGTTTCTTTTGGT
>JGI20156J14371_10003227_pt1 | contig 12294 bp, 13 predicted proteins | sample COG_06_FD_14371 | JGI IMG/M metagenome (IMG submission 14371)
AATAAATCCGAAGCGTGGATATAAGCAACACCGCCAGCTGTAACTTTTACAGTAGTTTGTTCCGTAATGAGGTTTTCCGATTCACAAATGCCGCCACCTAATATTTTAAGCTCGTGGTTTACGGAAACCCCTCTCAAGGAAAGTGTTGATCCAGAGTTGACGCTGGAGCTTATTTTTTCTGACTCTATATGCAAATCAATAGCAGAACCCTCTCGTGCTTTTAATTCAATTTTTGTGGCCTGGAGTACTGCTTGCGATTCAATAATTGATCCTTGATAGGTGTGAATAAGATCCAAGGGTGTTGAAAAATAAACTTCTATATAAGTGTTCTTTGGGTTAAAAATTTGATCTATCGAATGCTTAATTCGCAATACATCCTTATTAAGTGTTACAACTACAGTCTCAAAGTTTTCTCCGGACAACACCATTTTATTTTCATTTGAAGGAATCAATTTTACTTGAATCCCTGTAAATAATTTAATCCCTGTAAATGGACCCAAAGTAATCGTTTTTGTGCGTTCGGGTCGCTTAGTCTCTTGAGCGGGAATCGAATCTTGAACAACCTCTTGGGCAGAAATCATTGGAAGTGTTAGGAGTAAGAAGAACGTGAAGAGCGCTTTCATATGTATGTTTTTATCTTGTATAAATTTAGTAATTCTAAATGATATTATTTTTCTTCTAATTTAAAATCTAAATGTCTTTTAATTAAATCTGCCTTCAGAACGCTCACATTTATTGAATCTCCTAATTGATAGCGTTTTTTTGTACGCTCGCCAACCAATGCATGAGCTTTATCGTCAAAATTAAAATAATCTCCTGTAATGTCTTTGATTCGTATCATCCCTTCGCATTTATTCTCAACTAATTCTACATAAACACCTCGATCAGTAACCCCGGAAATTACGCCTTCAAAAGTTTTTCCAACCTTATCTTCCATAAATTTAATCTGCATGAATTTGATGGAATCTCGTTCTGCTTTAGTGGCTATCAATTCACGCTGAGACGAATGTACACAAGCGGCTTGAATTGTATCGGGATCTTTTACTTTTTGTTTGGCTAAATGTAGTTCTAATAAGCGGTGTACCATTACATCAGGATATCTACGAATAGGGGATGTAAAATGCGAATAAAAGTTAAAGGCCAATCCGTAATGACCAATATTATCAATATTATATTCGGCCTTACTCATACAGCGTATAGTAAGGGTATCATTAGATTCTGTTCTTGTTTTCCTTGAATATCTGATAATAAAACATTCAGTGATTTACTAACATCCTTAGTTTTTAAATCCAATTTATATCCAAAATTAGAAACCACCATTTGAAGGTTGTTCAATTTGTCTGCATCGGGTTCATCGTGAATTCGATATACAAAAGGCAAGGGTGTTTTGCGATTTCCTGCAAATGAAGCAACCTGCTTATTCGCTAATAACATAAATTCTTCTACAAGTTTATTAGCATCTTTAGATGTTTTGAAATAAACACTTTCAGGTGTATCATCTTCTTTTAAAATAAAATTTACCTCTACACGATCAAAAGATAATGCGCCATTTCGCATCCGTTGCGTTCGCAATTTCTTAGCCAGATTATCGAGGGTTAGTACCGCATTTAAAAGATCGTCACCCACGGTATATGCAGCGCCCGTCAGTGAAATAGTTTCTGAAACACGTGGTTTTTGTGTTTCTATTAATTCTTGAGCTTCTTCGTATGCAAAACGGTGATCGGAATAAATGACTGTTTTTCCAAACCATTCTTCTAAAACATCTCCTTTGGAATTCATTGTAAATACTGCAGAAAAAGTATATTTCTCTTCATGGGGACGCAAACTACATACCCCATTAGAAAGCACTTCAGGTAGCATTGGAACAACACGATCAACTAAATAAACTGAGGTTGCTCGTTCATATGCTTCTTTGTCTAAAACACTATGCGGTTGAACATAATGAGAAACATCTGCAATATGAATTCCTATTTCAAAGCAATCATTATCTAGTACTTTAAATGATAAAGCATCATCAAAATCCTTAGCAGTTTTTGGATCTATAGTAAACGTAAGTGTATCTCTAAAATCTCTTCTTTTTTTAACTTCTTCTGGGCTGATGGATTGATCTATTGCATTGGCTGCTGCTTCAACTTCATCTGGGAAATGCAAAGGCAAACCATAATCCGATAAAATCGCATGCATTTCTGTATTGGTTTCCCCAGGAGGACCAAAGGATTCAATTAAGGTTCCGCTGGGAGATTCTGCTCGTTTTGGCCAATCGGTGTATTCTACTAAAACCTTGTCACCATTGGTATAATCGTCTAATTGCTTTTTATCAATAAAAAAATCAGTATACATTCTAGGCCCACGTGTCAAAACAAAAGCATAGTTTTTTTCTATCTGTAACACCCCTACGAATTGGGTTTTATTTCTTTCAAGGATACTTACAATTTCACCTTCGAAAGCACCTGATTTTTGCTTGCGTTTATACACATAAACTTCAACTAAATCTCCTTGGAAAGCTCTATTAATATTGTTTTTAGGAATCATTATATCATGTTCCAAATCTTCACAAATAACAAACCCTCTCCCTGTAGACGTTACGTCTAAAGTTCCTTGATAATAATCCTTACTTGCTTTTACTAATGTATATTTTCCTTTGGAGGGACTAGAGAGTATTTTTTCTGTTGTCAAACGATTTAAAATTTTTATAATTTCATCGCGTGTTTTCGTGTCTTTTATATTTAATGCTCCTGAAACTTCTTTGTAATTGTACTGTTTTCCTGTATTATCGCGAAAATATTTCGTTACTCTTCGTTCTAAAGAGTTATTCTTCTTCTTTTTAAACATAGAAACAAAATTACTCTATTAAATTTGAACTCTAGTTTTTATTATGAACAGACTTAACAATATTAATAATTTATTTTTATTTATTTTAAAAAAAAATGATGTCTATTATAGCGTGTTAATAGCGGTATTCTTTTATTTATATTTTTTAGGAATAAACCAACTCAAAAGTTTATCAACATTTAATAAGCAGAATATTTAAATTTAAAAGCCTTACAGAAAGAAAACTAAGAAGGAAATAAACAACGGTTCATATCTAATAATGATAATAAGTAAAAACAGATATGCCTTTTTTTAGTGTTAATAAACCTACCTTTTTTTGAACAATAAATTGCATAAAGTTTATAAAGTTTATTTTGAAAAAAGAAAAAATTTAGCAAGTGTAAAGAGTAACGAAATTATAGGTATTTACTATTAGAACTTATTAACAAAGTATCCAATTTGTGGTAGCTGTTTATAAACAAGAAGGAGGGGTTTGTTTACATTTATAAAAAATTAAAAATATGCAGTTTTCAATTGGTAATGACCACGCAGGAGTAGATTATAAAGAAGCAATAGTTTCTTACCTTATTAGTAAGGGACATGAGGTATTAAATCACGGTACAGACAGTGAGGATAGTGTTGATTATCCTGACTTTATTCATCCGGTTGCTCAGGACGTATCTTCAAAAGAAGCAAGCTTAGGTATTATCATATGCGGTAGTGGTAACGGTGCTTCTATGACTGCAAATAAATATCAAGACATTCGTTCAGCGCTTTGTTGGACTAAAGAGATTGTTGCTTTGGCTCGTCAGCATAATAATGCGAATATTTTGAGCCTTCCGGCTCGTTTTATCTCAATACCTCAGGCAATTGCTATGGTTGAGGTTTATATCAATACTGATTTTGAAGGAGGAAGGCACCAAAATAGAATTGATAAAATTCCTTGTAGCTAATGATTCACTTTACTTATAAAACGTTTGATCAATTGACATCAACTGAATTGCACGATATGTATGCTTTACGGTCAGAAGTTTTTGTGGTTGAACAGGATTGTGTTTATCAAGATATTGATGGAAACGATCCAAAATCCATCCATGTACTGGGAAGTATTGAAGGGGACTTGGCCGCTTATGCCCGTATTTTAGATCAAGGGCTTTCTTATGCAGATTACAGCTCCATTGGAAGAATTGTTGTTTCACCTGTCCATAGGGCACAAAAACTAGGCCATGCATTGGTTGATTTTGCTATAAAAACGACTCAAAAAGAATATGCAAATTCCCGCATTAAAATCTCGGCTCAGGCTCACCTAGAAAAGTTTTATCAAACCCATCAATTTAAAGCAACAGGAGAAGCGTATCTAGAAGACGGGATACCCCATATTGGGATGCTTTTAGAAGGCTAAACAAAGGTCGATTTATTCCTGTTTTGTAGAATTTGATTGACTAAATAATTCATTTACACCTACGACAAGTTCGTTGGTCAACGGGTGTTTTCTCCCCGTATAAATCAACATACAGGCTCCTCCAAAAGGAATATTCCCTTCTGCTTTTTTCAACGCAATACGCAGCTGCCGCTTAATTTTATTTCTATCTACTGCCCTTTTAAAGTTTCTTTTAGGGACAGAAACACCAACGTAAAGTTCGTTTTCTGATGCTTTTGATTCTAGTACTCTTAAGAGTAAGTGTTTGGAACGAAGCACGGTTCCTTTACGAAACAGTGCGTCGATTAATTCTTTTCCTTTTAAACGATTTAGGGTAATCAGTTTACTCATTTTGATAGGTATTGTTTTCGCGATCCAGATCGGCCATATAGTAGGTAGGATCTATGGTTATCAATTCAATTTCTTCTGCTTTGCGAGGAACAGAAAAACTATAGTTAGGATTCGCCCATGACCAGTCCTTTTCGATATTCCAAGGCAGCCCGTAAGGGTTTTCTTTTTCTCCCCGCATTAGAGTAATCGGGATATAATGGATTTCTTGAGTTCCGTCCTTATACCGAACTAAGATGTCTAGGGGCATTGGCATTAACCCTTTGCGCTCTAAATTTATTTGAGTTGTGTTTTCCAGACTAATAACATCCGAGATTGCATAATCAATAGTATTGGTGGTTTGTGTCCAATCGGTCAAGTACCAGCGCAACTGTATTCCTGAAATACGCTCGGCAATTCTACGAATATCATTCGGAACAGGATGCTTGAATTTAAACTCATTGTAATACGCTTGTAGTGTTTTGAATATGTTTTCATTCCCTATAATATAACCCAGTTGTCCTAAGAACACAGCGCCTTTATTGTATGCCGTGCTTTCATAGGCATAGTTATAATGGTAGCGATTTGCATTGGTGCTTTGGGCTTGTTCAACTCCAGAACCAGCGAGGCGGAAATATCCATTATAAGACCCTTCCAAAGGGAAACCCTTATTTTCTTTAAGCACTTTATCTTCAGCAAGTGTCGATATAAAAGAAGTAAAGCCTTCATCCATCCATTCGTGTTTGGTTTCGTTTGTTGCTAGAATGTGCTGAAACCAAGAATGTGCTAGCTCGTGGGCAGTTACCCCTACCAAAGAACCAAATTTACGCTCCCCTGTAATCAAGGTACACATGGCATATTCCATTCCCCCGTCACCCCCCTGAATCACCGAGTATTGTTTATAGGGGTATTCTCCAATCCTTTCATTGAAATACACCATCAATTCTGCCGTTAAAGGCTGAAGTTTCTTCCAGTTTTCAATGATGTCGGGGTTGTTTTTATAAAAGAAATGCAGATCGACATTATTTGGACCGGGATAGACATCGTGAATATAATCGGTGTCCGCAGCAAATGTAAAGTCGTGCACATTTGGCGCTATAAAATGCCAGGTGATTTTCCCTTTTTTAGTTTTAGCTTTTTTTCGATCGCTATAGCCTTTACCAATTTTATCTGCGTTTTGAAGGTAACCGCTACCGCCAACAGTAAAATCTTTATCAAGCGTAATTTTAACATCAAAATCTCCCCAAACACCATGAAATTCTCTTCCAGTATAGGGATCTGTATTCCATCCGTCCACATCGTATTCTGAAAGCTTTGGATACCATTGCGCCATAGAAAAAGCAACTCCTTCTTTTGTGTTTTTGCCACCCGACGAATCATATCCGGCACATGACCCTTAAACTCCAAATCCAATACGGTTGATGCTCCAGAAACAAGCGGCTTGTTTAATGTTACCTCTAAAATTGTTCCTGATTCTAACGTTTGAACGGGGACTCCGTCTTGTTTCAAAGAAGAAACCTTGAGATAGCCCTGTTGATATGGGGTTAATGTATCGAGACTTACCTTAAAACGGCGGTTTTTATCACCTCCGTTTTTAAGGCGGATGGCCATATCGCTTTCAGGCTGAAAAGCATTGAAATATAAATGATAGAAAACTTTTGTTAATGTTTCGGGAGCGTTGTTGGTGTAAACCAATTGTTGGGTTCCAGAATAATCTGCTGTCTCAGCATCGAGCTCAACAGTCATGGCATAGTCCACTTTTTGCTGCCAATATTGTGCAGAAAGGCTCAGTGAAAAAAGAAAAGCAAGGGCAAAAGCAAGTTGTTTCATTGTTGTGTTTTTAATAAAAAAATAATGCAATAAATGTAATAAACTAAGATTTAAAATAGTTGTCAAAAAGAAAACTTTCTTTACAACGAACTCCTTTTGCAGTTTGTTCAAGTGAAATGAGTTCGTTTTCTGCGTCGTGCTCTAAAAACAACAAAAAATCATTTGCTACTGCACGATCAAGGAAAGAAGCTTTTTCTTCTAGTGTTAGAAGGGGTCTTGTGTCGTAGCCCATTACATAGGGTATGGGAAGATGTCCAACTGTTGGAATCAAATCGGCGGCAAAAACGATTGTTTTTCCTTGATATTGAATCATGGGAAGCATTTGCTTTTCGGTATGACCGTCCATCAAAAGGATGTCGAACCCTAAGGCTGTTTTTTTAAGTTGCTTTTCTGTTCCAATTAATAATTCCAGTTGACCACTTTCGTGTATGGGAAGAATGTTTTCAGGCAAGAAAGATGCTTTTTCTCTGGGATTAGGTTTTTTAGCCCATTCCCAGTGGTTTTGATGCGACCAAAAGCGAGCATTTTTAAAAGCGGGCACTAAAATTCCGTTTGAGTTGAATTCAATAGCTCCACCACAATGGTCGAAATGTAAATGAGTAAAAAAAACATCGGTTATATCATCCCGATGAAAGCCGGCCTTTTGAAGCGAGCTGTCTAGGGTATGATCTCCCCAAATAGCATAGTGCCCATAGAATTTATCGGACTGTTTGTTTCCCATTCCCGTGTCAATCAAAATAAGTCGATCTCCATCTTCGATGAGCAGTGAACGCGCTGCCATTTTGATTCTATTCTTTTCGTCAGCGGGGTTGGTTCGCTCCCATAAAGCCTTTGGAACTACACCGAACATTGCGCCGCCGTCGAGCATAAAGTTACCGGTTTCAATGCGGTGTAATTTCATAAAATTTATTTTAGCAGTTGGATGCGTGTAAGGTAATTGTCTGAAGTTATATACAAGGCGCTTTCGTCTGCATTAAAGGCGCAATTTGCCGAAGAAACCATGGTTTTTATTGTTCCTATGTGCTTGCCTCCTGGGGTAAAGATCAGAACACCACCTGGGCCTGTAGCAAAAACATAGCCTTTGCTGTGGACTTTTAATCCATCGGCCAGGCCTTTTTCCTTTATACCTGTTGCATCGAAAAATATTTTTTCGTTTTTCAACTCACCGTTTTCAAGAGAAAAAGAGAGCCATAGGTTTCTTTTAGAGTCCGAATTGGCAACATATAAAACGGATTCGTCTGGCGAAAAAGCCAGCCCGTTAGGACGATTCAAACCCTTGTAAACCTGAGTTATTTTTCCTTTAGCGTCTAAACGGTAAACACCGTTTTCAGCAATTTCTTTTAATGGGTCACCATCGCCCTTAAGCCCATAGGGAGGGTCGGTAAAATATAAATCTCCGTTTTTGGCTATAATTAAATCATTAGGACTGCTGAATCTTTTTCCTTCATATTCAGCGACGATTGTTTTGAATGAACCGGGTTTTGCGAGAGGCTTCTCGATCATAGCGATTCTGCGGTCACCGTGCTGCGCGATGAGCAAATTGCCTTCCGGGTCAAGGATTAAGCCGTTAGCACCACTCTTTTTGTCGTTAGGTGCAATGCCCGTATAGCCGCTAGGATCTAAATAGAGCGACAGGCCATTGGACTCGTTCCAGCGGAACATTTTATTTTCAGGAACATCGGTAAACAGAACAGAATTTAGTTCAGGAACCCAAACCGGCCCTTCAGCCCAGCTAAAGCCATCGGCTAAAATTTCGATGACTGCATCTGCAGCAATAAGGCTGTTTATTTCTGGGTCAAGGCGTTCAATTTCACCTAGGGTTTTTTGAGCCGCAACACAAAAGAGAACGCCAAGGCAAAGCGCAAGAGTGAATGTTTTTTTCATGAGGTTATTGTTTCTTTAAAATTTGGGTTAATTCTTTTCCAAAAGCCAGCATTTTTTTAATTTCATCGATACTCGAAAGGCGATTTCGACCCTTGATGAGGAGGGTTTTTTCGTTGGTTTCTACATGGAAATACGAGTGGCTTTCAAAAAAGAAAATCAATTCTGGAGTAAACCATTTTCTAATTTCAGATCTATTCTTTCCACCAAGAAAAAAACGTCTTGAAAAATCAGGGGCTTCAACAAAGTCAATATCTCGATACCCGAGAGGTTCGTATAAATTCGCCAACAAATGTTCTTTGTCTAAAATAAATTGAGGCACCCTTTCTTCCAATTGAATCATTAAAAAAGAAGATTTCAAGTCTTCTTTTGCGATAAAAGCTCCTTCGCTATATGAAAGGTCAAACAAAGTAAATTGTTCTGATTCATCGAATAAAACATTGTATTGATAATTGATTTGTTTGGACTTAAAATATTCAAACTGCTCCAAGTTATTGGCCTCTGACGAGAGCTCAGGACGATAAGACCACTTCAAGTTTTTTGCAAGTCTTTTGAGTGTTTTTTGTCTTTTTGTAAGGTGCTTTCCAAGATTTAAAAAATCTTTCATGGGAAGTACTTTTCGTATTGCAAAAGGATGCTGTGTGTCAGAAAAATGNACATCCAAGCCGATGATTTCAAAGACCCCATTNTTACTTGAAAAACTCCTTCTATAATCACTTAGNCCTTCCATAACGGTATGATCAACAAACTCACAAAGAGAGAAGTCTACAATAACGTGTTCGTGCTCTGGAATTTCGTCAAGAAGCGCTTTTAACTTATAAAAGTTTAAAAAACTACAGAAGTTTTTTACACTGACAAAATAGTTCCCGCTATCTTCTTCTTTAAACATCAAAACGTTGGGCTTTAGCCATTGCGTGTGAAAAAAAAGACACTTTTATTGATCAGTATATGGATCATAAAAGTTGCTAATACACCGAAGGCAATTCCTGTAATCAGACCGTAAGCTAGGGTCATGCCCAGTGTGACAAGAAAAATAGCGCCCTGTTCTTTTCCAATTTTAAAGAGCATGATTAGGTTTTCAGGAGCGGCCAAGCGATAGCCTGTGTACACCAAGATGGCCGCCAAAGCAGGAAGCGCAATGCGTTGGATTTGATCTTGAAAAAGAACAATAAAAAGCAAGAGAAAGAGGGCATGAAACAAGTTGGCAGATCGGTTAGATCCTCCATTGTTTACATTTACCGAACTGCGGGCAATAACGGTAACGACATTCAATCCTCCTACAAAACCACTGATGGTTGTTGCGATTCCTAAAGCCCTAAGGTCTTTGTTCACGTTGGACCTTCTTTTTAAAGGATCCAGTTTGTCTACGGCTTTGATGCTAAGCAGGGATTCAATACAGGAAATTAAAGTAAGGGAAATTACAATCCCAATGAATTCGACACTTCCGAGCCTTCCAAAATCTGGAAAAGGAAGGTTTCCTACTAAGTTTTCAGGTAGGGCAATGAGTAAATTTTCACCCATGGGATAGGGAATGGCAGCGATCAATTCGTAATAATAGGTCAGCCCTATAGCCAAAACAACCACCCACATGGGTGCAGGAATTAGGTGAAAAATAGGGTTTCTAATCCGGGAATATAAAATTAAAATCAAAAAACTTCCAACGCCTAATCCGGCAGCTAGAAGCACTTCTAGGGTTGGATTTTGAAAAACATGCAGCAGGCTGTTTGGGCCTGCGCAAGTAGTTCGAAAGGGCTTCCTGAAGCTGTTGTCACTCCAAGCATGACATGAACCTGCTTAGCCAAAATTCCAATTCCGATAGCAGCCAGCATACCTTGTAGCGCAGAAGCAGGAAAAAACTCACTCAATGCACCAAACCGGAAGAGACCAAAAAGGAAAATTAGAATCCCCGAGAGAACAACTGCTGCTAGGGTAAACAGATACCCTTGGTAAAGATCGCCTCCCCCCAAAAGTGTGATAGAGGAAAGCAATACAATGACTAAGCCGTTTCCAGGCCCTGCAATTGTTAATTGAGACCCCCCTAAAAGCGCTACAACAACTCCCCCAACTACAGCCGACAAAATCCCCGCAATAGGAGGGGCTTCCGAAGCAATTGCTAAACCAAGCCCCAGAGGTAAGGCAACGAGAGAGACAACAAAACCGGCAAAGATATTGCCGGGCAATGCGCCTAAAAAGCTTTTAAAAGTGCTTGTTTTACCCATTTTGTTTGCTTTTTATGATGAGAACATCGGTGGGTAATTCGGATAAAATATGCTCGAGATCCTTTGGGAAAATACGCTCTAGAAAACCTTTTCTTTTTTCATCACTGTTCATTATCAGTAAATCGGCTCGAACAACCTTGGCATAATGACCAATAGAATATCCTCGGGTTCCAAAAATATTTTGGGAGTGTATCTTTATGTTCTCTTTCAAAGAGTCCGAAATACGACTTAAAATTTCTCGAACACGTGAAAGTTCACGCCGTTTTAATTTTTCTTTTCGAAGGGTTACCTTTCTCAAGCCGCGATCATCGTCTGCCTCTTCGGCAACTTCTGAGCGGTTAATTTCTTCTACCAAGGTGAGTTTTGACGCACCCAATGCTTGGGCAAAATGAAAGGCAGAACGAACTGTATTTTCCGTTTCTGGACTTTCGAAAGCGTTTACGACTACATGCTGTGATGCCTTTCGAATTACAGAAGGTTTAATCATTAATAAAACGGAACAGGGGGCGTTTCGAGTGAGTTTACGGGCAATTGAGCCCATATAGAATTTCAACATATTTTCTCGTTGCATTGCTCCGAGCAAGAGTAAATCTACCTTGTTTTTCTTGCACTGTTCATTTATGGTTTCAACGGGCTCCCCCTCTTCCCAAAGCACTGAAAGGTGTTGGGGCTGAACAGGAGACTCTTCTAAAATTTCAGTAAATGTTTTTGCTTTTGCAGGCGATTTTGACCCTACATGAAGAAAGTACAGGTGGGCATTTAAAAAATCAGCCAACCGCATCGCTTCAAAGACATTTGCTTTGAGGTTGGGCGAAAAGGCAAAACCGATTAAAATTTTATTGAAAGGCGCGTTGTTCACTTAGTTGCATTTTTTGAAATATACAGAAATTATTTGAAAAAGAGAACGAAAAAAGGGAAGATAGGAGTGGACAGAAAACTTATTTTTTGACAAATTCAGTTCGTAAAATAATGTTCATTTTGTTGAATCTGCAATCAATTTCATCTGCATGATCGGTCAAACGAATGTTTTTTACGGTTGTTCCTCTTTTGATCGTTGTTGAGGTTCCTTTGAGTTTTAGATCTTTGGTTAGTTTTACCGTATCTCCTTCATTTAATATGTTTCCGTTGGCATCTTTTACATCCATAGAGCTCTTTTTTGATAAAGATAAGGGATAAAGATAAAGGTGCAAAAGGAATTTCGTCCCAACAAAAGAGGTCTTAAAGCGAAAGGCTTTTCCCAATTTTAGGGAGGTGAAGGGTTCTTTTTTGAGCTTCAAAAAGATGCTGAGTGGTGACACAAAGTTTCAATTTAATGTTTTTTGAAAGCAAATGCTATTATCGGTAGTCAAATAGGGTTCGTAATTCGGAATACGGCGGTATCCAGATTTGCTATATAGGGCGACTGCTTCGGGGAGGTTTTTACCCGTTTCTAAAACGCAACGTTTGTTTCCAAGTTCTTTCGCCCAGGCTTCTAGCTCCTTTAATACCAGCGTTGCGGTTCCTTTTTTACGACCAATAGGCGGGGTATACATGCGTTTGAGTTCGACCGTACCAACTTCAAAAAATTTAAAAGCACCACAGCCAACAGCGATATCACCTTCATAGGCAAGGACGACATGACCCAAGCTTTCAATCCCATTAAATTGGTTGTAAAAGGCGTGGTCTTCCCCATCACGAACGCACAGTTCTTGGTTTAGTGTTTCAACTAAAGCTTTAAAATCAGTATGATTGTGATCGGTTCTCAGCAACAACATGTTATTTTTTTTGGGCAAAAAGCCAAGGCAGGAATTCGGGATCTCCAAAAAC
>JGI20156J14371_10003229_pt1 | contig 12289 bp, 10 predicted proteins | sample COG_06_FD_14371 | JGI IMG/M metagenome (IMG submission 14371)
TTTGGAATTAAGAAATTTTTTTTTCTTAAAATTGACTCATGATGAAAAGCTATACTAGAAAAACATTTTAATTTATACTGCTCTCTATAAAATTTTGTAAAATAAAAAGTAATCAATTTTGATAAACCATAAGGACTAGATGGCTCCATTTTACTTTTTTCATTTTTCATTTTTTTTGAACTTGCAAATATTTCACAAGATGATGCATTAAAAAATTTAATTCTTTTTTTTGAATTTTTTATTGCTTCTAAAATATAGTAAACTGGTATTGCGTTGCTAATTATAGTGTTGTAAGGTTGTTTGTAAGATTTTAAAGTAGATGTTTGACCACTAAAAAAATAAATCTCATCACATTGTGAGCTGTTAATTAATTTTTCAATCTCTTTTTTTTTATAAATATTAATTTTTTTTCTTAATACCCCTTTTTCTATTTTTATTTTTTGATGATTTGATTTTTTATTTAAATTTCTAGTAACACTTATAATCTCATATTTTTTTTCTAATAAAAGTTTACACATATACGAACCATCCTGACCACTTCCACCAAAAATAAGTGCTTTTTTATTCATAATTAAATTAATCTTTTATAAATTTCTTTAGTTTCCAGGGCACATTTCATCCAGTCAAAAAACTTTAATCTTTGTTTGCCTTTATTAATTAGGTCATTTCTAATAAAATCTGAAAATAACACTCTGTTTAATGACTCTACAAGTGAATCTGGGTTGTTAGGATCAAAGTACTCAGCTGCTCGATCGGCCACCTCTCTAAATACAGGAATATCACTACAAACAACTGGACAGTTGTTTGAAAAACCTTCTAGAATTGGAAGTCCGAAACCCTCATATTTTGATGGGAAAATTAATAATCTCGCATTTTGATAAAATACATTAAGTAAATTGTTATTGCCCTCGTAGAAGGAGAATTTTGCAGGACCCATCTTGTATGATTTAATTAAATTAATTTCAGGTTTTGTTAATTTTCCCCCTCCAAATAAAATAATCTTAAAGTTTTGAAGTATTTTTTGATTAATTGAAAGAGATTTTAAAAATATTTGAAAATTCTTATATTTATGTCTATTTCCAACATATAATATATAAGGAAAATCTACTGGTGAATTAAACGAACTGACTAATTTTTTTTCTACGCCTAAATAAGTTATTGAAATTTTATTAGGATCAACATCATAAAACTTTGTTAAGTCGTTAGCAGTTGACTTTGAAATGCAAATAATATGATCAGCTCTTGCTAAAGCATCTTTTTTAGTAAATTGAGGAGATTTATAACCATAACTTTTATAAAAAATTTCATGTATCAGGTCATAAACTGTCACAACTAAAGGCTTATTGTAAATATCAAAGTCGCCATTGTAATAAGTAGTATGAATTATGTCAGGTTTAAAATTTTTTATAAATTTTAAACTTAATATTTCATTAAACTTATTTAATTTATGTACAAAGTTTGTTTTAACTAGGTAATTTGAAAAGGGTAATTTCTTTTCAAATCCAATATTATCTTTTTTGGAATTCTCTTTTAAAAATTTATTCAAATGAAAACCTGCAAAAATTTTTGCATTTACATTAGTTTCTATAAGTTTTTGAGTTAATTTTAAAAAATATTTTGATGGCCCTCCTCTTTCTTGTTTGCAGAATATTTTATGATCATAAAAGATTTTCATAATTATTTAATTTTAATCAACTTTTTGTCTTTGATTAAAAAAGCATTATCACAAAATTTTATTATTGATTTTTTGTGCGTAATAATCAAAATAGTTTTACTTTTTTTAAGTTTAATAAAATTTTTAATAATTTTTTGTTCTGATAATGCATCTAAATTACTGTTAAATTCATCTAAAATTATAATATCTGGATTATTATATAATGCTCGTGCTATACCTATCCTTTGAGATTGACCGCCTGATATTTTTATACCTCTATCTCCAACAAAAGTATTGAATTTTTTTGGTAGTTTTTTTATAAAATCATTTATACCACTCTGTTTAACACTATTAATAAAATTTTTTATTTCAAATTTTTTAATGTTATTTCCAAATATAATATTATTTTTTATTGTGTCATCTATTAGATTTATATTTTGTGCAACATATCCAAATTTTAAAGAATTTTTATTTAAATTTGAGTTTTCATTATAGAAAACTTTTCCTTTAGTTGGTGCCAATAACCCCGAGATAATATTTATTAATGTTGTTTTTCCACTTCCATTTTTGCCCACGAAGCAAGAAATTGTATTTTTATTTATTTCTAAATTAATGTTAGACAAAATATTAATACTTTGATTATAGTTAAAACTAACATTTGATAACTTTAGTTTTTTAAAATTTGTTAAATATTTTGTGTCCTTATAAATATTATTGTTCAATTTAAGTTTATATTCTTTACTTATTAAATTTATTAAAGGTTTAAAAAAAACAATTCTTTGAATTGAAGCTGATATTCTGGTTGCTGAAGGCATCAATCTTACAACTGNTGCNGCATAAATACTCACCAAAATTACAATTTCATTAAGAGAAAAGAAACTCAAGCTTATATAAATAACAAAACAAATTACCATTACACATAAAACTTCAATAATCACTCTTGGAAACTGTAATAGGATATCAGTTTTAAACTCAATATTAGCCAGGTACTTATCTAGATTTATAAATCTATTCGAAAAAAATTTTTCTTTATTTAATATCTTAATTTCCTTAACGTTTAAAAAATTTTCAAAAATATTTTTGTTTATATCTTTTTGATATTTCTGTCTTTGTAAGCCCCAATTAAAAAGTCTATTTTTGCTAAATTTATTTATTAATAAAACTGCTATTGTTAAGCAAATAAGGATTGGGAGGGTTACTTTAAAATTTATTAATATAAGAAAAAAGGTTAAAAAAGATACTACAAGCATTTCCAAAAAAAAAGTTAGATAACTAATCAAAACTACAGAAAAATATTGAGCTTCATTTATATTTCTAATTATTTCAGAAGTATTCTTAGAAAGAAAAAATTCATAGTTTTGTGATAGATATCTTTTATACAAATCATTAACCAATCTTAATCGGATATTCATCGCAGTTCTTCCTAAAAAATAATTGTAAAAGATAATAAACAAATTTTTTGTAGTAAAGATTAATACAATCAAAATTAAAATTTTTCTTATATCCTGTGAAATAAATAAATTATTAAATATTTTATCGAAAAACAAGATATTAGAAAATGTCGAAGTATTGTTTCCATCAAACATTATTGTAATAAGAGGTATAAGTATACCTATGCTTAAAATTTCTATTAAAGAATTTAAAAACATTAATATAAATAAAAAAAAAATTATAATTTTTTCTTTTTTATTTAATAAATTTTTAATTTTATTAATTTGACTAAAATTCATTTTTTTTATCTAATTCATTTTTTAGCTCTTCATACTCTAGCATTTTTTTTTTCATAAATACTAGAGTTAAATTCAACTTCTTCGTGATGCCCTTAGCTGTCAGAATATAAAAATAATTAATTTTATTTTTGTTTCTTTTAAAATTTTCTATTTTAATTAGGCCTTTTTGTTTGAGCGCATTAATACAGTAATTTAATTTACCCAAACTAAAACCTAATTCGTTGGCTAGCTTTCTTTGTGTAATATTCTTTTTTTTGCTAATCTTAATTAAAATATTTAAATTATCTTGATTATTTTTCATATTTGTTCAATTATTGAACATGCTTAAAGATATCAAAAAACAAAGTAAAGAAATAATATATTGTAGATTAGCTAATTAAGCTAAAATAACAGTATTTATATAAATTTGTTTGGTTATAATGAAAGTTAACATTGTATATAAATACTATTTAATTCAATTCAAATTAAAAAATTATGGTAAATGGTATAAATTCAGGCTTTGAAGAAATTTTCTCTTCTCATAACATTGATGATAAAAAAATTTTATATCTTTTAAAAAAAATTACCCAACCTACTTTAGTTAAAAAAAAATTTAATATATTAAATAAAATTTTAAAAAATTATGAAAGAATTGTTCTCAACAATAAAAAAGGTGTTGATTTTTATTTCAATGATTATGATAAATTAGAAATTTATAAAATTGGTGAAAATCATAATGATTTACTCAGATATTTTGTTTACAGATACAAATATAAAACTTACCCAGTTCAAAAAATAATAGAGGAATATCCACCTTGTATACAAATTGAACCCTCTTCAATTTGTAATTTTAGATGCATAATGTGCTATCAAAAAGATAAGTCTTTTTCTGACAAAGAAAATAATTTTATGGGATTCATGAAGTATGACTTGTTCAAAAAAGTAATTGATGAAATTAGTGGAAAAGTTGAGGCTATAACTTTTGCCTCAAGAGGTGAGCCAACACTAAATAAACAATTTATTAAATTTTTAGAATATTGTAAAGACAAATTTATTGCGATTAAAATAAACACTAACCTTTCAACTTTAAATGAAAAGCTTGCAAGAGCCTTTTTTGAAAATAACGTTCAAACGATAGTAATTTCAGCTGATGATGCAGATAAAGAAAGTTATGAAAAAATAAGAATAAAAGGAAAATTTGAAAAATTGCTAACTAATATAAATTTACTAAATAAAATAAAAAAAGATTATCCAAATTCTAAAACTATAATTAGAGTCTCTGGTGTAAAAATTAATAAAAATCAGGATATCAATAAAATGAAAGAAGTATACGGAAAATTCACTGATTCTGTAGCTTTTGTAAACTATTTACCTTGGGAAAGTTCATATGAAAATGAGTTAAACAAAATAGAGGATGCTTGTTCAGACCTTTGGAAGAGAATGTTTGTTTGGTATGATGGTAAGATGAATCCTTGTGACTATGATTATAAATCTCTATTAAGCAAAGGTAATGCGAATGAAATAACCATAAAAAATTATTGGAATTCAGATCATTATAATTCAATTAGATCTCAACACTCTATTGGAGAAAGGGATAATATAGTTCCATGCAATAGTTGTACAAATACATAGTAATATGAAGGTTGGAGTTATTGGTCATAAAAATCATGCTACAAAAATCATCAATATATTAGCTGATCAAAAAAATATTAAAAAAATAAAAATTTTTTTATATAAAAAATACGACAAACAAAACTTAAATCTAAAAAGTAAAAAAATTGAGTATGTTTATTCAATAAATGATTTGTTTGATACTTGCTCCATATTTATTTCGTCTCCAACTAAAACACATAAAAAATATATTAAGTTATTTTTAAATACAAAAATCTACATCTTTTGTGAAAAACCTGGTGGAAATGGAATTATAGATTTGAATTTTTTGAGAAAAATTAAAACAAATAGAAAAGGAGAAATATATTTTAACTACAATTTTTTATTTACTAAACAAATTGAATTTATCAAAAAAATGATACAAAATAAGAAAGTTTATGGAGATTTAAGTTTTATTGAGCTAAAACTTACGAATGGTATTTCATTTAAAGAAGAATTTTCAAATAATTGGAGATTTAAATCAAAAAATATATTTGATCAAATTACTGGCAACGTAGGATCTCATTATATTAATTTACTAATCTGGCTCTTTAAATCAGTGAAGAAGAAAAATATTTTAAAATTAAGTGTAAACAAAAAAAATGATACATCGCTTATAGTGTTAAAGGCAGGTAAAAGAGTTCTTGTAAATATGTATTTTTCATACTCAAACCCTTTATCAGACGAATTTAATTTCTTTTTCTCAAATTCAATTTTAAGGATTAAAGATAATAAAATTATAATTTTAAAACCAAGAGATTATTTTGATAAAAACAAAAATTTTATATCACCCCCAATTGTGCTAACTGAAAAATTAAATCAAACTTACGAATACTTAAGCTCATTAGAAAAATCAATTAAATTTTTTTTATACAAAGTTGAAAATAACAAAAAATTCTCTTCAAAATATTTTAATAACTCTTTAGATACATTGAAGTTTTTTATATGAACTATCATAATTTATGGAAAAAAGCAGAAAAAATAATTCCGGGTGGTAATGGTTTATTATCAAAAAGACCAAAAAGATTTTTATCGTCTGGATGGCCAACATATTTTAAAAAAGCTAAAGGAATATATTTGTGGACTCTTGATAATAAGAAACTAGTTGACTTTAGTATTATGGGAATTGGAACCGCAATATTAGGCTACGCAAATAATACCATTGATAAAAAAGTGAAATTAGCAATCGATAAGGGAATAAATACAACGCTTAACTGTATTGAAGAATATCAATTAGCAAAAGAGATACTAAAATATAATAAATTTGCACAACAGGTTAAATTTGCAAAGGGGGGTGGTGAAGCAATGGCTATGGCAATAAGAATAGCTAGATCTAATTCTAAGAAATACAAAGTTGTTTTTAGTGGATACCACGGATGGCATGATTGGTATATTTCTGCAAACCTTTCAGATATACAAAATTTAAATAATCATTTACTGAAAGACCTTAAGCCCCTGGGTGTTCCTAGCAATTTAAAAAACTCTATCATGCCTTTAAAGTTTAATGACCATGAACAATTAATAAAGATATTTAAAGAAAATAAAGATGCTGGAATTTTGGTTATTGAAGGCGCAAGAAACGATTATCCTTCTAAAGAGTTTGTAAAAGCAATAAATAAATTAAAGATAAAAAAAAAAATAATTGTTATTGTTGATGAAATTACATCTGGATGGAGAGAGTGCTTGGGTGGTGTCTACAAAAAGGTTAATTTGAATCCAGATATTGTAGTATATGGAAAAGCATTAGGAAATGGTTATCCAATTTCTGCTGTAGTAGGAAAAAGAAAGATAATGGAAATTAGTAACCAGACATTCATCAGTAGCACAGCTTGGACTGAAAGAATAGGATTTGTAGCTGCATTAGCAACAATTAGATTCATGAAAAAAAATAATGTTTCATCCAAGATTATGAAAAAAGGAAAAAAAGTTATTGATGGTTGGAAAAAATTAGCTTTTAAAAATCAATTAGAAATTACAACCAACAAATTTTATTCTATGCCGACCTTTAGCTTTAATTATGAAAAAAATAATGACAAATTGAACACTCTTTTTACAAAATATATGCTTGAAAAGGGTTATATTGCAACAAATTACATGTTTATTACATTTGCACATAATGAAAATGAAATAAAAAAATATTTAAAAGTATGTAATGTTGTATTTAAAAAAATAAAACAAGATTTGTCAAATAAAGTAAAATTAAAAAAAATTACTTCAAGAAAAATGACTTACTAACCCTATAGTTTTGAACTATAGCCACCATCAATTACAATATTTTCTCCATTAATATAATTGCTTTTATCAGAGAGTAAGAATAAAATTAAGTTTGATATTTCATCTGCTTTTGCCATCCTTTTAGAGGGAATTTTTTGTGAGTATCTTTTAATAAAACTTTTTGTCTGCGTGTTTTTATTTTCTACCCCCGCAGGTGAAATACAATTAACATTAACATGTGAATTTGACATATAATTTGAGAAATATTTTGTTAACTGAATTATGCTGGCTTTTGTTGCGCCATAAATTTCTGATGACTTCCTGTCTCCCTTTTTATAATTATTAAAATCTGGAGAATACATACCAAAAATAGATGAAATATTAATTATTTTTCCATATCCTTGTTTTTTAAAAAAACTTTTAAATATGAATTGAGATAAAAAAATATTTGCTTTTATATTGACATTCAAAGACTTATCAATTTCGCCTAGAGTTCTATTTTCAAAATCTGAAAACACTTGATAAGCGGCTAAGTTAATTAGCCCATAGATATTTTGATATCTTTTTTTTATTTTTTTTGTAACTATTTTTAAATTTTGATTATTATTAAAATCTAGAGAATAATAATTATCTTTAACTTTTTTATTTTTATCTAACAAAATTAAATTATAGTTGTTTTCAGATAATAAATTAATTAAGTTTTTGCCGATTTGACCTTCGGAACCTGTAATTAAAATATTTTTATTTAAATTTTTCATCTTTTAATAATATCGAACTCCAGCCTTCATTTCTTTTTATAAGTTTTTGATATTCAATTAGTCTGGGGTTTTTTTTAACATAATTTACTAACTCTATCATATTTATATTATAAACTTTATTTTTAAAATGATTTAATATTTTTTTAAATAAGTTGAAATCATTTTTGTAATCTATGCAAAACCTATACTTTGATAAATCTTTTTTTAAATCTTTTCGTTTAAACTTAAATTTATTAGAATTATACATGTAGGGAGTAACATGCTCTCTTTCAGATGGTAAAATTGCTTTTTTGTTGGTAATTTTCAGAGTTGAAAAATTAAAAATTTCTATATCCATTCCATCGGGATACATTGTGGGAAGAGGATATGTATTGGCATAATAGTCTATGTTTGATTTTAAAAATGTATTTAACATATTGTTAATTATTCTATAATCAACAAGTGGACAATCAGATGTAACTCTAACAATTATTTCAGATCTAAATTTTTTTGCAGTCTCGTAATACCTTGAAAGCACATCATTTTTACTCCCTCTATAAAATTTTATATTCTCTTTTTTACAAAACTTAACTATCCTGTTGTCTTCTAATAATCTTGTCGTGCAAATAATAACATCTTTAATTTTATTACAATATTTGAGTCTACCAGTCATAATTTTAAGGGGGGTTAGGCCTCTATGTTTTTTTAGAACTTTCCCTTTTAATCTTGTAGAACCAATGCGCGCCTGTATAATAATATCTACTTTTTTTTCATTTTTCATATTAAATATATATAAAGAAATTATAACACACTATTTATGGAAGAACTTATAAAAATAATCAATACAATTAAAAAAAAAAAAACTAAAAAAAAAATATGCTTTTTTTTAGGTAATACAAAAAAAAGAGAAAATAAAAAATTTTTTTTTACACCCATTAGAGAAAATAGAAATTTTATTTTTTTTGGAGCAATTGTCTACAGTGATTTAATAACAAAAAAGATATTAAAAATTATTGATGGAAAAGTAGATATTGTACTGGTTGATATTGAAAAAAAAGTCCGATCTAAAAATAAGAAAATTAGTTTAGTAAATATTGAGAGGTCAGCTAAAGATGTGATTAAAAAATCAAAACTTTACATCTATAAGGCAAATGATCTTGCTGTAACCGCAACTGAAACATTGTTATTTAATCTTTTTCTTAGGGATAAAAGAGGGCTTGGTGGTAAAAAAATTTTAATTATTGGAATAGGAAATATAGGGTTTAAGCTTTCTATTAAATTTGTGGAAAGTGGCTCTAGAGTTTATATTTGGAGTAGAAAAAAAGAATTACTTCCAAATTTTGCTAAAACAATAAATATTATAAAACCTCAAGGCACTACTTCAACTGTTAAGGCTTTAAAAAATATGCCTAAAAGTTTAAATTTCTTTGACATCATTATTTCAACGGCAGACCGAAAAAATATTATTAAAGGAAATATTGTTAAAAATTTAAGAAAAAAAAATATATTTATAGATGTTGGTAAGGGTAACTTTGATAAAAATGCTATTAAAATTCTTAATGAAAAAAAAATTGACATCTACAGACTGGATACTACGAATTCATATTTTTCATATTTAGAAAATATGAGCTTAACTGAAAAACAATATAATTATAATAGGTTTAAAAATAAATTAAAAAATTTTACTTTTGTCTTACGTGGTATTGTTGGTCAAAAAGACGACATAGTTGTAGATGATGTGCTAAAGCCAAAAAAAATTTTTGGTATTTGTAATGGCACAGGTGGATTTTTTAGTCATAATTTTGATGAAAAAAAAAATATTTTGAATAAAATTAAAATTGTTACAAATAAAAAACTCTCATATGACTGATAAAAATAAAAAATTCGTGATATTGGGTGCCGGCCCAGTGGGGCTTGTTACTGGATATTTTTTAGCGAAACAAAATTTCAATGTAGAGATTTATGAAATGAAAAACCAGGTGGGTGGTATGTGTAGAACCTGGAAATGGAAAGATTTTTATGTGGATACTGGCCCTCATGTATTTCATACATCAGACAAAAAATTATGGAGTCTATGGCAAAAATTATTTAAGAATAACCTCATAGAAGGTGTTTATAGGTCGAAAAATATTTTTGGAAAAAATTTCGAAAATATAGTTGACTACCCTCTTTCAAATGAATCGATAAATAAATTTCCTTATAACGAAAAAAAAAAAATTCTTAAAGAATTAAAAGAAGCTAAAAATAATAAAGATAAATATACGAGTAATTTTAAGGAGCATGTAATAAGTCAGGTAGGCCCAACTCTTCAAAAATTATTTTTTGAAGGCTATCCAGAAAAAGTGTGGGGTATTCCCACTTCTAAAATGACCTCTGAATGGGCACCAAAAAGAATAAAATTTACAGATAAAACTATACCCTTTTTTGACAAAGAAAGAACTGGTGTTGGAAAACATGGAACTGGACAACTTTATGAAATGATTAAAGATGAAATTTTAAAAAATAAAGGAAAAATATTTTTGAATCATAAAGTCATAAAGATAAGGCATACAGAAAATTTAATAAATTCGATTGAATTTTCAAATGGAAAAAAAATATCTACAAATAAAAATGATATTTTAATATCAAGTCTACCAATTAATTTAATAGCTAAATTTTTGGGTCATTCAAGTAATCTTAAATTTAGAGGAGTAAGATCTATTTATATATCTATTAAGAAAGAAAGATGTTTGCCAAAAAAAGTGAATTGGGTTTATTTTTCAGATAAATCAATTTTATTTAACAGAGTTTCTGAACCAAAAACCATGTCAAAGTTTCTTTCTCCAAAAAACAAAACTTATTTATGTGCAGAAATAACCTATAGTAAAGGTGATCAAATCGATAAAATAAACCTTAAAGAAATTAAAAAAATAATTATTAAAGATTTAATAAAAACTAGATTAATAAATAATGAGAATGATGTTCTGGATATCTCAGAAAATAAAGAGGATATAGTTTACCCAATTCAATTTGTAAATTATAAAAAAACTTTAGCTAATACCAAATCATTTATTTCAAAATTTACACAGCTTTATTCTTTGGGAACAGGTGGTGATTTTGATTACGCAGACAGTCAAATACTTTTTCATAAATCAATGGATCTCGTTAAAATATTAACAGATAAATATAATCTAATCACAAACGTTAAAAAAATTACTAATAATGTGAAACTGAATAATATAGTGCAACTAGGAAAAAGAAAGGTTGGTTCTGGAAACAGACCATTCATAATAGCTGAGGCTGGTTTAAATCATAATGGAGATTTAAAAATTGCAAAAAAACTTATTGATAATGCTGCTGAATGTAAATGTGATGCAATTAAATTTCAAACTTTTCAAAAAGATGGACGTGTGTCTGGTTCTGTTAAAAGTGTCAATTATACAGAAAAAGCAGATGGCTTGAGAGAGGATATCAATGAAATGTTTAACAGATTGAAAATGAGTCATAAATTTCATAAAGAAATTTTTTCTTATGCAAAAAAGAAAAATATAACTATTTTTTCTACTCCTTTTGATGAGAAAAGTGTTGATTATCTAGAAAAACTTAATGTTAAATTTTATAAAATTGCATCTGTTGATGCAATAAATATACCATTGATATACAAAGTTGGTTTAACAGGTAAACCTTTAATATTGTCAACAGGTATGTGTGACATTGGAAATGTGAATGATGCAGTGCAGGCCTTTAAAAGCACTGGAAATAAAAATTTAATTCTATTGCACTGCCTATCTTCATACCCTGCAGATGAAAAAGAAATGAACTTAAAGGCAATAGATACAATGAAAAAGATATATAATATTCCAGTTGGATTGTCTGACCACTATCCAGGTATAGAAGTTTCAATATTATCCTTAGGAATGGGAGCTGACATTATTGAAAGACATTTTACACTTAGTAAAAAACTAGAGGGTCCAGATCATATTCTTTCCTCAGAGAAAGATGAAATGAGTAAATTAGTGAATATTGCTTATAATAGAAATTCAATACTTGGGTCAGGTGAAAAAACAATTCAACCTAGTGAGTATGAAGTAATTAATAGTCAAAGAAAATCACTTTATGCAAAAAAAAACATAAAAAAAAATGATGTTTTTAGTACTAACAACGTATGTATTAAAGGCCCTGCAGGTGGGATATTACCTAAGTACATTAATATCTTACTAGGCAAGAAGTCAAAAACTTTTATTTTAAAAGATCATCCAATAAGTTGGGAATTATTATAAATTATATTAATATTTTAAATTATTTAGTCTTTTTATGAATAACAATCCAATTCCATGGGCATCTCC
>JGI20156J14371_10003243_pt1 | contig 12248 bp, 10 predicted proteins | sample COG_06_FD_14371 | JGI IMG/M metagenome (IMG submission 14371)
GTGAGCTATTTGTTGTTATTTCGAACTTTATTAAAAAAATAATTCTTAATGCGTTATTTATCATTCTTATTATTAGCTGTTATATTTATTTCTTGTAAAGACTTAGATACCATAAATATCCTAAAAAAAGGAAACTACAGAATGGTTTTGGATGTTCAAGATAATGAGGAATTGCCTTTTATTTTTGAAGTCACATCAGATTCTACCTTAACAATTTTTAATGCAGATGAGCGTATTGACGTTGATGAGATTAGATACGCAAATGATTCGATTTATATAAAGACACCCGTTTTTCAGAGTTATTTTGCTGGAGTTTTTGAAGGTGAAAACTTTAGCGGTCAATACATAAACAAAACACGAAACCGTATAGTACCTTTCGCTGCGACTTACGATAAAGACATACGTTTTAGTCCAGAAGCTGCTGCAGCTTTTGATGTTTCTGGTGTTTGGGAAGTGGTTTTTAGTAAAGGTGATAAAAACGAATATATTGCCAAGGGCATTTTTGAGCAAGACGGACAGCATGTAACAGGAACTTTCAGAACCACAACTGGTGATTACCGATATCTTGAAGGCATTGTGGATGGTAGTACATTAAGGTTATCGACGTATGATGGCGCACATGCGTTTTTGTTTATAGCCGATCTAAATTATAATACTATGGAGGGTCAGTTTTATTCTGGTAACCATTGGAAAGAACCTTTTGTAGCAAAGAAAAATCCAGATTACGAACTACCAGAGATTGACGAACTTACGTTTTTAAATGACGGTTATAAATCATTAGAATTTTCTTTTCCCGATGAAAATGGAAACATGGTATCATTAAGCGATGAACGTTTTAAGGATAAAGTGGTTTTGGTTCAGATTATGGGTACCTGGTGTCCAAACTGTTTAGATAGCAGTAAGTTTTACACCGAATTTCATAACAAGAATAAAGAAAACGGTTTTGAGGTCGTTGCACTGACAGTAGAATTTAAAAAAAATCCAGAAGCCGCTTTTGAAAATATTGAACGTTTAAGGGAGCGAATTGGTATGACCTATCCTATTCTTTTGGCTCAATATGGTTCAGGTAGTAAATCCAAAATGCAGGATAAACTGCCTGCACTTAATCATATCATTTCCTATCCAACTTCTATTTTTATTGATAGAACCGGTAGAGTCCGTAAAATACATACTGGTTTTAATGGCCCAGGAACTGGTGAAAAATATACTTCTTATAAAGCTGAATTTGAAAGGTTTGTAGGTGAGTTATTGGCAAAGTAGTTTTAGAGTCACGCTAGGTTAGTATTTTGAAGATACAAATCAATACGTAAAAATTACCTTTATTATGTTTCTACAACGGTATATAAGTCACCATCAACGCTTGTATAGCAAATAGAACAACAAAAGGTATAAATAAATACCCAACGACATCACGAGCTTGTATTTTTATGTCTTTACCCATAATAGGAAATACAATCAATAGAAAAAATGGTTGCAGTAGATTGCTTAAACTCTCACCATAAGCTACCGACATAGATGCTCTTGCAGTCATGGCTGTGATTTCAGTCTGTGATAGGTTATAACTCAGTTCTTGAACCATATTAATAATACTTGGGCCAATAACAGCAAACTCACCACCAGCAGATGGTATGGCAAAATTAATAATGCCGCCGGTTAGATAAGAAATAAACGCATAAGACTCTGGTGTAGCAATAGCTACTAAGGCGTCACTAATTAAAGCGCCTAAACCAGACGCCATCATAATGCCCATTATACCAGCATAAAATGGGTACTGGAACAACACACCAGAAATATTACTACTGGCGCGTTTCATTGCTATACTGTAGCGCATTGGTGTGATGTGTAATAATAGACCCAACATTAAGAAAATAAAAATCATGATATTAAAGTTTAGATCAAAACCATTTTCTGTAAAATGATAGACGATATAGCACACGCCCAATAGTGCCACAGTTATCTGTAACCAACCGGCATTGTTAAGCGCATCTGATACGGTTTTAAAAGGGAGTTTGTGTGATAAGGCTTCGTCTTTTACAGAAATGTCTTCTGTTTCTTTATCAGTCAATAAATCTTTAAGTTCTTTACCTTTTATCGATTTTGGGATGAGGATATAAATCAATAATGGCGCTATAAACACAAACAATATAATCATTGCTAGATTAAGTGTTGAGCCTAAACTATAACTAGTAGATATGGTATCATTTAAAATACCGCTTTCTATTAAAAAATTGTTATCTGTATTGAGTAATAAAGCAATAGAACTTGATAAACCACAAACCCAACCATTAAAAGAAAAGTACACGCAAGCTACTAAAAAAGGGTAGTGGATGCCTTTGATTCTTAGAGCCAGTTCTCGGGCTAGAATAGCGGTAATTACGACCATACCAAAACTAATAAAAGATAATAACGCTCCTAAAGCAATAACTACGAGGTAGACTTGCGTGGGTGATTTTATAACCAATGTCAGTCTGTCAATTGCATGTTTTACTGTTGTTGATTGTGCAATACAATATGCTGTGATGATAATTAATGCAATTTGCATTCCAAAGGACAGCAAATTCCAGAAGCCGTTATACCAACCTTCTAAGATTTCAATTGGCTTGCTATCGGTAAGTATTAATGCTATTACACCAGTTATTAAGGTTAGAAGCAAAGCAAATACATAAGCGCTGGGCATGTATTTGGTAAAGGCATCTGTAAATTTTTGACCGAGTTTGGTGAGCATGTTTAAATATTATTGAATTACTCTAAAATTAATATTTTATCTTTAAAATTTTTTTATTAAGAAAGCGAACTGCTTTTAATGAATTGATCTGAGTATGTATACTTTATTAATTTGTTTTTTTAGTTTGTTTTGATTTTCTATACTGCATCAATAAGGTAGCAATTTCCTCAACACTATTTAATTTTTTTTCTGCAATATCTGGCCTTGTATATTCTTTTACTTTATTTTTTCTATGGTAACCTCCTCGGAATCAAAAGCAATATATGAATAATATGAGCTAAGTAGTACTTTTTCCATATTAAGTGCTTGGTCTAATGTGATTATGGTTTTCATGATTTGGGAGCTGTTTTTCTCTTTATCCAGATATTGCATATTAATTAGGTACCAAACCGCTTGTTTAATTACTTTATTCTTTAATAATATTGAGTTAGTTGAATAATTAAAAATCCTAATGGATAAAACCATTAAAAGTTTAATATTTCGATTAAATACAAAGAGTAGTTTTAAAAGTAATTTACATTTATTTTTTTAGCTAATTATCATATTTGTAGAGCGTTATCTTTTTGAAGAAATACCAGATTATAAAAGTATATATATTATCCGTGTATAGTTTCAGACTTTCCGTAGCTTTTAATGATTTCTCCTTCAAAGGCGACAAGCTCTTTCCAGCGTTTTTCGACATCGATACCATTACCGTATTTTCGGGCAAAGGTTATAAACGTCACATAATGTCCAGCTTCACTAACCATTAAATCGTAATAAAATTTAGATAGTTCTGGATCGCTAATACGTTGCGATAATAGTTTAAATCGTTCACAACTTCTGGCTTCAATCATAGCTGAGAATAGCAAACGGTCTACCATGCTTTGTAACCTATTTCCGCCACGATTCATAAACTTAAATAATTGATTAACATAATGGTCTTTACGTTTAGGACCTAAAGTGTAACCACGTTGTTTTATAATCTCATGAACCATTTGAAAGTGATCTAACTCTTCTTTCGCTAGCTCTAAAAGTGAAGTGACCAAGTCTTCATATTCACTATTATGTGTAATAATGGTAATTGCGTTAGTTGCTGCTTTTTGCTCGCACCACGCATGATCTACAAGAATCTCCTCAATGTTTGATTCTACAATAGTTACCCATCTTGGGTCGGTTTCGAGTTTTAAGTGCAACATAATTTTAAAGAAAAGTTATTTAAAGTCAAATATAATCAGATTTTGCTCGGTTCTTAAGCATACGAATATTAACAAGCTGTTATGTTTCTTTAACACAAGACTAACATGATGTTGCAGTAAAACTTGTATCTTGAAATGATTCAATCAAAACTCGATATAACTTTGTTTTGGAAAGCTTAGTAATTGGTTGGTGACTAGGCTTTTTTTTATGAAATATAATTCCAGATGTTACGATATTTACTCATTTGTCTATAGGTATTGCGTATAGCATTGTTTTCAGGTAGAGCTATGCTTGGGTCAAGTTTTAAAACTTGTTTAGCATAATAACGTGCTTGTTGTAAAATGTCTTTGTCTTTTACAATGTCTGCAATCCTTAGGTTTAAAACACCACTTTGTTGTGTGCCCATAACATCTCCTGGTCCACGAAGCTTAAGGTCTACTTCGGCAATTTCAAAGCCATCATTGGTACGTACCATGGTTTGTAGTCTGGTTTTACTATTTTCACTAAGCTTATGGCTTGTCATCAGGATACAATAACTCTGTTCAGCACCGCGACCAACTCGACCTCTTAGCTGATGTAATTGTGATAAACCGAAACGCTCGGCACTTTCAATAACCATAACTGAAGCATTTGGCACATTAACACCAACTTCAATAACTGTAGTAGCTACTAGAATATTGGTTTCCCCTTTTGCAAAACGTTGCATTTCGTAGTCTTTATCGGCAGGTTTCATTTTTCCATGCACAATAGATATTTGGTAATCAGGCATAGGAAACTCTCTAGAAATACTCTCGTAACCATCCATTAAATCTTTGTAATCCATTTTTTCACTTTCTTGAATAAACGGATAGACGACGTATACTTGACGATTTTTTGTGATTTCGTCTTTTATAAAACGAAAAACTTTAAGTCTGTTATTGTCATATCTATGTACTGTTTTTATCGGTTTACGACCAGCAGGTAACTCATCAATAACAGAAATATCTAAGTCGCCATAAACAGACATGGCGAGTGTTCGTGGAATTGGCGTTGCGGTCATCACTAGTACATGTGGAGGTGAAATATTCTTGTGCCACAATTTACTTCTCTGAGCAACTCCAAAACGATGTTGTTCATCTATAATGGCAAGTCCTAAATTTTTAAATTTCACCTTATCTTCAAGAAGTGCATGAGTACCAATTAGTATCTGTAATTCGCCATTTTCTAGTTTTTCGTGAATTACTTTACGTTTTGAAGTTTTAGTTGAACCTGTTAATAATTCAATATTGATATTCAATGGTTTAGATAGTTCTAATAATCCATTGTAGTGTTGTACTGACAAAATTTCAGTTGGTGCCATTAAACAGCATTGAAAACCGTTGTCAAGCCCCATTAATATTGACATAAAAGCGACTATGGTCTTTCCGGAACCTACATCACCTTGTAACAACCGATTCATTTGTGCATTACTACCTAAATCAGAACGAATTTCTTTTAAAACACGTTTCTGAGCATTGGTTAATTCAAATGGTAGATGGTCTTTAAAAAAGGTGTTAAAATAATCACCAACTGCTGTAAACGGAAACCCTTTTATTTTCGATTTATGAATTAAATTTTTAAGAATTAATTGTAACTGTATGTAAAATAATTCTTCAAACTTTAATCGGAATTGTGCTCTTGCTAAAAGCTCTGGTGTCTTTGGGAAATGTGCATTAAAAAGCGCATCAGATTTTGATAGTAATTTTAGTTCACCTTTAATACTATTTGAAAGTGTTTCAGAAAAACGACCTTTAGTTTCTAGAAACAATTGCTGCATTATTTTTCCGACTACTTTATTAGTAATGCCTTTGTTAGATAGTTTTTCTGTTGATGGATAAATAGCTTGCATGGCAGAACGCAAGTTGTTTTCATGTTCTGATTGTAGCTCTATTTCAGGATGCGGCATGCTATACTTGCCACTAAACCAATTGGTTTTTCCAAAAACAACATAGGGTTTACCAATTTTAAGGCTTTCTCTAATCCATTTTTGCCCACGAAACCATACCAATTCCATCATTCCTGTTTCATCCTCAAAGTCAGCGATTAAGCGCTTTCCACGTTTTTGAGCAACTTCCCTAAAGCCTTTAATGACACCAATAATTTGTACTTCGGCATTATTGCGATGTAACTCATTAATCGTATAGAAACGTGTACGGTCTATATATCTGTTAGGAAATAAATTGATGAGGTCTTGATAGGTTTTTATGCCAAGTTCTGAACGTAATAAATCTGCCCTATTTGGGCCAACACCTTTAAGATAATCGATAGGAGTTTGCAGATTTATAATCATACAGCGAATTTAATTCATTTCGATAAAACTTATCGACTATAATTTGCATTTTGGCGCATTCCTTGTGTAGTTTTACGGTATGAAGAAACTTTTGTTCTTATTTTGTCTTTTTCAGATGATCAATTTGTCTGCTCAGCAGACAAATTATGTAGATTTTAAACAAGCTGATGTGTTTTTGGAAGTAAATGCCGACTCTAGCTATGTTAAAGGTTATGTGGGCTATGTTTTTGATATAACAAAACCTATTAATTATTTAACAATTGATGCTAAAAACATAACGATTTTTGGGCTTGCAGTAAACAGGAAAAAAATAGAGTTTGACTACAACGGAAAGCAAATAATTTTAAAAACTGACTTTGTTATATCTAATGATAATACTTTAATGATTTACTATAAAACCAAACCTAATAAAGCACTCTATTTTATTAAAAGAAAAGATAACTATAACATTTGGACACAAGGTCAAGGTAAATATACAAGTAATTGGCTGCCTAGTTTTGACGATGTTAATGAAAAGGTGAAATTTAATATAAGTATAATTGCTCCTTATGAATATCAGGTTTTGACCAACGGTAGATTTTTGATGAGTAGTACTAAAGGTAATAATAAAGAATGGTTATATAATATGGAAAAACCCATGTCCAGCTACCTAGTTGCACTAGCCATAGGTAAGTATGACAAGAAAATAGAAACCTCAGAAAGCGGTATTCCTATTGAACTATATTACTATCCAGAGGATTCTGCTAAAGTCGAGCCAACCTATCGCTACACCAAACAAATGTTTGATTTTTTAGAAGAAGAAATAGGATTTGGATATCCATGGCAAAATTACAAACAGGTGCCTGTGCATGACTTTCTGTACTCTGGTATGGAAAATACCAGCTTGACGATATTTTCTGATGCTTATGTGGTTGATGAGATTGGATTTAATGACAAAAACTATGTCAATGTTAATGCGCATGAGTTAGCGCACCAATGGTTTGGCGATTTGGTTACAGCAACCTCAGGCGAACATCATTGGCTACAAGAAGGTTTTGCTACCTATTACGCCTTATTAGCTGAAAAAGAAGTCTTTGGTAAAGATTATTTTGATTTTAAACTATATAATTCTGCTCAAGATTTAGCGCGACAAGATTTGGCTGGTAGTGGCACATCTTTGTTAAACCCTAAATCTAGCAGTCTTACGTTTTACCAACGTGGCGCATGGGTGTTGTATGCTTTGCGAGATAAAGTAGGCGATAAGGTGTTTCAAAATGCCGTAAAGAATTATTTAGAGAAACACCAATTTGGGAATGTAAAAACTTCTGATTTTATTTCTGAAGTGGAGGTGTTGTATAAAAAGTCTCTTACAGATTTTGTTTCAAATTGGATAGAAGCCAAAGCATTTCCGTTTAATGATGCTGTCGAGTTATTAAAAGAGCAATCTGTATTCATTCAAGAATACATGATGGTAGATTGTGAAGCAAATTCTTCAAAATGCGAAGATTATCTCAAATATTATATTTCCGACGAAGCAAAGATTAAAGTTATAGTGCAAAGACCAGATTTGGTGTCTAAAGCGACTTTTAGTGAAAGTTCAAAAGTACGTCAGGCGATTTCGCAGTATGTAACTAAAGTCTCAAACGATTTAAAAGACAATTACGAGACCTTGTTAGACGATAAATCTTATCTAACTATTGAATCAGCCTTATATAATTTGTGGATTAATTTTCCGTTGGAACGTTCAAAATATTTGACTAAGATTAGAGATACTCAGGGATTTAATGATAAAAATGTACGTTTATTATGGCTCGTATTGGCGCTAAATACCATGGAGTTTCAGCCAGAAAATAACAATGACTTTTTAAAAGAACTGTTGAGTTATACAGATGCTTCTCAAAATTTTGAACTCCGAATGAACGCCTTTACATACTTAGATTTGATAAAAGCCTGTGGTAGCGAGTGTCAATCAAATTTAGAGCAAGCAAAAACCCATCATAACTGGCGAATGTCTAAGTTTGCAAAAGATATGCTGAACCAATTAAATAACTCTAAAAATTAATGCGAGCATTAGTAATTTCTGGCGGCTGAAGTAAAGGTGCTTTTGCAGGTGGTGTGGCGCAATACCTAATAGAGCGCGAAAAACATAATTACGATATGTTTTTGGGTAAATCAACGGGTAGTTTGTTGGTACCGCATTTGGCGGTTGGAGAAATTGGTAAGTTGTATGACATTTTTACCAATGTACAGCAGCATGATATTTTTAGTATAAGCCCTTTTGTTCAGCGTAAAAAAGGTGATAGAGAATATGTGTCTATTGATTTTATAAACTCGCTATGGCAGTTTATACGTCGTAAACGTACATTTGGAGAGAGTAAAGCTTTAAAAAGGAATATCAGGCAGAATTTCACCCATTCTGAATATCTTAAAATCAAAGAAGAAAAGCATGATGTCGTTATTACAGTTGCAAATCTCTCTATGAATCGTGTGGAGTATAAGTCCATTCAAGAATGCACTTATGAAGAGTTTTGCAATTGGATATGGATTTCGTGCAATTATATTCCGTTTATGTCATTAGCTGTTGTCAATGGTCACGAATATGCAGATGGCGGTTTGGGTAGTGTAATACCAATTCGTGAAGCTATTCTTCGTGGCGCTACAGAGATTGATGCAATTGTTTTGGAAGCAGAAACCATGGGTAAGCAAAAGGTTTTGGGTAAAAACCCTTTTTCGTTAATGATTAGTTTATTTGGTCATTTGTTAGACCAAGTTGAAAAAAATGATATCGTTATAGGAAAACTAGCGGCAAAAAATAACAATGTAAAGCTTAATATTTATTATACGCCAACAACACTTACAGAAAATTCGTTAATATTTAGCAAACGACTAATNGAGAAATGGTGGCAGCAGGGTTATGACTATGCAGAAGAAAAGCATAGTTAAATTATTACCAAAGGTGACTTACTTCATCTTTTATAAAAGCTAAAGCAGCAGAACTTGGTGCTTGTTTGTCCATAAGAGCGTTTAAAACAACTTCACGAAGCTTGCTGGCAGAATCTACTTTTTCTTGCATACTTGCTTTACGTATTAACTGAATTGTTGTATTTTTTGCAGCATTAATAATATCCCAACACTTATCACTAATGTATATTTGCTGAGCAAGATTGTGCTCATATTCTTGTTCGATGTTTGCTATAAGTAATGATTCATAATGTTCTTTATTTGAAGAGTTTGGTTGTACTCTAACAATTAATTTATTTGGTGAAATTCTTTCTAGAAAAAGTGCCATACGTTCGTAAGCTTGAAGACGTAATGGCAATGCTTCTTTCTGTAATTCACGTTGCAATATATAGCGCCTTTGATGGTTTTCATTTTCTATATGTCCTTTAAAAAAATAGTAAGCAATTGCAGCAACTATAATTGCAGGAAGTAGGCTCAAGAATAACTGAAAAATACTATCAGAGGTCATAAGATTTCAATTTGTAACAAACTTAATGTGTTTTTCTGTAATATGTGCAATTAGGCCTTGTATTCTAAACCTAAATATAATTAGCATTAAAGTTGTTAATTTTTAATATCTAAAACAAGTTACTTATTATCAGCAAGAGGAACAACTTTTTCTTTTAAATCACAATGCACAACGGTAATATTTATATTTAAATTAATTTTAATAAATAAAAACGTAGTTATATGAAACGAAAATTAATTATAGGAACAATAGTCTTTGTAGTATTATATGTAATTTTTGGAGGAGATTCTAATGAAAAAAAATCAACTCTAATTTTTGAAATTGTGGACAAACAAAAAGAATTTGTTAAATTAATTGATTCTATGAGAACGCTTTACTTGAAAGAAGAAAATCAATTGAAGTTAACTAACATAAGGAAGCAAAGAAAATCAGAATTAAAAAAATTATTTAAAAACCGTAAAGTAAGCAATTGGAAAGGGAAAATAACGTCATTAACTACTGGATCTGATCAAAATGCTTATGTTAAAATAAAACTACACGGCTCAAGAAATATCACAATTGAAAATAACTCTTTGTATGGTGAAGGTATTCTTGGTAACACCAAAACTTACAGTAACTTAACAGAACTGGAAATTGGAGATTTTGTAAATTTTTCTGGCAGATTTATGTACGATTATGAGAATAAAGATTATCTTGATGAATGGTCTTCAACTGAGTACGGGAGTATGGATGAACCAGAATTTAGGTTTATTTTTAAGTCAATTAATCAATACAATCCTATAGAGAAATCTGATGATAGCGATTAATTCATTTGTAAGAATTAGCAATAGCATAATCTAAATAAGAGGAGATAACGAGAGATTTGCTAAGTGAAAATATAAATCAGTTGTTAATTACTTTATTGTCTTTACAGTAAATGTAAAGGGTTATGATAAGCTTAGTAATATTATTATGATATGTTTCTGTTAACTCTATAAGCTTTTAATGAAATTATTTTCGTTTTTTACAGAGACATAAATACAACTTCGTTCTATTTATTAAAAGTAAATTTTTTAGCTAAAAGTTTAAATGACCTACAAAAGAAAAATTATCACTTATAGTTTGTGTACTTTGAAAAAAGATATTTATGACAGCAACAATTAATGAAATTATGGTACAAAGCCACCTGAGATGCTTCCTAAAAACTTATGCAACTGAATTCATTTAATTGTTTAAATAATCTAATGTGATTTGTGTAAACGCTTTTACACCTAATAACATACTTCTGTCATCAATTTTAAAATCAGGTGTGTGATGTGGAAAAGACTGCGTATTTCCTGGAGTCATGCCGCCTAAAAAGAAATAAACGCCTGGTACTTTTTCTTGAAAATAAGAGAAATCTTCACCACCAGTTGTAGCTTTCATGATTTGTACGTTTTCTTCACCAGCTACTTTTTGAATAGATGGTAAAATTTGCATGGTCAATTCTGGGTCATTATTAGTAACAACGGTATTGTTCTGCCATACTATAGTTGCAGAACCTCCGTAAGCTCTTGCAATATCTGCAGCCATTTCATTCATACGTTTCATAATTTGTATTCTCATATTCGAATCTAATGTTCGTACTGTTCCAATCATTTCTGCAGATTCCGGAATGATATTAAAACGTGTACCCGACGTAATTTTACCTACTGTAATGACAGCAGCCTCATCTGTAAGTCTAGCTTCACGACTAATAATGGTTTGAAAACCATCGATAATTTTTGCCGAAATTAAAATAGGGTCAACACCAGACCAAGGTTGTGATCCATGTGTTTGTTTTCCTTTGACACTAACTACAAATCGCTCTACAGAAGCCATGATACCACCAGTTTTGTATTTAATCACACCAACTGGTGTTTGTGAGTTAATGTGTAAACCAAAAATAGCATCTACTTTTGGATTGTCTAAAACACCTTGTTTAATCATGAGTTTAGCGCCACCTTCTTCTCCTGGTGGTGGACCTTCTTCTGCAGGTTGAAAGATAAATTTTATAGTACCGTTAATCTTATCTTTATGCTTTGAGAACACTTCTGCGGTTGCCATTAATATAGAAATATGTGTATCGTGACCACAAGCGTGCATCACTCCAGTTTCGGTATTGAGGAATGTAGTTTTAACTTCTGATTTAAACGGTAAATCATTTCGTTCTGTCACAGGAAGTGCATCTATATCTGCTCTGATAGCCACGACTTTGCCTGGATTATCTCCTTTTAAAATGCCAACCACACCGGTTTTAGCTACATTAGTTTCTACTTCTAGACCTAGAGATTTTAAGTGTGCAGCAATCTTCTCTGCAGTTTTAAACTCACGGTTGGAGAGTTCTGGGTTTTGATGAAAATCATGACGCCACTCAATGAGTTTGTCCTCGATATCAATAATATCTTGATCTATTGAGTTTTGAGCCGAAATGCAAAAGGAACCGAGTAGAAGTAAAGCGAGTAGTTTTTTCATAGTGTTAGATGTATTTAAGGTCATTTGAAGAAATGCCCATTCTGGGTACTAAGATATTTAAAAAAAGAAAACCATTTCAAAAGAAATTAAGATGGTTTTCTAAATAATTTTAATAA
>JGI20156J14371_10003247_pt1 | contig 12246 bp, 10 predicted proteins | sample COG_06_FD_14371 | JGI IMG/M metagenome (IMG submission 14371)
CCAAGCCCGTACTGGCCGCACCTGTCAAAGCCGCACCNGTCAAAGTAGCNCCTGTCAAAGTAGCNCCTGTCACGGCCGCTGCCACCGCGACATCACCTCCGGCAACGTCACCTCCGGCAACATCAGCCTCGGCAGCATCGCTAGACGCGCCAGCAAACGTGGCCACTCCCCCGTTGACACCGCCACCCCCAGTCCCTACCGAGGTGGTGCCGGTGGCACCAACGCCGACGGTCGGTACGGTGCCTGTTCAGAAGCGTAATCAGCCGTTATCTTCCGCCGATATTGGCCAACACGCATTGGTCTTAAGCGCCGTGACTGAGTCGTGGGTGGAGGTGATTGGCCGGTCGGGTACACGGGTCTTTACCCGCCTGATGAGCCCGGGTGACTATGTCGTTTTGGGGGATGAGGATCTGCCGTATAACGTGTTGGTGGGCAATGCGGTGGGTGTGCGCGTCTTCTCGCGCGGCCAGCCTGTGGATGTGCAGGCAACGGCGCGTCTGAACGTGTCGCGCTTTGACGTGAACTGAATTAAACAGATACAGGGTTTTCAAATGACGACCACTCCAGCAACGACAACGACAGAGACAACGACAACGACCGCCGCACCGGTCACGATCTCGCAAGCCCAGAAGCGTCAAACGCTGCAAGCCCGTGTGGCTTGGGGCGACCACGTTGTGACCGTCGGAGGCGATGCGCCGGTGCGGGTGCAGTCGATGACAAACACGGACACAGCGGACGCCGTGGCCACCGCGATACAGGTAAAAGAGCTGGCTCAGGCGGGCTCTGAGTTGGTGCGCATCACGGTCAACAACGATGAGTCGGCCAAGGCCGTGCCCTACATACGCGAGCAATTAGACCGTATGGGAATCATGACTCCCTTGGTCGGTGACTTTCATTACAACGGCCATCGTTTGTTGGCCGACCACCCTGATTGCGCGCAGGCCCTGTCCAAGTACCGTATCAATCCGGGTAACGTGGGTCGGGGTGAGAAGGGCGATAAGCAGTTTGCCCAGATGATCGAGATGGCCTTGCGCTGGGACAAACCCGTTCGCATTGGCGTCAATTGGGGTAGCTTGGATCAGGATTTATTGGCCTCGATGATGGATGCCAATAGCCTGCGCGCGACGCCTTGGGACGTTAAGCAAGTCATGGTTGAAGCGCTGATTTCATCCGCGCTGGCCTCGGCTGAAACGGCCCAGCGTTTAGGTATGTCGCCCGCTCAAATTTTGCTCTCCTGCAAAGTCAGCGGTGTGCAGGAGTTGATCACGGTGTATCAATCGCTGGCGACGCGCTGTAACTATGCGCTGCATCTCGGCTTGACCGAGGCGGGCATGGGGACCAAGGGTACCGTGGCCTCGGCTACCGCCTTGGCGGTTTTGCTACAGCAAGGTATTGGTGACACCATCCGCGTATCGCTGACACCTGAGCCAGGGGAAGCGCGTACCCAAGAGGTGGTGGTTGCGATGGAGATTTTGCAATCATTGGGCTTGCGCGCGTTTGTTCCGAGTGTCACGGCCTGTCCCGGTTGTGGTCGGACGACCAGTAGCGTCTTTCAAGAATTGACCAAAGAGATTGATGACTACATGCGCGACGCCATGGTGGATTGGCGCGACCAATACCCCGGTGTTGAGAGCATGAAGGTCGCGGTCATGGGCTGTATCGTCAATGGGCCCGGTGAGAGCAAGCATGCCGATATCGGTATCAGTCTGCCGGGCACCGGCGAGGCGCCCAGTGCACCGGTCTACATCGATGGCGAAAAGGCCATGACACTCCGAGGCGATGGCATCGGTGCGCAATTTAAAGCGGTTGTGGAAAGCTATGTGCAGAAGCGCTACGGCGCCTCACACAACACAGCGGCATAACATGATATGAGGCGGCGTCAGTCGCTGTTGACATTGGTATTTTTGTAACGAGTTTTATGGCTGAAAAGTTAGTTGCCGTTAAAGGCATGAACGATATTCTCCCCGCGGAGTCCGCGCATTGGGAATGGCTGGAGTCCGAGTTGAGGGACTTGATGGCAACGTACGCGTATCGCAATGTACGAACACCCATTGTGGAGCCAACCGGGCTGTTTGTCCGTGGGCTTGGCGAGGTCACCGATATCGTCGAAAAGGAGATGTACTCCTTCGAAGACCGCCTGAACGGCGAGGCCCTGACACTGCGCCCAGAGGCGACGGCAGGTGTGGTGCGCGCAGTGGTGGAGAACAATTTGTTGTATGACGGCCCGCGCCGCCTGTACTACATGGGCCCGATGTTTCGTCATGAGCGCCCTCAGCGCGGTCGCTATCGACAGTTTCATCAGGTGGGTGCAGAGGCCTTGGGTTTCGCAGGCCCAGATGTCGATGCAGAATTGATTTTTATGGCGTGCGATTTGTGGGCAAAGCTTGGCCTCACACAGGTGCGTTTAGAGATCAACAGCCTTGGTCAGCCCGATGAGCGCTTGGCGCATCGCGAGGCGCTGATCAGCTACCTCAGCGCCCAAGAGTCGTTATTGGATGAGGAGGCCAAGCGCCGCCTGCACAGCAACCCTTTGCGCATCCTAGATACGAAAAACCCTGCGATGCAGGGCTTGGTAAATGACGCGCCCAAGTTGATGGATTATTTGGGCGAGGCCTCGTTGGCCCACTTCAATGGATTGCGCGCCATTCTCGACGACGCGCAGGTGCCTTATCACATCAACCCGCGCTTGGTTCGCGGCATGGACTACTACAACCTGAGCGTGTTTGAGTTTGTGACCGAGGAGCTGGGCTCGCAAGGAACCATTTGTGCGGGCGGGCGCTATGACGGCCTGATTGCGCAGATTGGCGGCAAGCCTGCGCCGGCTGTTGGGTGGGCGTTAGGGGTTGAGCGGATTTTGGAGCTGTTGAAGAGCCAGTCCTTGTTGCCTGCAGCGCCGGTGCCCGATGTGTACGTGGTCGTTCCCAGCGCCGATCATGCGATGGTGGCGGCACAGGTCTGCCGCGCCTTGCGCACGGCGGGTGCTCAGGTGCACATGCACGCGGGTACCGCAGATGGTCAAGGAAGCATGAAGTCGCAGTTCAAGCGTGCAGACGGTAGCGGCGCCACCTGGGCCGTGATTCTAGGCGGAGATGAGCTGGCTGCTGGGGCGGTGTCGGTCAAACACTTGAGGGGCGGGGCCGATGCGCAAGGGACGGTGTCCTTGGGCGATCTCGCAGCTTGGTGGGCGGGACAGGCGGCCTAAGCCCAGCGTCGCCGTGTTCGCTGAGGCATTCTTGCCCAGTCGCCCATAAAAGAGCGGACTACGCCCTACAATAGCCAGTGCACGGGTGCCCAGTGGGTCGCGTGCAACCGTGACATTTTTATACCTTAGACAGACGCAGGCAGGCATGGCGACACAACAACTCGATCTAGAAGAGCAAGAGCAACTTGATAAGCTCAAGGATTTTTGGCGTAAATGGGGCAATGCCATCACGTGGGTGGTGATCGCTTTATTGAGCGGCTACGCGGCATTCAATGGCTGGCAGTTTTGGCAAAACAAGCAAGCGCAAAAAGCGGGCGCAATTTATGACCAAGTAACGCAAGCGGTTGCGGCCAAAGACGTGCCCCGTTTGACGCGTGTCGTCGGTGATTTTCGCAATGAGGCCAGTGCCTCAATCCTGTTGCAACACAGTGAACTGGCGCTCGCCAAATTGGCGGCTGACAACGGTGACTATGCTGTCGCGGCTGCCGCGCTAGATCGTGTCATCGCGGACGGTCATGACGAAGGGCTGACAGCAGTGGCGACGTTGCGTTTGGCTGGCGTTTATATGCAGCAAGGCGCGATGGACAAAGCCAAGGCGTTACTAGNGGGCGAGTGGGCTGTTGCGTTTCAGGGCTTAGTCTCTGACCGTCTGGGCGATATTGCGATGGCGGCATCCGACAAAGAANCAGCGCTAGCGGCGTATCAANAGGCGTGGGCCACTTTGAGCGAAGATGCGGCCTACCGCCGGCTGGTTGAGGTCAAGTTGAATGCACTCGGTGCGGTCGCCGGGGTTTCCGGGGTTGTGGGGGCGCAAACAAAGTGATGAACCGCATGGTTTTACGCGTGCTGGGCTACGGCGTGGGCTTGTTCTTGGTTGGCCACTTGGCAGCATGCTCCTCTGTCGACGTGCCACAACCAACCCCGCTCAAGCCGTTAGAGCCGCTACTCAGCGTCTCAGAGGTTTGGCAAGCGCCATTGGGCGGCGAGGTCGGTGACGGTCTGCGCATGGCCGCGCATGACAACTTGTTGGCAGCTGCCACACTTGATGGCCTGCTGCGGGTGATCGATACAGAGACGGGTGAGACGCGTTGGTCAGCGCAGTCAGAGACCGCGCTGATCGCGGGCGTTGGTTTTGATGGCAAGCGCGTCGCGGCCATTGATACCGAAAATGGACTGCAGGTTTTTGAAGCGGGCAAGCATCTATGGACAGCCCGCTTACCTGCGCGCAGTTATACCCAGCCCTTGCTTGCGGGCGGGCGGGTGTTCGTCTTACTGAGCGACCGCCGTGTGGGCGCCTTTGATGCCGATACCGGGGCGCAACTGTGGCTGCGTCGCTATGCAGACTCAACATTGGTGCTGGCCCACCCCGGTTTATTGGCGGCGGTAGCCAATACCTTGGCGGTCGGTTTAGGTGAGCGGTTTAGTGCGATCAACCCCGATAATGGCGCCTTGCTGTGGTCGACGCCGCTGGTTCGCCCAAGAGGTATTGACGAACTGGAGCGCCTGGCTGACTGGGTGAGCGGGGCGGTTTTTGCAGGTACCCGCGTCTGTGGGCAAGCGTTTCAAAATGCCGTCGGCTGTATTGATCTTGCGACGCGCCGTGCGGAGTGGACGGTCCCGTCTAGCGGAGTGAACGGATTGGCGGGCGATGTTGCGGCGCTTTACAGCATCGATGCGACAGGAAAAATTTCCGCAATGAAGACGGACAGTGGGGCGTCTATTTGGACGCAACGAGATTTGTTACTGCGAGGCTTGACTGCGCCCTTGTTGCTGGGTCAAACAATCGCTATCGGAGACTTCGCGGGCTACGTGCACTGGTTGTCACGGACAGACGGNCAGATCATGACGCGCATGTCAACAGATGGGTCGCCCATCGTTGGCGCGCCGTTGTTGGTTAATGGCACGGCCGTCGCTGTGACTAAGCAAGGCACGGTGTACGCATGGCGACCACAATGAAGCCTGTGATTGCCCTGGTAGGGCGTCCCAACGTGGGCAAATCCACGTTGTTTAACCGGATGACAAAGACGCGTGATGCCATCGTCGCTGACTACGCGGGGTTGACCCGCGATCGGCACTATGGATCCGGTCGCTTGGGTGCTAGAGAATTTATTGTCATTGATACCGGTGGCTTTGAGCCCACGGCAGAAACCGGCATCATCAAAGAAATGGCCAAGCAAACGCGTCAAGCGGTCGCCGAGTCAGATGTGGTGATTTTCGTGGTGGACGCGCGCGAGGGCTTGAGTGCGCAGGACCATGACATCGCCTCGTTTCTTCGCCGTTTGGGCAAACCCTGTTTGTTGGTTGCCAATAAGGCGGAGGGGATGACCCAAGGGATACAGCTGACCGAGTTTTACGAGCTGGGCTTTGGCGAGGTAATTCCCGTTTCGGCCGCACACGGGCAAGGTACGCGAAGCCTCATTGAGTTGGCATTAGAGCCCCTCAACTTGCCGGAGTTGGATGACGAGCCTGAAGTTGATGACGGAACCATCCGTCTCGCCGTTGCCGGACGCCCCAACGTGGGCAAGTCGACGTTGATCAATGTTTGGCTAGGCGAAGAGCGGTTGATTGCCTTCGACATGCCCGGCACGACGCGGGATGCGATTAGCGTGCCGTTCACCAAAGACGAACAAAAATACGAGCTCATTGACACCGCTGGCTTGCGCCGTCGGGGCAAGGTGTTTGAGGCGATCGAGAAATTCTCGGTGGTAAAAACCCTGCAGGCGATTGAGCGAGCCAATGTCGTGGTGCTCCTGATTGACGCAATACAAGGTGTCACGGATCAAGACTCGCATATTGCGGGCTTCATTGTTGAAAGTGGCCGCTCCGTTGTCGTCGCGATCAATAAATGGGATGCCGTTGACAGTTATCAGCGTGAATTGGTGAAGCGGTCCATTGAGCAACGTCTGGCTTTTTTGCGTTTCGCTGACGTCTTTACGATTTCAGCGATCAAACGCCAGGGCTTGGAACCGGTTTGGAAGGCCATTGCGCACGCGCATGCGTCGGCCACGCGCAAAATGCCCACCCCCAAACTCAGCCGTATTTTGGAAGAGGCGGTCGCCTACCAGCAACCCCAACGCAGCGGTATGTTCCGGCCTAAGTTGCGCTATGCCCACCAAGGGGGCATGAACCCGCCGGTTGTGGTGGTACACGGTAACTCGCTGGAGCACGTAACAGAAGCCTATAAGCGCTACCTCGAGGGGCGGATTCGAGAGGCGTTTGACCTGACAGGCACGCCCCTGCGTGTCGAGATGAAGAGCGCTGACAACCCCTACGCCAACAAGTCGTAAATTCCTTAAACCCTGTCGCGGCGCGGTTTTATTTAAAATCGATATCGGCGCGATGTGGTAAGGTTAATCTTTTAAAGCACACAACACGGACCATATCGTGAGTAATAACAAAGGCCAACTTTTGCAAGACCCGTTCTTAAACCAATTACGGCGCGAGCATGTCCCTGTTTCCATCTATTTAGTGAATGGAATCAAGCTTCAGGGGCAAATTGAATCGTTTGACCAGTACGTCGTCTTATTGCGTAATACGGTAACTCAAATGGTTTATAAGCATGCTATTTCAACGATTGTGCCTGGACGTCCGGTGCAATTTACGGGGCCGGGCGACACAGAGCAAACTGCCGAGTGAGTGAAGACGCGCCCAAGGTCGTCTTGGTCGGCGTTGACTTCGGGCTACCCAATTTTGACGCGGAGCTAACCGAGCTAGGCCTGTTAGCCGAGTCAGCAGGCTTTGTCGTTGCTGAACGTGTGACCTGTAAGCGGCGCGCACCCGACGCTGCCCTGTTCATTGGCACGGGAAAAGCAGACGAAATCAAGCTCATTGCAGAGGGCGTTGGTGCAACAGAGATTCTGTTTGACCAAGCCCTGAGCCCCGCCCAACAACGCAATCTTGAGCGAACCATGGGCTTGGCGGTCAACGACCGTATTTTGCTTGTTCTCGAAATTTTCTCTCAACGGGCGCGTAGCTTCGAGGGCAAGTTGCAAGTCGAGTTGGCTCGTTTGCAGTACCTAACGACGCGACTGGTCAGGCGTTGGTCTCACCTAGAGCGCCAGCGCGGCGGCGTTGGCCACCGAGGTGGCCCCGGAGAGCGCCAAATTGAGTTGGATAGACGCATGCTGAATGACAGCATCAAACGAACCAAGGAGCGACTGACCAAGGTCAAGCGCCAGCGTCAAACCCAGCGCAAGCAGCGAGAGCGCTCGGGTACCTTCAAGGTATCGATTGTTGGCTACACCAATGCGGGCAAATCCTCGCTGTTTAATGCCTTGGTTAAAGCGCAAAGCTACGCCGCAGATCAGCTGTTTGCCACCTTGGACACCACCACGCGCCAAATGTACCTAGCGCCAGTCGAGGCCTCCATATCGATCTCTGACACCGTCGGCTTTATTCGGGATTTGCCTCACGGCTTAGTGGCGGCCTTTTCTGCCACCTTGCAAGAGTCGGTGGAAGCCCATTTGCTATTGCACGTTGTAGATGCGGCAAACCCCGCTAGTTTTGAGCAAATTATGGCGGTGCGGGAGGTCTTGGCCGAGATTGATGCGGGTGAAATTGAGCAGATCTTGGTTTTCAACAAAGCCGACCTGATCGAACACGACAAAGCCCCAGAGCGCATGCGCGATGAGTTGGTGCATGACGGCCGGGCGATCACGCGTATTTTCGTGAGTGCTCAGACAGGAGAGGGGCTTGATGGCTTGCGCGACCTGCTCGCAGAGCGCTATCAGGCATTCGCCACCGACCCCGCTGCTTACATCCCGGAAACAGACGACCCACGGTTTGCGCACTTAGCGCGTTAACCCTAATGCCCCTAGGCTGTGAGCGGGCGAACAACTCATGCCACAATTAAACCCATTGAAAACAGATCGGATATCCATTACATGACTGCGATTTCGCGACTTACTAATCGGCCAGGCATCTTTGCGCGTCTGGTGCGGGTGTTTAACCTCAACGGTTCAGACTGGGGCCGGGGCGAGAATGACAAGCCTAAATCAGACCAACCAAGTGGCTCTGACGAGGAGCGTCAGCACGACAACGTTGAGCCAATCCGCCCATCCGGACAAGGCGGTTCGTCACAACGTCCGCGTAACCAAGACGGGCCGCCCGACTTGGATGAACTGTGGCGTGACTTCAATCAGCGTTTAGGCGGCCTCTTTGGCGGCTCGAACGGACGTAATGGGAACGGCAACGGCANTGGCAATGGCAACGGTTCTCCGCCACCCTTCCGTCCAGACGGCAAGTCTGCCGGTATCGGCGCGGGCCTGATCGCCGGTGTGCTGCTGCTGATCTGGTTGTCTACCGGCTTCTTCATTGTGCAAGAGGGCCAGCAGGGCGTGATTACCCAGTTTGGTCGTTACCACAAGACGGTTGGCGCGGGTTTCAACTGGCGTATCCCGTATCCAGTGCAGGCGGAAGAAGTGGTTTTTGTGACCCAAATTCGTTCGGTGGATGTGGGTAGTGACGCCATCGTCCCCGCAACGGGCTTGCTGGAGTCCGCTATGTTGACGGCGGATGAAAACATCGTCGAAATTAAATTTGCTGTGCAGTACCGCCTGAGCGATTCCCGAGCCTACTTGTTTGAGAGTCGTGACCCCGACGCCGCGGTCGTGAAAGCGGCTGAGACAGCCGTTCGCGAGGTGGTCGGAAAAATGAAGATGGACTCTGCTTTGGCAGAGGAGCGCGATCAAATTGCGCCGCGTGTGCGTACCCTCATGCAGACGATTTTGGATAGATACAAAGTCGGTATTGAGGTCGTAGGCGTTAACTTGCAACAGGGTGGTGTGCGACCACCTGAGCAAGTTCAAGCGAGCTTTGACGATGTATTGAAGGCGGCGCAAGAGCGTGAGCGAGCCAAGAATGAGGCCCAAGCCTATGCCAACAACGTGGTGCCACGAGCCGGCGGTGCTGCAGCGCGTTTGCGCTCGGAGGCCGAGGCTTACCGTGCACGTATCGTGGCGCAGGCTGAAGGTGATGGCCGCCGTTTTGAATCCATTTTTACCGAGTACAAAAAGGCGCCTGAAGTGACTCGCGACCGCTTGTATGTGGACGCGATGGAAGAGATTTATAGCAACGTCAGTAAAGTGTTGGTGGAGTCCCGTGATGGCTCGAACCTGCTGTACCTGCCGTTGGATAAGCTCATGGGCTCTGGCGCCGGCTTGCGTGATGGCAGTGCGCCGCTCACCTCGTCGCCTTCTAGCTTGTCTAACCAATCACCCACTCTCAACCTAGACGGTTCTCGGGCGCGTTCACCAGATAACGCGCGCTCGCGAGACGGCCGATAACGGTCACGTTGAACCACATTTAGAGAATTACAAGAGGTTGTTATGAATAAGTTAGGTCTATGGATTGCATCGCTAGCCATATTGCTAGGGCTCGCCAGTTCCACTATGTTTGTTGTTGACCAACGCCAATTTGGCGTGGTTTATCAGTTGGGCGAGATTAAAAGTGTTGTGACGGAGCCGGGTTTGAATTTCAAGCTCCCGCCGCCCTTCCAGAATGTTAGCTACATCGACAAGCGTTTGTTGACGCTGGAGAGTACGGACACCGAGCCGATGCTGACTGCGGAAAAGCAACGTGTCGTGATCGATTGGTTTGTGCGCTGGCGTGTCTCTGACGCGTCGCAGTACATTCGTAATGTTGGCTTGAACGAGCGAGCTGGCGCGCTGCAATTGAACCGCGTGATTCGTAACTCTTTCCAAGAAGAGGTGAACCGTCGTACGGTGTTCCAATTGCTCTCGTCTGATCGTGAATCACTGATGGCGGACGTCAAGGCGCAGGTCTTGCGAGCGGTTAACGGTGCTGAAAAGCCGTGGGGTATGGACGTGGTCGATGTGCGGATTACCCGCGTTGATTATGCCGAGACCATCACCAAATCGGTTTACGACCGTATGGAAGCAGAGCGTAAGCGGGTGGCGAACGAATTGCGTTCTACCGGCGCGGCGGAGGGTGAACGCATTCGCGCCGATGCAGACCGCCAGCGCGAAGTGATTTTGGCTGAAGCCTACCGCGACGCCCAGACCCTCAAGGGTAAAGGGGACGCAGAAGCGGCGGCGGCCTACGCAAAGTCCTTCGGTCGGGACCCCGCCTTCGCTAAGTTTTACCGCAGCTTGGAAGCCTACAAAGCCAGCTTCACCTCTAAGAATGACATCGTGGTGTTGGATGGTGACTCGGACTTCCTCAAAGGCATGAAAAGCGGCCTTGTGGGGCCGACTAAGTAAGCGGGTTGCTTAAAACCCGTTAGGGCCTTTGCCCTAACGACGCGCCGAAACGCTGCACTGGTATCCCACCAGCGCAGCGTTTTTTTTGAGGCCTGTTCGAGATTGTCGGTTCACGCGGAGCGCATAAAGTGCCAGGTGCGGCGAGCGTTACAATCTAAGGCTGTATTCCCACATCTAAACTTCTATGTCTGCTTGGGTTCTCCCAGATCATTTGGCCGATGTCTTGCCCTACGAGGCGCGCCAGATCGAAGAGCTTCGCCGCGTGCTTCTGGACGCGGCGCGCACCTTTGGTTACGAGCTCGTGATGCCGCCTTTATTGGAGCATCTCGAGTCCCTGTTATCCGGGACTGGTGAGTCCTTGGACTTGCGCACCTTTAAGTTGGTTGATCAGCGTACGGGCAGGTCGTTGGGTTTGCGCGCAGACACCACGCCGCAAGTTGCTCGGATTGATGCCCACCTATTGAACCGTCAGGGTCCTGCGCGCTTGTGCTACTGCGGGCCTGTCGTGCACACGCAGCCAAGCCATGGCAATGCGTCGCGCGAGCCGTTGCAGTTTGGCGCAGAGCTATACGGCCACCAGGGGCAAGAGGCAGACCTTGAGATTTTGGAGCTGGTCCTGACCATACTCAACCGCGCCGGGGTAGGGACGTTTGTGCTTGATTTAGCCGACGTGCGCGTCGTGGATGCGTTGTTGGCACCCGCTGGTTTGGATGCAGGCAGCGCCTCGGCTATCCATCAGGCGCTGGCTAAAAAAGATACGGCCACCCTCATCGCCTTGACCGCAGATTTGCCCGAGGCGATGCGCGACGGCTTGCGCCTGATTCCTGATTTGTACGGCGGTGTAGAGGTACTAGAGCTCGCACGCAACAGCCTACCCAGCAGCCCGCTCTTGACCGAGGCATTGGATGATTTGGCGCGTCTGGTTACTGGCGTTCAGGCCATCGCCAGCGTACAGGTATCGATTGATCTGGGTGACCTGCGCGGATATGCCTATTACACGGGTCTGCGTTTTTCGGTCTATGCGCAGGCATTCGACGATGGGCAGCAGTGCGAGTTGGTGCGTGGGGGACGTTACGACGAAGTCGGCGCGGTGTTTGGACGCCGTCGTCCCGCCGTTGGCTTTAGCGTTGATGTGAAAGAGTTGGTCGGTATGTCGGCCACCCCGAAATTACACCGAGCGATTCGTGCGCCTTGGGGCGATGCGCCCGGGTTACGCGAGGCCGTCGCGGCACTGCGGCAGCAAGGGGAGGCGGTTGTCTCCCTGTTGCCTGGCCATGACAACGAGGTGAATGAGTTTGACTGCGACCGTGAGTTGGTCCTCCTTGATGGTGCGTGGCAGGTGCGGGCAGCAGCCTGATCGCCTCTCGCACCGACTTCCTTTTATTTTTTTGAGAGCATAGGCCATGGCATCGTCCGGACGCAACGTCGTAGTAGTTGGCACCCAGTGGGGTGACGAGGGTAAGGGTAAGTTGGTTGACTGGTTGACTGAAACCGCAACCGGTGTGGTGCGCTTTCAAGGGGGGCACAACGCCGGGCACACACTGGTAATTAACGGCGTAAAGACCGCCTTGCACCTGATTCCCAGCGGCATCATGCGTCCTGGCGTCACCTGTTACATCGGTAACGGTGTGGTGCTATCTGCTGGCAAACTGCTGGAGGAGATCAGCGGCTTGGAGAAGGCAGGTATTCAGGTGCGTGACCGCTTGCGAATCAGCGAAGCGTGTCCATTGATATTGCCGTTCCATGTGGCGCTTGATGTGGCGCGGGAGGCCGCAAAAGAAAAGGCGGGAACGGCCAAAATCGGCACAACGGGTCGCGGTATTG
>JGI20156J14371_10003249_pt1 | contig 12231 bp, 9 predicted proteins | sample COG_06_FD_14371 | JGI IMG/M metagenome (IMG submission 14371)
TGATCCGAAGTCAGGCGCTCTATCCAGTTGAGCTACAAGCGCATATAGTATTAATATTACATTTTATGAAAAAAAACATTAATTTAATAGTTGAAGAAGATGAAAATAACCTCAGACTAGATGTATTCATTAACAAAAGAGAGAAGTTAATTAGTAGAACGAGAATAAAAAACTTAATCCTCAAAGAGAAATTAAAAATAAATAATTTAATTATTGATAGTCCTTCAAAAAAAGTTTCTACAGGTGATAAAATAAACCTTGAAATTCTAAAACCTGAGGAAGCTTCGTTAAAACCATATAAGTTTAATTTAGATATAGTTCATGAAGATGATGACTTGATTGTAATTAATAAACCTGCTGGGATAATTATGCATCCTGGAGCAGGTAACTATGATAAAACGATTGTAAACGCTTTAGTATATTATAGCAAAGATTCTTTATCAACAATTGGTGATGAGCTCAGACCAGGTATTGTTCATAGAATAGATAAAGACACTTCTGGTTTAGTTGTTGTTGCAAAAAATAATGAGACCCATGAAAACTTGTCACTTCAATTTAGTGAACATAATATTACAAGAGTTTATCAATTATTGATTTGGGGAAAACTTAGGCCATCTTCGGGAAAGATTGATACCTTTATAACTAGAAGTTCAAAAAATAGACAAATGATGGAGGTAAGTATTTCAAAGGGAAAGCGTGCAATTACCAATTATAAAACAATAGAAGTTTTTGAGAATGACAAAACTCCAACTCTAAGTTTAGTTGAATGTAGACTGGAAACTGGAAGAACTCATCAAATTAGAGTACATATGACTCATATGGGTAATAGCATAATGGGTGATGGAAAATATAAAAAAAAATATAAAAAACTTAAAAACATAGACACTAATTTAGAAAATTTAATTCATAAACTTGATAGACAGTTTTTACATGCCAAAACTTTAGGATTTATTCATCCTAGAACCAAAAAGGAGTTGATTTTTTCCTCAATTTTGCCACAAGAACTTGAAAAAATAGTGCAATTACTTAGAAACACTAGCAAATAAGATCTTGAAATAATATTATAGTGAATTAAATAAATACAACTTATGAGTACTACAATAAACAATAACTTACCTGCTCTTTCAAATGAAGGTGGTCTTTCCGCTTATCTTGAGCAAATTAAAAAATTTCCTATGCTGGCTGCTGAAGAGGAGTATATGCTTGCAAAAAATTGGCGAACAAATGGAAACGTTAAAGCAGCAGAAAAACTTGTGACTAGTCACTTAAGATTAGTTGCAAAAATAGCAATGGGTTACAAAGGGTACGGCCTTCCTGTCAATGAAATGATCTCAGAAGGTAATATTGGTCTAATGCAAGCAGTTAAAAAATTTGAACCTGAAAAAGGTTTTAGATTAGCAACCTATGCGATGTGGTGGATCAGAGCTTCAATCCAAGAATATATTTTAAGATCATGGAGCTTAGTAAAGATAGGAACAACAACTGCACAAAAAAAATTATTTTTTAATTTGAAAAAAATTAAAAATCAAATCGCTCCTCAATCTGAAGGGGACTTAAGACCAGAACATGTTAATGAAATAGCCAACAAACTAGATGTCAATAAAGATGAAGTTGTTTCAATGAATAGAAGACTCTCTGGTAAAGAGTTTTCTTTAAATGCACAAGTCGGAGAAGATGGTGATGAGTGGCAAGATTGGCTTGTTGACAAAGAACTAGACCATGACCTTAAATTTGCACATCAAGAAGAAATGAAGAATAGAAAAGATTTACTAAAAGACTCAATTAAAATTCTTAATGATAGGGAAAGAGAAATTATATACTCAAGAAGATTAAATGATGAGCCTACTACTTTAGAAGATTTAAGTAAAAAATATAAGATAAGTAGAGAAAGAGTTAGACAAATAGAAAATAAAGCATTTGAAAAACTTCAAAAACATATGCTAATTTCTGCTAAATCAAAAAATCTACTGCCTGTAAATTAATTATCAAAAGGATTTTCTAAAAGAATAGTATCTTCCCGCTCTGGGCTAGTCGATATGCTTGAAATTTTTGTTTCTATAAAATCTTCTAGTGCATATATATAATTTTTTGCATTATCAGGCAAAGTTTCTATATTTTTAGCTCCTTGCGTAGAAGTTTTCCAACCAGGAAATGTTTTGTAAATTGGTCTTATTTTTAATTGATCTTCCACAGCAGCTGGAAAATAATCCAATTTTTTTCCATCTAATTCGTATTCCACACACATTTTAATTTCATCTAATTCATCTAAAACATCAAGTTTAGTCAATGCTATCCCATCAATTCCTGAAATTTTAATTGTTTGCCTCACTAGAACACCATCAAACCAACCACATCTTCTTTTTCTACTTGTAACAGTTCCAAATTCTTTACCTCTTTTTCCAAGAATTTCTCCAGTCTCATCATTCAACTCTGTTGGAAATGGTCCCTCACCCACTCTTGTTGTATAGGCCTTGGTTATGCCAAGTACATAATGGATTGAATTTGGTCCACAACCAGTTCCAGTAGCAGCACTCGATGCAACAGTATTAGATGATGTTACAAAAGGATAGGTTCCGTGATCCACATCAAGTAAAATTCCTTGAGCTCCTTCAAATAATATTCTTTTTTTTTTCTTTTTAAACTCATCAATTCTAAGCCAAACTGGTTGAGAAAATTTAAGTATTTCTGGTGCAATTTTTAAAAGATCTTTTTTTAATTTTTCTTTTTCAAAAATTTTTTTTCCTAATCCTTTTCGTATAGCATTATGATGAATGAGAACAGTTTCTAGTCTTTGATCAAGATTTTTTTCTGATCTTAAATCCATAACTCTTATAGATCTTCTACCAACCTTATCTTCATATGCTGGACCAATCCCTCGCCTAGTAGTTCCAATTTTTCCTTTACCTGCAGCATCTTCTCTTATTTCATCCATTTCTCTGTGGAAGGGGAGAATTAAACTTGCAGACTCTGAGATCATAAAATTATCTACATCAACTAAAACACCTTTAGATTTGATTTCCTCTATTTCTTCCAACAAAGCCCATGGATCAATAACAACACCATTACCAATAATGGAGATTTTGTTTTTTCTTACAATTCCTGAGGGTAACAATCTTAATTTATATGTTATTCCATCAATAACTAATGTGTGGCCGGCATTGTGACCTCCTTGAAATCGGATTACAATATCTGCTTGGTCTGATAACCAGTCGACTATTTTGCCTTTTCCCTCGTCTCCCCACTGTGAACCAACAACAACTACATTTTTCATTATATTAATTTTTTTATTTTAATTGAGCTTAAATGGTTAATTGGACCATGGCCTTTACCATAATCAAGGTTATCTTTAATTGAATTATTTACATACTTAGTTGCTAATTCACAAGATTTCTTTAGACTTTTTCCACATGAAAAGAATGTTGCAATAGCAGATGACAGTGTACATCCAGTTCCATGTGTATTGCTGGTTGAAATTCTTTTATTCTTTATAATCTTTAACTCTTTTTTACTAACGAAAATATCTTCAACAAATTTTGATTTTAAATGACCCCCTTTTATAAAAATATTTTTTGCTCCAAATTTAATTAGTTTGTTTGCAGCCAAAATCATGTCTTCTTTTGTTTTTATTTGAACGCCTGTTAAAATTTCTGCTTCAGGGATATTCGGTGTAATTAAGCTTACTTTTTTCATCAATTTTTTTTTTAATAATAATACAGCTTTATCATCTATTAATTTTGATCCTCCTTTTGCTACCATAACTGGGTCTAATATTATTTTTTGGACTTTAATTAAATCTAGAGATTTTATTACAGAATTAATAACTTTTTCAGAGTGCANCATACCAATTTTGATTGCATCTGGTTTAATATCAAAAGATGTAAATTCAATTTGATTAGAAATTTCTTTAAAATTAATTGGAACTATAGATTTAACACCAGTGGTATTTTGTATTGTTACAGCGGTAATTGCTGTCATAGCATAAGAACCAAGTGCAGTAACTGTTTTGATATCTGCTTGTATACCAGCACCACCTGATGAGTCAGATCCTGCTATAATCAATATCTTTGATTTTGGTTTCAATGTTATTTAATTGTTTTTGTTATAAGGTTTATACATTTTTCNAGAAGTTTTCTATTTTCTGATTCACCCATGACTCTTATTTTAGATTCTGTACCTGATTTCCTTACTANAATTCTTCCCTGTCCATTCATAATTTTTTTTACTTTTTTTATTGTATTTTTGACTTTCGTATTATTAATTATACTTTTATCTTTTACTTCTATATTTTTTAATATCTGAGGAACTTTTTTAAAAGTATTAAAAAAACTGCTAGCTTTTTTACCTTTTCTTATTGAAAACAACACTTCTAAAGCAACCAATAAACCATCTCCTGTTGTTGCAAATTTTCCTAATATAATATGTCCTGATTGTTCACCACCAAAATTAAAATTATATTTTTGCATTTTTTCTTTTACATAACGATCGCCAACATTTGATCTTAAAAATCTTATTTTTTGTAATTTGAAAAATTTTTCTAATCCATAGTTTGACATTAATGTTCCAATCACACCTCCTTTTAACATTTTTTTATTCTTCCATCTTATTGCAAGTGCAGCAATTATTTGATCACCGTCTATTACTTGTCCTTTTTCATCACACATGATTATTCTATCCGCATCACCATCAAGAGATATTCCAATATGAGCTTTATATTTTTTTACTGCTATTTTAATTTTGTTGGGAAANGTTGAGCCGCATGTTTTATTAATATTNAAACCATCAGGTTTTANTCCAATTGCAAANACTTTNGCACCAAGAGATTTCAATAATTCAGGTCCAGCTTTATATCCAGCTCCATTCGCACAATCTATGACTATTCTTAAACCCCTTAGATTAAAATCCTTGGGAAAATTCATTTTTAATATATTTATATAATCTTTATTTGCACTTTCTAATCTCTTTACTCTACCAAGCTCTCTTGGTTTTGATAAATTTATTTCTATCTTTTTATCAATTAATTTTTCTATTTTTTTTTCAATTTTATCTGATAATTTCAATCCATCAGGACCAAAAAGTTTTAATCCATTATCATAATAAGGATTATGAGACGCTGTAATCATTATTCCCATATTTGCTTTCATAGCTTTTGTTAACATTGCAAGACCNTTNGTTGGAAGTGGNCCCAAAGTATAAACGTGCATTCCAGCTGANGNTANCCCCGANACTAATGCNGGNTCTAGCGNGTAACCAGATAATCTTGTATCTTTTGCAATTATTGCTATTTGTTTNTTTTTTTTTTGACTTTTNAANTATGTCCCAGAAGCTAAACCAAATTTAAAAAACATATCACCATTAATATGTNTGCTATTTACTTTACCTCTAATTCCATCTGTTCCAAAATATTTTTTTGTCATTAACTTTTAATCAATTTATTAAAAACTTTTATACTTTGTTTTAACTCATTAACATTATGAATTCTTAAAATTTGAACTCCTTGCATAATAGCATACAGAGAAGAGGCAATAGTTCCACCTATTCTTTCTTCACTATCATTTTTTCCAGACAAATCTTTAATAAACTTTTTTCTAGAAAGGCCGAGTAATATAGGAAAACCAAGTGAATGAAAAACAGAAACTCCTTTAATCAAATTCATATTATGTTTCAAATTTTTTCCAAAACCTATTCCTGGATCAATTATTAAATTGTTATGTTTTATGCCTTTAGTTCTAATAAATTTTAATTTTTTTTCAAAAAAATCATAAATATCTAATAACTCATTTTGATATTTTGGTTTTTTTTGCATATTTTCAGGTGTTCCTTGTGAATGTTGAATCACAAACGGAATTTTATATTTTTTTAATACATCTATTGTCTTTGGGTCATATTCTAATCCGGAAACATCATTTATAAGTTCAACCCCCATATCAATTCCTTTAATCATTATTTTTGATTTTCTTGTATCTAATGACAGTGGAATTTTTTTATTAATTTTAGTTAATACCTTTTTAATCCTATTCCACTCATCTTTAACTGCTATTGACTTAGACCCAGGCCTAGTAGATTCTCCACCTATATCAACTATGTTGGCCCCTGATTTAAATAAATTTACTGCTTGATTAAAACCTTTATTCTTTTTGATAAATTTTCCACCATCTGAAAAACTGTCAGGCGTTAAATTTAATATACCCATTATATTTGGAACTTGCTTAAAATTGAAATTAGAAAAATTTTTATTTTTTTTTGTTATATTTTTAATATCTTTTTTAATCTTATTGCTAATTTCTTTTGATAATTTTTTAATATCTTTTAAATTAATAATTTTTTTTGAATTTCTTGAAATAAGTTCTATTTGATCAAATGAAATTTCTTTATTTCCCTTTAAAGGTAAGCTTTTTTTCTTAGCAACTAATTTTTTAGATAAACCACCATAATAAAAATTACACGCCCTGGTGTAATATTTTTTCATTTATGTTTAGTGAACTATTTTTGGCTTTAGTCCCATTGAACCCAATGCTGAACCTTTATCTTCATCTTCAACTTTTAAATCTTCTTTATTTGAAGGATAAATATTCTTATTAATTAAGTTTTCAATCTCTTCACCTGACAAAGTTTCATAAGTTAAAAGTGCTTTTGCTAATTTATGTAGATCATCAATTTTTTCTGTCAGAACTTTTCTTGCTCTTTCATAACCTTTATCAACAATTTTTCTGATTTCAGAATCTACTTTTTTTGCAGTCTCTTCAGACATATTTTGTGTTCTTGCTACAGATCTACCCAAAAATACTTCCTCTTCATTTTCTCCATAAGCAACTGGTCCTAATTCTTTACTTAAACCAGCACGCATAACCATTGCTCTAGCTCTTTTTGTAGCCTGCTCAATATCACTTGAAGCTCCTGTAGTAACTTTATCTTCACCAAAAATCATCTCTTCAGCAACTCTCCCTCCCATTGCTATGGCCAGTTGAGCATGTAGCTGTTCTCTAGTTTGTGATAGCTCATCTCTTTCTGGTAATTGCATCACCATTCCTAATGCTCTACCACGAGGAACAATTGTTGCTTTATGTATTGGGTAAGCTGCATCTTCGTTAATAGTGACTATAGCATGTCCAGCCTCATGATATGCAGTTAGAGTTTTTTCCTCCTCAGTCATTACCATTGATCTTCTTTCAGCACCCATCATGACTTTATCTTTTGCTTCTTCAAATTCAGCTAAAGTTACAATTCTTTTATTTTTTCTTGCTGCTAGTAAAGCAGCTTCATTTACTAAATTTGCAAGATCTGCACCTGAAAAACCTGGAGTTCCTCTTGCAACAGTTCTTAAGTTAACATCTGGTGCCATCTTAATTTTTTTTATATGGACTTTTAATATTTTTTCTCTTCCAATGATATCTGGATTTGAAACTACAACTTGTCTATCAAATCTACCTGGTCTTAATAAAGCTGGATCTAATACATCTGGTCTATTAGTTGCTGCAATTATTATTACTCCCTCATTTGTATCGAAACCATCCATTTCAACTAATAACTGGTTTAATGTTTGTTCTCTCTCATCATTACCTCCACCAAGACCAGCTCCTCTACTTCTACCAACCGCATCTATTTCATCTATAAAAATAATACATGGAGAATGTTTTTTACCTTGTTCAAACATATCTCTAACTCTAGATGCTCCAACTCCTACAAACATTTCTACGAAATCTGATCCTGAAATCGTAAAAAAAGGAACTCCAGCTTCTCCAGCAATAGCTCTTGCCAATAAAGTTTTACCAGTACCTGGAGGACCAACCAACAAACAACCTCTTGGAATTTTTCCACCTAATCTACTAAATTTTTTTGGATCTTTTAAAAATTCTACAACTTCTTCAACTTCTTCTTTTGCTTCTTCAACACCCGCAACATCATTGAATGTTACTTTGCCTTTTAATTCGTTCATCATTTTAGCTTTTGACTTCCCAAAACCCATTGCACCACCTTTACCCCCTTGCATTTGTCTCATAAAGAAAATCCACACAGCAATTAATAAAAGCATTGGAAACCATGAAAGAAGTACTCCAAACAAAGATGGCATTTTATCTTCTAAGGGTGCAGCCGAAATGCTAACTCCTTTGACAGATAATTTTTCTATTAAATTTGGGTCATTAGGAGAATACGTTGAAAAAGAGTTTCCATTAGATAAAACTCCCTTAATATTATTTCCTTGTATTTCAACTTTAACTACTTCACCATTGTCTACAGCTTTAAGAAATTCTGAGAATATTATTGTATTGTTCCCTCTGATATTAGCTTGAGGGTTTTTAAACATATTATACAAACCAACTGTTAGAAAAACAATTACTGCCCACATTGCTAAATTTTTAATATTCATAAGTATAAGATAATAATTATTATTAATTAAACAAGTGTCAAATTGCTACAAATTTTAGACTTATTACTAATTTTCTTTAGATATTAATATAGTTTCATTTACTCTTTCAATAAAACACCCTCCTAGAGTAATTTTCGAAAAAGACTTTCTATCAATTCTATCAATCAATTCATTGATATTTTTTCCTCTTACTGGATAATATTTTTCTCCTATTTTTTGCATAATTTTTGTTAAAGACCTAAAAATTATTTCATGTGCTTGATCAAAAAATTCTCTTTTTAAAATATAAGTTTTTTTTTGTTTTAAAAAAATAACATTTTTTTTCATATTTTTATCTTCATAAAATTTAATTGAGCGATCAGAATCTTTTAAATTATTCATCGTTAATATAAGTTTATTTTTGTCTAAACCCTCTTTTTCTAAAGATTGTAATAAATTCCTAACTCTTATTCTTTTAAACTCTTCATTTTTATTCGAGGGATCTTTAATATAAAATTTGAAAACTTTTTTAGTTATCAATATTAAATCTTTTTTATTTAAATTTAATAATGGCCTTAAAATTTCTAAGTTTTCACTTTTATATTTGGTTCTTTTATTAAATGAAATTAACCCCTTTAATCCACTGCCTCTAGTTAATCTTATTATAAAATTTTCAACCATATCGTCTAAATGGTGTCCAACTAACAAGTTATTTATATTATTTTTTTTGCATTCTTTTACTAATAGTTGATATCTTTTTTCTCTAGCTAGAGACTGGATATTTTTTAATGGTTTTTTTCCGTGCCAATTTAGTACTTTGCAATTAATATCTATTTTTTTTAAAATACTACAAACAGAATTTGCTTCTTTTGATGACTCCTTTCTAAGTTTATGATCAACCATTAAAAATATAACTTTTACTTTATTAATTAATGAAAAACATTTTGCTAAAAATGCTAAAGATAAACTATCTGGCCCTCCTGAAACAGCAACTGCTAGACTTTCTTTTGGATTTAGTAAGCTTGAAAATTCTTTATAAATTTTTAATGTTTTTTTATTACGTAGGTGACTAAGAGTTTTTTTATGATTCTTGTTTTTTACACTCAAATTTTTTAGACTCATACTTTGCTTTTTGAAGTACAGATTGATTTGCTTTTGGATATTGTTTTTCAACACCCTCAATCATTTTACAACCTTGTTGTTTTTCTCCTATCTGTACCATTGATACACCAAGTTTTAATAAATTTATAGGTGCCTTCTCGCCTTTTGGATACTTTTGGTAGCCTTCAAGATAAGCAGAAGCTGCATCTGTATATAATTGTCTAATCCTAAAAGTTTCTGCGTACCAATATTGTGCATTCCCTGCAAGCTTATGTTCTGGATTAGTTGTTACAAATTCTCTAAATGCTCTTTCAGCTGTACTATAATCTCCAACTTTTAAAAAACTAGTTGCAAATTCATATTGTTTTTCTGGTTCTTCTTTTGGAAGTATTGTCTCTTCAGCTTGAAATGTTTCGGTGACAATTGTTGATGTGGTATCTACCGATTGAATTTGTTGTGTTGTGTCACTGTTTGATGTGTCCTTATAAGAGATTGATCCAAGATCTTGAGGTTGAGAAGATCCTGGTAACTCTTCTGTCTTTTTTGTTTTTTTTTTAAAAGTTTTATCCTCTTTTTTTTCATCTGATGATAAAAAATTTTCAATTTCTTGAAATCTTAATTGGTTATCTGCCTGAACTTTTGAAAGTCTACTTGATAATTTATCTAATTTAAAATTTATCTCTTCAAATTTATTAGTAAGATCTCTAAACTGATTTTCAATTTCTGAGAGTTTAAGCAAATGTCTAGTTAGCACATCTTCTGAATTGCTGCTGAGTTTTTTATTATCACTTGAGCTTACTAAGTCTGATGAATTTGAATATACTGCTTTTTCTAAAGTTTTAATGTCTTTCTTAATCAAATCTAAAACTTCATTAATATCATGATTGTCAGCAAAAACTAAACCTGTAAATAATGTGAATGCAAATATTAACTTTATTTGAAGAATTTTTTTGTAAATTATCATGTTGGATTAAGTAGTAATTATAATGATGGCAAAAAAAAGACCCTGCCATTAGTTATAAATGAACAGGGTCTTTTAAAGAATTATTTTGATTAGTTAGCTTTAACAGTAACTGATCTTCTATTTTTAGACCAACTTAAAGGTGTTGATCCTGAATCTACTGGTCTTTCTTTTCCATAACTAATTACAGAAATTCTGTCAGAAGAAATACCATAAGTCATTAGATAATCTTTTGCTGAATTAGCTCTTCTCTCACCTAAAGCTAAGTTATATTCTCTAGTGCCTCTTTCATCGGCATGACCTTCAAGAACTATAGTTATTTTAGAATTTTTTCTTAACCATGAAGCTTGTTTTCTTAAAGTTTCTCTTGATGCTGTTGTTAAAACTGTCTCATTTGTAGCAAAGAAAACTCTATCTTTTACACCACTTGCTAAATATTTAATTGTTTCTTTTCCAGTGTAAACATCGCCTTGAGTTTGGTTGCTAACTTTTTTAGTTGCACAGGCAGTTAACACTAAACTTGCTAATACTACTAAAAAGCTATTTCTTAAAATTTTGCTTAATTTCATTTTTTTGCTCCTTGATCCTTTAATTTAAATTCTACTTTTTCATATGTAATTAGATGTTTCAAGTTAAAAAATCAAGCATTTATATATCTAATTACTCAATAATGATGACCACGATGGGTCAGAGGCGTCAGTTACAGTTTTCACCTGTTTTTCGTTGTATCCAGTAAGGTCAATTGACCATAATTTTGCAGAAAAACCCTCTCCTTTAGAATTTGTCTTAGTTTCTCTGTAAAAAATTAATACTCTTCCATTTGGTGACCATGATGGTGCTTCTTGGTAATAATTTTCTGTTAACAATCTTTCTCCAGTCCCATCGGTTCTCATTACGCCAATATAAAACTTCCCTTTATGAAGTTTTGTAAAAGCAATTAAATCTCCTCGTGGTGACCAAACTGGTGTTCCATATAAACCTTTACCAAAAGAAATTCTTTTTACATTCTTACCATTACTTTTCATAACATAGATTTGTTGATATCCACTTCTATCAGAATTAAAACAAATGTACTTTCCATCAGGTGAATATGAAGGTGATGTATCAATTGATGGATGGTCAGTAACCCTTTCTACAATTCTGTTTTCTAAATCCATTGTATATATGTCTGAATTTCCATCTTTTGCAAAACTCATAATTATTTTATTGCCATCTGGAGAAAATCTTGGTGCAAAAGTCATTCCAGGAAAATCTCCTACTACCTCTTGTAATCCTGTTTCAATATCAAGCAAATAAACTCTTGGTAAATTTTTAAAGTATGAAAGATATGTTACCATCTGGTTTGTAGGGCTAAACCTTGGTGTTAAAACAAGTTCATTTCCAAGTGTTAAAAATTTATTATTAAAACCATCTTGGTCCATGATTGCTAACTTTTTTATTCTTTTAGTTTTTGGACCTTCTTCTGAAACATAAATTATTCTAGTATCAAAATATCCTTTTTCACCAGTCAAACGCTCATAAACTTTGTCAGTAATAATATGACCTACTCTTCTCCAGTTACTTGGTACAGTTGTAAAGGCAAGTGCCATCATTTCTTTTCCTGCTAACACATCCCAAAGTCTAAACTCTACTCTTAATTTTTCATCCGTAAAACTAACTTTACCAGTTATCAAAGCTTGAGCTTTTATCAAATTCCAATCTTCAAATCTTGGTTTTAAATTTGCTATATCAGGTTTTTGTAAAAATGCATTTTTATCAAGTGGATTAAATAAACCAGATTGCCTTAAATTGTTTTCTACAACTTTTGAAATCTCTGAACCTAAAT
>JGI20156J14371_10003260_pt1 | contig 12202 bp, 10 predicted proteins | sample COG_06_FD_14371 | JGI IMG/M metagenome (IMG submission 14371)
TCTCCTTCTCCTTCTCCCTCTCCTTCTCCTTCGCCCGGACTTTCAGCCGCGGCATGACCTGATTCAGGATCCTCATGCTCCCTTGCATCAGAAACGATAACCGCCTCTGCTTGAACTTTTCCTGGATCGCTATCTCCGTTCTGGCTCGCAATCTGCAGACGAATCTCCTCAAGACGCTGTTGCGCAACCCGAGCTTGATAATCGTCCAGCAATTCACGCCATTGTTGATGAATCTGAGGGTCAAATAAATCTGACAAGGCAGTGGCCATCAAGGCTTGTACCGGCGACTCAGCAAGCGCAGATTGCCAGTCGTCCATCTGATCGAAGTAAGCAGCAAATGCTTGATCGAATCGATCAAAGTATTTTTCATCTTTCACCAAACAGAGACGGCTTAAGAAATAGAACTCGTCGATTTTAGCAAACACCAAGCCGGCTCGAAGCGCGGCAAGCAGGTCAAGCCATTCACGAATTGAAACAGGTACACGGTGTTTGCGTAGATGGCCCAGAAATTCGATCAACACGGCTGAGTCGCCATAAAGTAATTGTCAGAATTGATAGACTTCACCACTTTGATAAAGTGCTAGTCGATTGCGATATGCCAGCTCATCAGTACTCCCGATCGGCAGATCAAGGATCGCCTGACGCATCACCGCAATGGCTTCATCAAATTTGCCTAGACGAGCCAGACCAGCTGCCAGGGAGTTTTGCGTACTGGCACTCGACTCGGTAGCCAGAACTTCCGTTGCCAAAGTCACAGCCAGTTCGCCGTTACAAACGGTTGTCCGCGGACAACCAGCCAGTAGCAAAGCCAGTCGAGTCATCGCGCTGCGATCGCCCTGGTCAGCCGCTAAACGATACCACTGTGCCGCTAGCTGATAGTCCTGAAGCACGCCGACCCCCCGACTATAAGCATAGCCCAGTGCATTTTGGGCGGGTGCATGTCCTTGCATCGCCGCTTGCCGATACTGGCTGACGGCATTAGCAACGTCGCGGGCAACGCCCACACCTTGTTCAAGAGCGACAGCCAGATGATAGTGGCCCTCGACGACACCCGCTTTGATCGCCTCGATAAACCATTGCACTGCTATTGAATCGTCTTGTGGGCCACCCGCTTGTGGGCCACCCGCTTGTGGGCCACCCGTCCTTCCAAGGTACATCTGCCCGAGCGGCACATAAGCCAGTACATATTGGTTTTCTGCTGCTAGTCGATAGAGCGCCAAAGCTTGCTCGTCGTCTCGCTCAACACCCAGACCCAAATGATACAACCGCGCAAGTCCGAACTGACTCGGACCAAAATTGGCAGCGGTCGCGGTTTCGAAGAATTTAACCGCCAGCTCATAGTCATGATCAACGTTGGCGGCCAGATTACCTAACTGATTTAGGGTTAGGCTATGTGCCGGATCGAGTGCCAGCGCCGCGTTAAGATCCTGCTTTGCAAGTCCAAAAGCATTCAGCAAGCTGTAGGCGATACCTCGATTCGAATAAGCTACAACAAGTTGCAACTCAGAGACATCTTCAGCTGACAGCGCGCCCGTTAACAAAGTAATGACATCTCGATATCGACCTTCACTGGCCGCCAGTTGCGCCTCATCGAACTCTGATGCAGAGACAGCGAACGGTAGCCAGAGCAACCAAAGTGTTTTACCAAGTACTCGCGCTAACGTCTTAAATTGCTTATATATCATATACTTAAAAATCCGCACTGGTAACAGCGATATGAGAGGAAGTATAGCATTTGTCCCTCTTAATATACGTTTGAACAGCAAAAATCTAGCTGCCATGGGCATAAGCTCCCTTGGCAATCGAAGCAGAGAATGGGTCGCTAATGGCACCGCGCTGCAGCGCTGTTAGGAATGTGTCAGACGGGTATCGACCGCAAGCTTTGAGTCCACTCATCCCTCAAACCTTTGGGCATGGGAATTTACCCTTGCAGTTCAGCATCAATACTAACGCCCAGACCTATGGGCTAGACAGCGCTGAATGCGATAGTTCAGCACCGGTCGTGTTGAACCAGAAAACTATGGTTATCCAACTCAAACGAGGCAATGGCAATACGCTGAGCCTACCGGCCCTGGTACGAATCGACACGCTATATAAGTTTGCGCTCGACCCGAAGGCCGACATTCTGCACTACTTGCAGCCCTACCTGCAGCGCCGCCTTACCAACGACGGCAACTTAGCGGCACATCAGCGCTGGTCATTGGGCTGCTCCCTAGGGTCAACCACCGATCACACGACGTAGTTCTCGGGCCATCTCGCCAATTTTAGCCTGTATGACTCGAGAATTTTGCGGTCCCATTCTCACTAGCTGCTTCTGTATGGGGCTGAGCGACTCGAGCTGAGGATCTTCGAAACGATACATCACCACGGGCCTGACCAACCGCACCGGTCCCTCGAGCACGGGCGTCTCCAGGACTCGGCCAACCGCCTGGAAAACTACCGTTTCAAACTGCTTATCGGCATAACCTAATTCAGCGTAGGCTGCCGCAAACAAGGGTTTCAGCAAGCTGTAAAACTCCGCGGCACGCCGGGAGTCCAGCGAAGCAAAAATACGGGTCATTTCGTCATATCGTGTGTAACCAGCCTCATCCATGATATACACCGTGTCATTTAACGGCTTCACAAGAAAGGCCCCTTGGGGCTTCAGAACTGCCACCGAGTCTTTCGCCACATTGCCATTGGCGGCATTATCCACCAGCACAACGAACTTACGCACCAATTCTGCGGCGCTTAGCCAGGTATTAATCGCTTCTTCACGTGTCAAACTTAGCACGCCGTCGCGGATCAACTCATCGCTGTCGTCCAGTCTCGGCAACACAAAGGTTGGCTGCGCTGGCTCAGCGGGCTCAATAGGCTCAAAGGGATCGAGGGAGTCAATGGGCTCAGCAGTGACATCGGACACACTTTCCATCGCGAGCTCAGACTCCGGTGATGCCGGCGCAGCTTTCTTAGCCACGACTGCTTGACTTACCACTACGGAGTCCGACTCCGGCGTGCTCACCAGGTATGCCACAAAACCGATGATCAACAAGCCAACGATTACGAGCGCAATCAGAACAGGTTTGTTTTCAGCGATGCTTTTTGCTGCTGTGGATTCAGATACCTTCTCGGTCTTATTTTCACTCATCGATTCACTCGGCGCATAATGAAGCTCGTTATTGTGGAGTGGATCGGTCGTTAAGAACAAGGGTTATGCACTTTATTCCACTTTACTTCCATCATTAACGTCTGACGGCCCTAGGGTTGAGAATTTATGCCTCGCATCGCGACGGTCATTCACCCAGCTTCGCACGCCGCTAGCGCCCTATCGAGGGTCCCAGAAGCCATCTTTGGACCCGTCACCGGCAGTGCTAGCACATCAGCCGCGCGCCAGATCAGNGGACTGTGCACATGGAATATCACTTTAATCGCGGCATTTAATCGCGGCATGGCTCCCGTCGACCTGAATATCGACCCGGCGTCGCCCCCCAAGTAATTCCAGGATCCGAAGGCGTCGGCGCTAGCTATTCAGCAACGCCATGTCAGCAATGCCATGTCAGCAATGCCATGTCAGCAACGCCATGTCAGCGATGCCAGGTCGTCCTGTGGCGCTCGCGCTGCAACAAACTCCAGGTCAAACTGGATGACGCCGTCACGCTCCCTCGGGAAACGCTGTCGCCAATGAGGTCTTATAGGGCGGCAGCATCACGCCGCGATCGGTAATGATGCCGGTCACCAATTCGCCTGGCGTAATATCAAAGGCCGGATTGAATACCGGCGTATTTGCTTCAGCAACCAGCTGCGTACCAAAACGTAACACTTCATCAGCATGCCGTTGCTCGATGGGAATCTGTTCACCAGAAGGCGTCTGTCGATCGATGGTTGACGCCGGGCACGCCACATAAAAAGGGATTCGGTAATAGGCACAAAGAATCGCCAGGTTCAGCGTACCTATCTTGTTAGCGGTGTCGCCATTGGCAGCCACTCTATCAGCACCAACTAGTACCATATCAACCTGACCGCACGCCATCACGTGGGCTGCCATATTATCCGTAATCAGCGTTCGACGAACACCAGCCCTGCCGAGCTCAAAGGCAGTCAATCGCGCGCCCTGCAGCAAAGGCCGAGTCTCGTCCACAAACACGTGCACCGCAACTCCCTGTGCCGCGGCTACATAGATCGGTGCCAACGCGGTACCGAGCGCCGACACCGCCAAGGCACCGGCATTACAATGGGTCAAAACGTTGGGATACCGAGCAACGATAGGGGCTCCTGCCGCGCCAATCGCCTGACAGGCAAGGCGGTCTTCGGCGTGGATCGCGATCGCCTCCTGTTCCAGGCGTTCGACTAGTTGAGCCCCGGACAGGCCAGTCGACGAGACGGCGCAATTAAGCATGCGGCTCAGCGCCCACGCCAGATTAACCGCCGTCGGTCTGGCACTAGCGAGGTAGTCAACTCTGGATTTGAGTCGGGCCATCAGATCATCGGTGACGTCGAGTCCCACCAGCAATCCATAGGCCGCCGCGATACCAATGGCCGGCGCGCCTCTGACTTTGAGGGAAGTGATTGCGGTGAATACTGATTCTATCGTCTCGCAGACAAACGAAATTTCCGCATGGGGTAACCGCGTCTGGTCGAGCAGTACCAACTGACCCGACTCCCAGGTCACCGCCATGGGGACTGCGGACATAGACTCGTTATTCCCGATCAGCCGGCTCGCAGATCAGCAATCATCTGCAGGCGCTGATCCGTATCAACGAAAGTAAAACCGCCACCGGTTCGGTCAGCGATATCGCCATAACGCCGCTGAATTTCAGCCACCAGCGTCTCTGGCTCACCCATCACACCGAAGGTGTTAAGCATCTCATCGGTAATCAATTGGCCCATGGCCTGCCATTGGCCTTGCTTCGACATGGCGTTGAGTTCTGGCTGCATATCACCCCAACCATGCACCCCCATCACGCCCTTGTAAGCCGGTGTTGAACCGTAAAAGGCGATTCGATTCTTTGCTGCCAGTTTTTGCGCTTCAAAGGTCGCTTCGTCCTTACCGGAAATAATAAAAGGCGAATAGGAAATTTCAAAGTCTTTGCGAGAGCGACCAGAACGCCGCAGGCCTTCGTCCACAGCAGGCAGCGTGACTTCGCGAATATATTTTTCATTACTAAAGGGGTGAATAATCAGACCATCAGCTACTTCACCAGCGACCCGAGTCATCACTGGACCCACCGCGGCAAGAATAACTCGAGGTGCGCCAAATTCTTTGTTCTCGGGCGTAAATGCTGGTGTCATCAACGTATGGTTATAATATTTGCCGGTAAAGTCCAGCGGCACACCGTCGTACCAGTTCGCCCAAATAGCCCGCATGGCTTGAACCAACTCCTTCATCTGTTCAGCAGGTGCACCCCAGGGCATGCTGAAACGTTTGGTAATGTGCGGGCGAATCTGAGATCCCAGCCCCATAGTAAATCGCCCTCGGGAATAGGCGTTCAAATCGTGACCAATGTTGGCCAAAATCATGGGGCTGCGGGCAAAGGCGACAGCGATACTGGTGTAGACTTGGATTCTTTCACTGTGTTCTGCGGCTAGCATCAAGGGGAAAAACGGATCGTGATTCATCTCGGCCGTACCAGCACCATCATAACCTTGCGCTTCAATTTCTTTGACCTGCGCAGGAATTTTGTGCCAATCCGCCGATAAATGACTGTCAACTTTCATATCTTCTCCGTTACCTGACTGATGATATTTGTCTTACCATAACCCATCTGCGCTGCCTGATGAACAGGGTCTCCAGCAAAATTAGGCTTTCGGGACGACCTGACCTAACGCCTTGGCCGCGACACTTTCCTGCACCTCGCTGGTGAAATCAATATGCTGCAACAAGGCGTAGTGATAAGCCTCAACGAGGGCACTCCAGCTCGCCTTAATAATATCGACGTTGACACCCACAGTACCAAAAATTTCGCCCTCAAAACTGTGCTCGAGATAGACCCGCACTTTGGCTGCTGTTTCCTCGGTGCTGTTAATCACCTTAACGCTGTAATCCGTTAGGTGCAGATCGCCAAGGACCGGGAATTGAGTCAGTAAAGCTTGACGCAACGCCTTGTTCAAAGCATCAACCGGACCATGGCCTTCAGCGGCACACAATTGCACACCACCACCTACCTGAACCTTGACTGACGCCTCAATCAGACCATCGACATCCGAGTCATTATCATCCTGCGAGCCTTCGTTACTCGGACTATAAATCCGGTAGTACATCGGCTCGAACACAGGGTTAAACTTACCTAAATGGCGCCGAACCAATAAATCGAAAGACCCATCGGCATTTTCGTAGGAATAACCCGCATGTTCACGGTCCTGAACTTCTTCAAGAATTCCCTTTACCAAGACGGCACTGGACAGCTCTGGATAACGATTAGACAGTTTGGCTCGCAAATTCGAACCACCTGCCAGCTCACTAATCAGTATTTTTCGCGCATTACCCACTAGCTCAGGCTTAATATGTTCGTAAGTTTCCGGATTGCGCTGCACGGCACTGACATGCACGCCGCCTTTATGGGCAAAGGCCGACGAGCCGACAAATGGCTGCCCGGAAGGCCCGGAGATCCCCAAATATTCCCACACTCGCTTCGACAGATTGGTCAAATTTTTGAGCTTACCCTCAGGCAAACACTGATAGCCTAACTTCAGCTCAAGATTACCCAGCACGCTGGTTAAGTCCACATTACCGCAGCGCTCACCGATACCGTTGATCGTACCATGAACCTGAATCACACCTTCTTCGATAGCGCGTAGCGTATTCGCCACACCCAAACCGCCATCATTGTGGACATGGATACCGAGATTGATACCAGGAATGGCCTTGCGCACTTCACGGACAGCATGCGCAAGATCGTGGGGCATAACACCACCGTTAGTATCGCAAAGAATGACTCGAGTCGCGCCGGCTTCAGTGGCAACCTGAATTGAAGCCAGAGCATACCCNGGATCACTTTTAAAACCATCAAAAAAGTGTTCGGCGTCATAAAAAACCGGCTTTCCGGTGGCCTTTAACAAATGGCTGACAGAGCCCGATATCATGTTCAAATTAGTATCAGCACTAATTCTAAGCGCCTGCTCAACATGCAGATCCCAAGATTTTCCAAAAATGCAGATCACATCAGCTTGAGCCGCAATCAATTTTTGCAGGAAGAAATCATCGGCGGGTTTACTCTCGGCGCGATGAGTTGAGCCGAAGGCCACAATCTTCGAGGTTGTGAGCTCCAAATCCTGGGCACGAACGAAAAACTCATCGTCCTTGGGGTTCGACCCGGGCCAGCCGCCCTCAATAAAGTCAATGCCCATCGCATCCAACGCTCGAGCTATATCCAGTTTGTCACCCAGACTGAGATTGATCCCCTCACCCTGGTTACCATCTCGCAGCGTCGTATCATAAATTTCAATTTTCTTGCGCACATGCCACTCCGTTCATCAGCCAAGAACTTTTCAGTAACGCCTAGCTACTATATAGGTCTAGCTACTAACAAGCCTGATTACCAATTGTCTATTTATGCATAGCCAAGTCGTTGGGCCGTTTGGTCTACCTTATCGAGGGTTCTCATCAGCGTATCGAGAGGATCATAATTGGCCGACAATAATGCCTCACGAGCACTGGTTTTCATCGTAATGGTAAATATATTATTGGCGCAAATTACTTTCAGAGCTTCAATGTCAATAATCAGTTCGGCATTGGGATCAGCTGCTATCAGCTCAGCCAGCTTCATCCTCTCCTGAGTTGCCATCACCACACAGGGAATACCCAGGGTCGTGCAGTTGCCATGAAAGATCTCGGCAAACGACTCAGCGATGACCGCTTTCAAACCAAACTTCTGAATCGCCTGAGGTGCATGTTCTCGGCTAGAACCACAGCCAAAGTTTGCATCCGAAATCAGAATTTCAGCACCAGCATGTTCCGGCGCATCCAATGGATGATTCAGAGACTGGCCATTGGCATCAAACCGCACGTCATAAAAAAGCGCAGGACCGAGCTCGTCAAAAGTGACGCACTTCAAAAATCGGGCGGGAATAATCCTGTCGGTATCGATATCGTTACCTTTGACATAGACGCCTTTGCTATTAATTTTACTGATACTATTTCCAGTCATTGACTCTTACCTAAATGGGGTTTCAAGAATATTTATTGCCAACAGGTTAACCCGCAACAGCCGGCACCAGACCAAAAACTTCTCGGGCATCAGCCACTTGGCCCTTGATGGCGGCGGCAGCGACCATCATCGGGCTCATGAGAATGGTTCGACCGGTAGAGGATCCTTGTCGACCGATAAAGTTGCGATTAGAGCTCGACGCGCAAACTTCATCGCCCACCAGTTTGTCCGGGTTCATCGCCAGACACATGGAACAGCCGGGCAATCGCCATTCGAACCCCGCAGCTTCAAATATTTTATCCAGTCCGAGTTCGCGAGCTGCCTTATCTACCTTCTCGGAACCCGGCACAGCTATCGCTTTGACGCCGGCCGCCACTTGATGACCAGCAATCAGATTGGCCACAGCCTGGAAATCACTTAGCCGACCATTGGTGCAACTACCGATAAACGCCACATCAATGTGAGTGCCCTTGATCGGTGTGCTGGCCTGTAATTGCATATATTCGAGGGCGTCGTTGACCAGGTTTTTCTCCAGGCCTTCAACCCGATCAGGATCTGGCGTTGACTCGTTAATGGAGATCGCCTGGCCCGGAGTGATACCCCACGTGACCGTTGGTTCGATATCGGCTGCATCCAACACTACCTCATCATCATAGGTCGCATCGTCGTCACTGGCATAGGACTGCCACTTCGCGACACTCTTATCGAATTCAGCGCCCGCAGGCACCCGCTCCTTACCACGGAGAAACTCAAAAGTCGTCGCGTCCGGGTTGATGTAGCCGCATCTAGCGCCGCCTTCGATACTCATATTACATACTGTCATCCGCTCTTCCATGCTCATGGCAGCAATCGTCGAACCGGCGTACTCATAGGCGTAGCCGACGCCACCATTAACACCCAGGGTGCGGATGATATGCAGAGTTACATCCTTGGCCGTGACGCCCACGCCTAGCTTGCCTTCAACTCGAATTCGGCGCACCTTCAATGGGTCCATTGCCAGAGTCTGGCTGGCCAACACGTCTCTGACCTGGCTTGTGCCGATACCGAGGGCGATACAGCCGAAAGCACCATGGGTCGACGTATGGCTGTCACCGCAGCAGATGGTCATGCCCGGCTGGGTCAGACCCAATTCCGGCCCTACCACGTGCACAATGCCTTGATTGCCCGACTGAGGCGGAAAAAACTCGATGCCCGCTTCTTTTGTGGCATCGCTCAGGACCTGGATCATTTTCTCTGCCATATCATCCTGCAGCGGCCTGGACTGGTTATCGGTAGGTATAATGTGATCCACTGTCGCAAAGGTCCGCGAGGGATAGCGGACGCTGAGGCCTTTGTCTTTCAGCATGCCAAATGCCTGCGGGCTAGTGACCTCGTGAATCAGGTGCAAGGCGATAAACAGCTGATATTGGCCAGAGTCAAGCTGACCCACGACATGATCATTCCACACTTTTTGATAAAGATTCTTGCCCACGCATAACTCCAACAGAAATGGCTACGGGCACATTTGAACAATCAAAGGGCCCTTGAATTAACAACATCGGCGATATTAGCATGAATCTTAGAAGGAGAGATTCCCATTGGGAATCTCAGCGATTCCACAAAGTGTGAAAATGGCAACAAGCGGCAGTTAATGGGACTGGCGGGCGAATTCAAGGACCTGGCTGGCAATTTTAGAGTGTGGCAAGACTTCATAAAACACCTCGTCCGAACGGGACTCTGGCAACGGGGCATCATCCTCCCAGACCTTCACTTCGCCTTCGCGGATAACCAGATCGCGCATTTTGCCGGTAATGTCTGGAAACTTGCCGACAAACATGGTGTGAACGCCTTCAGCTAATTTGACTCGCAGGCGTTGCAACGTGATTTCTGACTGTAGCTTGGCGAAGCTCTTATTCGACAACAACACGCCATTAACGTTGTAGCGAATGTTCAGCTGACCCTTATCATCACTCTTGCGATCTTGCGCAGAGATCTCGAGCACCTCCACATTGAAAAGACCACCGTCAAACCTCTCGCGGAGTTTCCACGAGCAGGATGACATCCGGTCAGCCGCGCCAATTGCCGATGAGATCATAATGGGCTGAGTGTCATCAAACAAAAACATGGGCTTATCTTCTGAGTAGTCAATGCCCACGCCGATCTCCAACATTGGCAAGCCAGTTTGCTTCGAGTGAGCATTTTTAGAAGTGATAATGTCCAAAATATCTCTGGCGATGCCGCACGCTCTTGCCACAGAGTACCATTGCTCCGGGGTCGTGTTATATTCATAGATCGCAAGAATTACCGCATCACCCTCAATAAAAACTTTCACCGCGCCATAGATCGATAGCAGGTGATTAATGGGTTCAAAGAAACGCGTACTGAAATAGGCTGCGGGATTTAGCTCTTGTCGCACCAGCTCTCGAGTTACCGTGGTAGAGCCACGAACATCCGCTTTCAGGATCGTATGATGGACGATTGTCGCCTCGACAGCGTTAACTTTCAGCGCTTCCGCATTACCCAGCAACTCATAAAGGTGATCACCCGCTTTTGACAAGCGGGCTTGCCCAGCATCAGTAATGACGTGCAGGCGGTTAAATATTCGGTGGGCCAACTGATAGTAGCGCAGATGCAGCCGATAGCGACAATAATCAGTCAGAGCTCTTAGCACAACCTCATGCGCACCCTCTTTAAACTGCCTGGCATTCTCCCGCGCCAGCAAGTCAAGCCGTTTGAGTAACTGAACAGCACCCTTATCCCGACCAGATACTCGCAGCGCTATTTTTTTAACATCTACACCGGCAATATATTTGCAAGCCTGTTCAATCTCTATTAAATCGTTATCCAACTCAGACCACGAGTCTCGGAGCTGATAACTCGCTAACATCACTCGAAACTCCGCATCCGATGCAAATGCCTGGCGCAACACAAGCGCAATCTTCAGCAACTTTTTAACATCGCGATTAAATCGCCAGCCAGCAATAACGCCAAGGTTTGCGCGAATTTCCTTTGCTGTTTTTTGATGTAGCCTGCCATCAAACAGGAGCCGGATATTACCTGGCTGCTCCAGCCAGCTAAATGTCTCACGCAAACTATTGCGCTGATTTGCAGCCGGCCCTAACAATGACTGAACAGCAAACAAGCCACCTAAGTCATCAAAAACTTCACTTTCGATCGGATCAAATCGGTCAAATCGACGGAGAGACTCAACCGCCAATTGTGGGAAATGTTCCCGACACGCGGTCTCAAACGCCTCGCTCGCCTTGCTCAAATTCGCCACCGGCCACAGCGTATAACACTCCATCAACAGTCGAGGACTCATCGGACTGGCGGCGGATAACTGTGGNTTAAACATCACACTCACGGCCTCGTTAAAAACACCCTGCAACTGCTCTTTGCGCAATGACCGCAATTGATTCACTTCATCGCGCTGCAACGAGCGGAAAATAAATCGATTAATTTTATAGAGGAACTCATCATGGTGCTGACGCAACCAAAAGAGACGCGCCTGGCTCGTCAACAAATCTCGAGAACCAGAATATTGTTGTCTGGCCACGGTCTCTTCCACTCGCTGACCGACACTGATGAGTTGCTTGCGGATCTCTAGCAATAAGAATTTAATCACGGCGAATTGCAAAATCGAAATCTGCGCCGGCTGTAAATCTGTTTTCGACCGATGCAAGGTTGTACTCAGCATATCAACATAGCTTTTACGAAAGCTATTGGTCAAATTCGAGCTAGTCACTTTTGCGCCGACCACGACGTTGCCAACAACCTGCTCAATCAGTTGCTGGCTGCGTTGCACAAAATTCTCGCTGAGCATCACGTCAACGTGATAATTGTCGATGCCTTTTGCTAAGCAGCTAAAATCTACCGCAATTGTCTTGGATTGCATCACTCGATGCAGGAGGTCTTCAGCGGTACTGACCTGACTCGAATTGGCTGTTGTCACCTGTTTCGCCCTATGAAAAATTTAACTTCAATGCTCTTCGACCACAACACAGCATTAATTTCACCCATGCTTAAATCCTGACCTTTGTAGCGCCGCGTGATGGGCGTATATCAGTCTGGATCAGCCGATTGATTTTACGCTTTAGCTA
>JGI20156J14371_10003262_pt1 | contig 12201 bp, 13 predicted proteins | sample COG_06_FD_14371 | JGI IMG/M metagenome (IMG submission 14371)
AACTCGTACCCGTGCAGAACGAAATAATATCAGCCTCCGATATGTTGCCTGAACCGTCGAAGCCGATTGTTGTAGTCGTGCTATCCGATGCCCTGCGAATCACCATGCAATCCGTTACATTCCCGTTGAGCCTGCGCGTGGAATATGCCGCCTCTGCTCCGCTTCCATACGTCTCGTTGAGTAAGCCCGTGAATGCGGGTGCTGCTGCTACCTCTTCCCATGTTTGAAGCAACGTGAACGGTGGCGCGCCATACGTTGCGCCGTCTTCAAAGCCTTCAAAGGTCGCCACGGTATCCGCGTAAGCGGTATCATCGGCAAACGTATGAATCAAAGTGTAGTCACCAATGACGTCCGCGTCTGTAATGAATCCCGTCTTGTGGTAAATCTTCCGCACGATTACTTTGCCCGCCGCTGGCGTGTCGCTTTCGGGATCGATGAAAGTGCCGTCGCCCTCCGACTTTACCGAGTAAGCACGTTCGGCAAATATCGTGGGCATAACCTTGCCGGTTTCTACTTCGTCCTCAAAGCGGTTGGTGTAGCTATCCTGAGACGTGAAAGCGTTTGTAGCGCTGTTGTATATAAGCGCTTGATTACCTGCCGGCGTGCCAACTATCGAAACGTCGCTCAAGTCGCTTAAATCGGTCGGTATCGTATTCAGTTCGGTTTGTAAACCCGTAACGCTGTTAATGGGTATGTGTATTTCGTCTTGATCAATTGTAACCCATTCGCCTTGCTGGTATGCAATTAGTTGTCCGTCGCTAGGCGTGCCCGTATCAACGTCGTTTAAATCATCAAAGTTCAATATAACCGTGCCCGTCAAGCCGTTTACGCTGTCCACCAAGCCGCCAGCGTCATCCGCCGGTACCCAGTTGCCTGTTGCCGCGTCGTAACTCAGGATTTGATTATCCGTAACGCCTGCAACATCGACGTTGTAAAGATCGCCAAGCATTGCGCCCGTTACCGGCGTGCCTTGCGCTATCTCCACATCATCGCGCTTTATACGAAACGTAAAGGTGAGGGATTGACCGTAACGCCGTGGCGCATCAATTACGTCAATATCGACATCATTGAACTGCACGCTTTCCACGTTTACAGCGTTGTAAGTGCCGCTTACGCGATCCAAAGCGCCGCGCACCTTGTCGCCTAAATCTGCCGCGCCATTGTACGTATCGGCATAACACAGAAACTCAAAGCGTACCTCATCGAGCTTACTCGGTCCGTCGTGCGTATCTTCAGGCGCTACGCTTTGCAGCTGGTAAACGATTAGAGGTAACGCGGTCTCCTGCTCTGCTACTTCCGGAAATATTTTAGTGCCAACAATCGCAGTTACTTCCGCGTTCGTGCTTAGTATTCCATATACTGCTTTTCCTGCGTTCATTTTTTCGTTGTTTTTGCTTTTGCCTTTACCGCTTTATCAATCGCGTTTTTGTACTTCTTAATCATAAGTTGCTCGGCGGCGTTGCGCTTGTTCTTTATAGAGCGTGCAAATACGCCTTTATTTCTTCCCACGCCAAAACTCTGATCGCCGCCCTCGACAATATTTGCAAACCAGCCATCCGATCGCAATGGCATTTTTTTACCTACTCGCGGCCCCACCCAATACGCATTTTGCTGCTTGTCAATTAACCAAACGCGCACCGACCGATTAAGCGTACCAATTGGAATGTCTAACGGCTTCGCTTTGCCCCTGCGAATGCGTACCACATCGTCAGCGTCTTGGATATTTCTAACCATCTCATCCTTAAACAACTTACCTGCGGCTCTGTGAATTCGGCGCTGTACGTTTTTTTGGTTTATCTCTTTGCGCATTGCTTCAAACTGTTGCAATAGCGGTTTGATATCTGCGCCAATGCCTTCGAAACCTATGCCGCCGCCTTTACCCTCAAGTGACCCCTGTGCCATGTGTTCCAGTTATTTCGCAAAGCAATATCAATTGGTCGTTACGTCCTACTTCCTCGATGCCTTGAATGGTGTATGTATTCGAGTTATAAATTACTCGGTCCGCTGGGTTAATCGCTCGGCTGTCGGTGCTGCTTCGAATCTTAAAGCGCAGACGCTGCACCGGCATATCTTGATTGCCTGTGATATTTTCGTCCATGCTAATTCCCGTTTTCATAAGCTCCGCCCATACAGTTATATACGTTGCCCAATTTAACTGACGTTCGCCATATGTATTTGTTGTGGTGGTGTATCTCTGTACTTCCACGCGCCGATCACTTAGCCCTATCCTCATACTGAAGTAATTACGCGGTAAGGATTTAGGATTGCATAAAGTCCAATTGGCAACATGGTTAAAAGCGATCCGGAAATAATGGGCTGCCTTTGTTCGTAAAGGTGTGCGACCATCCAGCGAATGGCAGTTATAAACGGCTGCGGTATATCGGCTTCCGCGTACCCTACGTTCATATTATTTGCACAGCGTTGAAAGTGTCGTCGTAAAGATCCGGCACATTGTCAAACGTCATGCGTGTCGCTTTTGTTTTTATGTCGAACCAATATTTCGCCGTTGGTAGCGTAGCGGTTTGGTTTGCTGTGTCTGTATACGTCACGGAAGCAATCGAATTAACTGGGCCAATTGGAAAACGGACGTTATAAAAATAATCCATATATCCCACGGCGCTCACGTCGCCCAGTCGCGTGTTGCAATAATCTTCGATCCATGCAATTGCTGCATCTCGGTAGGCTTCAATTAACGTGTCTTCGTCTGTATGGTCAACGCGCAAATGCTCTTTAAGCTGTGCCACGGTGATAATGCTATTGAGGTCGGGCGTGCCTGTTATTTCTACGGTCATCATGTCGCTAAAATACGGACAAAAAAAAGAGGGACCGAAGCCCCCCTTTCTTGTTAAACTATACTCAAACAAATTAAGCGCTCAACTTCGTAGCTGTTGCCAACGCTTGCGGCTGTCGCAAATCGAAGTCGAAGAATCGGTTAACGTGCAAAGCAATCTGCGCCGTGCCTGCGTCGCTGTACGGGTCAACGAGCAAATCGATGCCACCGAAGTAAGCCAAGATGCCGCCCTGTGCGAAGTTTCCGAAAATCATATTTCCGCCAACTGTAGAACCGCCTACAGCTGCATCAAGCACAGAGTTCACCAAGTATGGTGTAGCTACGGCTCGATACATATTAAATTGGCCATTTTCCCACAAAGCATTGACCGCGCTAACCTGCGCTAAAGCCTTAGAAAGCTCGTAAGCCTTTGGACTCATAACGTAAGCTGAAGTTGCAAGGTTTCCACCGTCTGCAAGTACCGCCGTCTCCATTGCGTTTACAATAGCTGCATCCAAAACATCATCAGCTGTTACCACTTGATTAACGGCAGTTGACGCCATGATAGTATCAAAACCGAAGTCATCAACGTAAGCATTCATAGCGGCGGCCAACTCGTTTGCGATTAAAGAATCGATTTCCGAACCTCCCTGCAAAATGAGTTGTTTTGAATACTTGGTCTTCGCTGCAACTCGCTGCGGATTAAGAGTGAGCTGGTCCATGTCCAAGCCAGAATCTGCATCGGCTGAAACTTCTGTTTCTCCTGTTCCAGTTGCTTTTGTGCTTACCCGTGGGAATTGCAAGTTACCGGTAGCGTTTCGAATTACAGTTGTGCCCAATCCTTCGAGTACCGTAGGCGCTCGCAATGCTTCGATTGCAGCAGGTACCACAGTTGGAACGAATCCCGCACCGGCTTCGCCTGCACCCGCTTGGAAGTCGTCAGCAGTACGCAAAGCGATTGAAGGAATTGCAATCTGTCCAGCCATCTGCAAGCCCTGTGAGCGTGCTTCTTTGCTTGCCTCACTTGCCCATTCTGCTTCTGCACCTTCCAAGTTTCGACCGTTTGCAACGGCAGCTACCGCACGGCTTAGGGAAAAAGAACCGTTTACGCGCTCAACTTCGCGTTGCTCTGATGCGCCTGCGCTTCCTGTTTGCGCCATGCGTGCTACCATTTCCTGCTCACGCGTTTTGTGCTTGATCTTCACGTCCAAATCTTGGATCATGTTATCGAGCTTGTCACATCGCTCTTGCTCTGCTTCAGTTAATACGCGGCCTTCTGAGTCCGCCTTTTGGCCTACTGCTACGAATTCCTCGTAATGCGCAGAACGCTGGCCTTTTAAATCGTTTAAAGTCATATTTGAAAAATTATTTCGTGGTTGTGGCGTAAAGTTACGCTCTTCGGTTTTTATATTTTCAGGTTCTGCGCGCTCCTCCGTTTCCGGCTCTGCTGCTACCTGTTCGCTTTTCAATTCCTCCGCTTCCTGCGCCGCCGCTGCCATGTTTCGCGCTGCTACCGTTGTGCTTGGTGATGCTGGGTAGGTTACTGCCGACGTATCGAGCAAACGCCCGATTTTTGTAATCGTTCGCGTGCTGCGGTCTTCGCTCCATTCGTCATTGTCAATGGTAAAGGCAAACGAACTTTGCGTAATGTCGCCGCGCTTAATCAGCTTGTAAAGGTCGCGCCCGTCTTGCGTGTCAGCAAGTGCGGCCCTGTACTTTAAACCGGTTTCGTCAACGCTCAATTCTAGCGTGCCGTTCGTCGTTCGTGCTAGTGGTGCGCCGGTATGGTTTAGCAAGAATCTAACATCGTCCTGCATAACGTCGTCAAACGCGCCGCGTGCTACAGACTCTTTGAAATATCCTAAATCATATTCAACGTCGAAATTGCTGGCATAGCCTTCGACTACTAGCGAGTCATCGCCAGCGGCTCGAACTTCTGCCGTTCTTAATTCGACGTTTTCGCCGTATTGGTTGCGCAGTTCTTCCGTGCGCTTATCTTCTTTATTCTCCATTACTTTCTGTTTCTGATACTTTATCTGAATACGCGCCAAGCCTATCCAAAGCGATCGAATTTATTTGAACCGTGTGCGTATTTCCGCCATCGGTATCGTTCATGCCTTCCTTTTCGCGTACTTCGTTAATACTTAACACGCCGTTATTTAGCATCTTGGTGTAAAAATCTGCGCGGCTTTGCATATCGCCACGGTACAAATCGTTCAGATTAAACTTGCTGTAAATCTGTGGGCGCTCCCGCGATTGGATCAACTTGCGGTCAATTTCTTGTTCGATGCGCTTCGCCCATGGTGCAATCGTGTGCCGTGCGAATTGCAGATTCTGCTGCTCGACGTTGTTATAAGTCGTTTGGCTTTCGAGCTGTACCAACGTAGGCGGCACGCTAAAAATGCGGCAAATTTCTTCCGCTTGGAATTTACGCGTTTCGATAAATTGCGCCTCGTCCGGCGTAATCGTAATGCGCGAATATTTAAAGCCAAACGGTAGCAACTTCGTGCCGGCTTGCTGTGCGGCCTTGTTCCAACTGCCCTGTATAATATCCATCTGCTCCTTTTTCAAAGGCTGATCGCTCGATAGTATACCCGTCATTTGGCCGCCGCTTCCAAAATACTCTGCGCCAAAATCCTCGGCTGCTTTGGCTAAACCTAGATTTTCGCGATGCAAGCGAATTGGTGATTTCCTTTGAAGGTTGCAAATTTCTAGCATATTCTCGGCCTGAACTATGCCCACGTTGCGCACGCTATACACTAATTGCCCGTTCACGTTCTTGCGATCTACGTCGTAAAAGTCTAAGCATATTAGGCTGGTAACGTATCCGCGCGTATCGCGTTCAATAAGTGCGTAACCTACGCCGTTTAATATGGCGTTGCTGATTACCGTCTCCCAGAAATCAAAAGCCGTTTGGTACTCGTTCGGCTTGTATTTGATAACGTCGTAAGCTGGGTGAACGTTTGCCGGCTCAATTTCGCGGCCTATGCGCTCATATATCTCTAAATCTAAGCTGGCGAGCGTACTGGCAATTTTGTAAACACAGGCGTAAACGGTCGAAATCGTGAGCGCCGTATTTTCATTTATATTGGCTCCGCTTACGGTCGTGCCGTAAATACCTAAGTCAGCCGCTAAGGTTTGTGAATCGAATTTGCCCACGCGGTACCGAAAGAGCGCGTTAAATCTGTCGCGAAGTGTTGCCATATGGGTTGCAATTTACTAAAGGGAAATTATATCGAAATTCTGTTCTATCTCTTGCGGCGTTTTCATGTGTTCGCCGATGCCCATGACCATTGCAACGATTGGATCAATTTTACCGCCGCTTTTTTGCTTGTCGGCTTTGATATTTCCGGCCGGATCCATTTTTAATTCGACGTTTCCAAGCGCCCAACGTAGTACCGGATCGCCGTTATGCCATATTTTGCCCGTTCTTGTAAGCACCTCGAGCTGTTTCGTAGGGCTTGACATACTTACAAAACCTTGACCGAACGGCGTTAAAGGCACCCCGTCGTCAACCAAATCTATGGCGATTTGCGTGCTGTTATAGCGGTCGAATGCGATTTTTTGCACCTCAAAACGATGCATAAGGCTGGAATTTTCTATTACTTGGCCTTCTGGCCGGTTCATTACGCCGCTTACAAGCCTGCGAATACTGGCGTAATCGGTCACATTTCCGTCTGTAATATAGACGTTTGGAAGATCCAAAAAAGTGCGGTAAATATGCGAAGGATCGCGGTCTAAAGTAGCTTCAACCGTGTCTTTTGGTAGCCAATAATAGCCGCGAACGTGATAACCGCCGTTTTCAGGGTACACCATTACCAGCGCCGTCATATCCGAAACGCTCGCAAGGTCCAAACCGCCAAAGCACGCGCGCCCTTCTAAATCGGTTTCGCGCTTGTTTTGCATCCAAATTTCGTCCTGTATCCACGTTTTCGACGCGGTAACCCATTGATTTAGGTGCTTTGTTTTAAATTCTACCTCTCGCGATCCGCCTAAATTAATTGCCTGCTGCAATTGGCTGTCCAGTTGTTGCGGCCTTAGCGCCGTACCTAAAGACGGGTTTGCTTTTATCCATGTGCTGGAATCGGTCCAGTCATCGTCTTCATCCAGCTCATAAATAACAGCGAATTGCGCATCGTCTTGCTTTACTCCGTCGAGGATTTCCTTGCACGTTTTTTGCATTTCGTAGCATGGCGATTCGCGGTTAAATCCTGCCGTCGTAATTGTCAAATGTAACGGGTTACGGCGTGCCTGCATACCGGATCGCAAAACGTTAGCAACGCCATCGGTTGCGTGCGCGTGGTATTCGTCGATGCCTGCAAAATGTATATTTAGACCGTCGAGCGTATCGCGGTCGCTGCTTAGGTACGTACACCGCGCCGAAAGCGTGGGCGCTTTTATGTCGTGTTTTCCGGCTTTCAGGTGTTTTCTGAGCGCCGGCGAAATCGAAACCATCCTTTGCGCTTCGTCGAATCCGATTTTTGCTTGATCTTTCTTGGTTGCTGCAAAATAAACCTCAGCAGCTTTTTCTTGATCAAAGAAAAGAGCAGCGAGCGCAGCGCCCGCCATGAGAGTCGTTTTACCATTCTTGCGAGCAACCGTAATATAAGCATAGTTAAAGCGTCTTGTATTATCCTCACGAAACCACCCGTAAAGATTCCACAAGATAAACTTTTGCCAAGGAAGGGGNTCGAACGGCTGGCCGTCCCACTCTCCGACGGTGTGACGAATAGCGCGCTGAAAAAATTGAATATAGGCCGCTGCCGTCTTTGGTCTAAACTCTAAGCCGCGTTCCTCGGCTGTGTCTAAATCGGTAAGATACCGCTGGCACGCTTTTATCGTGTATTTGCTTGCCGGCTGTGTTCCGTGGACTACATCAAGCGCGTACCTATGCGCCTCGCTTTCATGCATCTTTGAACTTTAGCAGGTTTTCTAGTTCGTCATCTATTTCCACATCGACTTCGATACGCTTTCGCGCTGCTGGAGTCATCCCCAATTCTTTGAGCACTACCAAATACTTGGATCGCGATTCNACAAGCATCTGATGTTCGGGCCGGTGCTTTGTCATCGTGCCTCCGTCGCGGTTATGGAATTCGTAGGTNTAGCCTTTTTCATCGATAATCTCCTGAAGCTCACGCACCTCGACCGTTAAGCATGCCGCCATCTTTAATAGGTCTTCGTCAAGCTCTGCGATGTGTCGCGCGCTGCGCAAACTTTTTTTTATACGCTCGTATTCTATCTTTTGCTTTGCTGTTAGTTCGTCCATGCTTCAAAGGTAATCGCCAAAACCGGAAAAACGATAACTAATATTTTCCCCATCTGACTACGGCGATGCTGGAGGAATGCGGGTTTTTTTTTGCGCATGGCTACCCCCCGTGCGCCTCTCGGCCACTCTTTGCAGCGTGACAGCGCGTGCATAGGCTCTGCCAGTTGCTAGAATCAAAGAATTCGGCCCCCTGACGTACTGGAATTATGTGATCTACGACGCTTGCCGGCCATCCGCACGCATTGCATTCAGGGTTGGTCTTAATAAATGCGAGACGTGACCGCCTCCACTCCTGCGACCAGTAGCGTATGTCCTGCGGCCTGTCGCGCTTGCGTCCTTTGCGCCGTGGATCCGGCGTTTGCTTTCGTGGTATCGTTGGCATTAGCTTCGATAGTAACCGTGGTGCTTGGTCATNTGGTATAGCTCGAAGGTAATTGCTTGGTACTTATCCTTCAGATGCCCTTTGTTATTCCAGTCCTCATACAATAGCGCCCACCTCTCTGCCCTTAGCTTATCATACTTCTCGCGCTGGTCTGTCGTGAGGTAGTACCTTCTTGACCTTACTGTATTGCATTGCTCGTTCTTGGTAGTGCCTGTATATATGTTCCAGCTCTGCCGTCGTAAACTTTCGAGGTTCGTTCGCTCGTCGCATAATCTCTTCAGCTCNTCCNCGCTGCTCACGGTCGAGATTGCGGCCAAATATCCACTGTTCTCCCTGTTTGAAAATATTGCAGGCAGCGCACTGAGGTCGGACATTGTTAAGGTCATAGCGCGTGGCGTTGTGTCGTCTGCTTGCGAAGTGGCCGGCCTGTATGCGGCTGGCGTGGTGTGTCCTGCTACAGGTATAGCACGTACAGTTTCCGTCTGCGTCTGCTGCTGACCAGCGTACGTACTTACTGAACCATTCATCTGCTTTCTTCTTTGCTTTTGCATGGGTTAATGTTTTGGGTTTCTTGGGTTGTTTGTTTAGTTGCTTGCTTGCTTTACTGTCCGTCTTGGTACTGCGTTTCTTTGGCATGGTCCAAGATAACGGCCTTTATCTTTTCTGCCAATTGCCGGCGTTCTTCTTCGTTGCTTTTGTACTCTGGGTAGTTGCGTGCTTTGCGTCCGTTCGCCTGTATGCGCGCTTCATATTTCTCGCGGTTTGCGCTGTAATGATCATCACAAAAAGCCCAAAAACGCCGCGTATGGTCTTCAACGTCTTCATCGTATGGCACGGCCCCGCCATTGGCAAGAAATAGCTCTTTTTCTCGCGGATGCGGTCTATATCGTAACATAGCTTCATTGCCGTAAACTTCGTTTATCGTGTATCTGCGCCCGTCGATTAGGTCGAGCCAGAAGCGTTCTAAGTTTGTCATAATCCGCAATGTCCTGAGTCGCAATCACTGAAGTCGTCAAAACTCAATGTGTGCTGCAATTTGTGTTTCTTAATATCATCGTACGTCATATCACTCCTCCATTGCCCCTTCTTCTCTTTTCTTTCTTGGCTTGAAAACCACTCCATCTTTTCAGGGTGTTTGTCAAACATCGTGCGCAATAACAGCGGGTTTCTGTGAAAACACCCTACGCAATTATTCCTCTGTGCAAATCTTACGGGTTTGTCTTTCCAAAACTCAACAACGCGGTCTCTATGCACGCCGTCCTCGATCATTGGAAAGCTCGGACGTTGCCAAGGTGTATCAGCCCATTTGTTACGGCCTGAAGAATGTTTCCCTATAACGTCTTTAAACTCAAGAAATCCCTCTTCGTTTAACCTTTCATTCATTCTAACTGCGCGACGCTCTTCTCCTGCTCTGAATCCGATTTGCATAATTACCGGATCTATTTTTTTTGATTTCCACCAACGATGCATAGGCCGAAGTTTCATCTCTACGGTGCAGTATCTGTGAAGTTTATTTGGTAGCCACCCGCCTTTTTTTTCTGCTACGAAATCAAATGTTTCACCTGTAACCCAATCAATGCGCTGGCCTAGATATTGCTCAAGGTCAAACATTGTGTGCAGGATCGTATCGTCTTCTGCCGTGGCTATAAACTCCTTTCCAATTCGATCGCTTACCGCTTGAACTAGTTTTGCATCCTTTGGAGTGCATTTACGATCTTCTATGCATACCAAAGCAAAAACGAGGTAATCGCTTGGGTAATTTGCCGCAATGTATGCCGACGATTGGCCGCCGCTTACGCTTGTTACTGTTTTCATTTGCTTTGCTTTTGTCGGTTGCGCATTTCTTCGCGCTCGGTGTACGTTAGTCGGTCTTCGCCTTTTAACCAATCGACTTTGTTGACGCGGGCAGCAATGGGATTGTAAGCCGTTCCAAATTCCGGCGTTATGTACCTCAGCGCCTCGGCGGTTTGGCGTTCGTATTCGTGGCGCTCGTTATCGCGGATCGTTTGCACTACCGGCGCTTTAAGTTCTTCGTACTTGCGGAAGCATTCCACGAATTGCGCCAGCTTTAGGCGCTCATAATACGGCCCAAATGCCTCTTTTGCCATCATATAACAAGCTAACCGCCAATCCGATAACGTAAAACACGGATATGTTTTTAGCAGCTCGTTAATCGTAATTTCGATATGTTCGGGCGTGCTTAAGGTTTTGTTTGCGTCGATAAATTTGACGGTTCGCGCAATCATAGCAACGAGAGCGGCACGCGTGGCCGTTTCTTCCTGTTTAAGTGCTGTTTTTACGTTGGTGCATTTAAAGCACGTTTCCACGGTCAGTTGTGATGCGTCCAGTTCTTGCAAACTCTGCAAACTTCTCGCGGTTGCTATCGCTTTGAAGGTCTGCCGCTCTGCCGGCGTTAGCTCTGCCATTTTTGGACTCGCCAAATACCAATCCTTTCCAACCGTTTGCAATTGCTCTGTGGATGGCGTTAATGGCTTCTGTTTCTTCGGTGTGTTCATTTTGTAGTTTGATAAGTGCCCTTTGTTCGCTTTGGGCTGATTTGTATTTGAAGCGGTGATCTGTGCGCTTGTATTCTTTCCATTCGTTCCATGCCTCGCTAAATTTTTCGGTTTGAAACGGCAAAACTATTTCCGTGATTTTAGGGCTTTTCCCCTTTGTAGTAGTAATTGACTTAGTAGATTGACTTAGTAGTGTATTAGTATGTGGTACGTTTATACCACCCTTGTGGTACGATTCTACCACCCCCCTGTTACGTTTGCACCACCCTAGTGTTCTATTTGTACCACCCTGTTCGTTTTGTACCACCCCCCTCTTTAAGTAACCTAATTCGATGAGGTGATAGATGTACTTTCGTGCGGTCTGTTCGCTCACTTGCAGCAGGTCGGCAAAGTGCTTATTCGTGGCATAGCATTTTTTCTTTTGTTCGTTGAAGCTGGCCACCTCAGCAAGTAAAACCCGTTCGTTAGGGTTTAGCTCGCTGATGTGCCATATTTCTAAAGGGACAAACACGCCTTTACGATTCATTACCACGGTATTTATCCAATTCCGGCATTTTTCTGAGATCCGATATTAATATTTTTAAGGAATCGCCTCTTTCAATAAAGCCATCGAAATCTTTTTTGCCCTTAACTGAATACCACATCTTTTGCTTCATCTCGCTTTTTGTGATCCAACCAACTAGCCAACAACCGTGCAGAAATTTACCGCGCTCGCATTGCGCTGACGCAAATAAATAAAGATCGCAAAGTTGATCGCTGTTTGCGCACGCTACGCGCGCCGTGTAGGTACTCAATGGCGCTACATTTCTAAAGGTGGTTTTGATTTCTACCCGCAAACCGTTGTACAGCAAATCATAATCAAAAGCATCTATATTTTCAGAACCTGTTAGATACTTATGCGCAGCAACTTGGCCAACGTATCCGGCCAGCCTTCTAAGTGGGTCATTTCCACTATAATTGCCGCGCATTTCAACGGGTAATTCTTGACTCATGGCATACGCTTTTTTCATCTCACCGTACGTCAATTCTTGCCAGATCATTGTTTTTGGTTTTGCTTATCTGATCAATTGACTCGCCAACCGCGTCGAATAAATCCAAGGGGTTTACCTCTTTCATTTGCACGATTTTAGCGCTGTGCCTCAGTATGCCGGTAGGATTTGCGTAAATGTAGTTTTCTACGGTCCTACGCGAAACGTCGAGCGATTCGGCGCAATGGTCTAAGCTATCGAAGTGCTGTTGTAGAAATTGCTTCAGGTTCTGCATAGTA
>JGI20156J14371_10003281_pt1 | contig 12157 bp, 8 predicted proteins | sample COG_06_FD_14371 | JGI IMG/M metagenome (IMG submission 14371)
TCCAATTTACCTCCTGAACCTGTCAGCATTGTACGACTCGTATCTACTGCTACATGTGAAGCATCTGAGCGGTTAAAAAGATGGGTAATATCAGATTGGGTAGCAGTAATGGCTTCTTTAGATCCCTGAACATTGCTAGCTACAAAATTTCCTGTGAGATAGTATTTCCTATCCTGCCAATTGTGCTTAAAATCTACACCTCCTGAATAGGCTGCCTCTCGTAAATATTGAAAATTGGCTCCCAAATCCCGATGGGTGGCTGTGATCATGGCACCGACATAAGACATCCTATTATTAAAATCTTTTTGTGCACGTCCCACCAAGTAATTGGTCATGGGCTCAACCCGTTGTTTAGATTCCTCGCCATTGTCAATGATTTTGGCAAACATGTTATCCGTGACCGTCTCTAATAATCCCAAAGACCATCCGTTTTTGGTTTTTCCAGAAAGCCTTGCCGCTCCTAAAATAACCGTATTATTAGGTTGATCTACATAGGCACCCGCAGCCACTGACGCGGATCCCTGAGGATTTCTTCCTATCCGCCTACTGTAAAATAAATTATCGGAACCATTGGCAAATTGGAAATCGAAAATATTTTTGTTTTCTACAAAAAAGGGACGCCTTTCCTTAAAAAATATTTGAAATCCATCTAAGGCAATGGCTCCTGGATCTGCTTCCACCTGACCAAAATCTGGATTGACAGTCAAATCAAGAGTCAAATCGTTGGTTACTCCAATTTTAGCATCAATACCTACATTAAAACCTAAGTCTTTTCCTTCCCTAAATGGATTGCCCGCCTCACCTGCATAGGTATCATATTGAGCAACCACAAAAGGTTGTATTTCCAACTGATGCTGGCTCTTTAAGTGCTTAAGTCCTTTAAGCGTTCCTGATTCACTGATCCAACCCGCACTGTTTTGTGGGATCCGATCCCATACTGACCTTTCTTGTTCTCTAAATAAATTTCTTGCTACTTGCAATCCCCATAATTGCTCCGCTGATTTTCCAAATTTCAATTGGCTGAACGGGATTTTCATTTCTGCGTTCCATCCTTCTTGGTCAACAGTAGTGGCGACATACCAAATAGGATTCCAACTGTCATCATCATTATTACCATTTTCTGTAGCAAAGGCATCCCCCTTTACGCCAGATGCACTCACGGTAAAAACAAAAGCCGTTCTTTTGTCAAAATAACTATCAAAAGCAATGGCTACCCAATCCCCCTGCGTATTGTCTCTTCTGGACAGCCGTTTTACAATCTGATCCGGTAAAGAATCCAAGCATTGGATGGCGACGTACAAAAAATTATCGTCATAAACCAACTTAAATTGAGTGGATTGGGCAGGAGCTGTATTCTCATCAGGGCCTGCCTCGACAAAATTCCCTTCCCAAGCAACTTTATCCCAAAGCGGTTCATTGAATCGACCGTCAATTTCTGGGACTTCTGTTCCCTTTATGGCATGGGTAACATAGCTTCTTTTATCCTGAACGACCTCTTGTGCAGCAACCGTAAATACTGGAAAAAATATACTAAATAATACTACTTTTTGAATCTTCTTCATTTCAATCCCCTCCTTAACTGTATGACTGAACGAAATGAAACAAAAAAGGTTACCTAAAGTTCAACAATTTTAAATGATCATGAACCCCTTTTATTTCTCATAAAATTAAAAGCATCACATTCCATATGATTTAATATGATCATATTAAACCCTATCCTTCTCATTTATCACATCTCCCAACCCGATCTGTAGACCCTCCCGACAAATTGATTGGCCTCCTCTAGNTTGGTGATNCGNGTGTTTTCTCCATCCCAAATCAATTTTTTACGTGCATAGAAAGACATTTTTCCTTCCGCATTTTCTCGTCGAAGCATATAACTTCGGATGGCCAAATTCCCCATTAATACGGTCTCGGTCATGGGTCCTGCATAATCAAAAGAGGAAGTCAGGGCTTGATGCTCACTGCTTTGATAACCTGCCTTACAAGCCTCTACCCATTTGCGCTGATGCCCGTATTCCGGCTCATCGCTCGGTGCTAACTCTGGACCAAATTCAGTCGTGCCATCGTTTAAATAAAGTTTGGGCATCAATGGTGAGCTGTCATTAATATTGGTAGAGATGATGCCTTTTTCTCCAATCATCAAAACGCCATTTGCGCTTCCGGGGCCCCCAATATCATGATTGGCAGGAATGATTTCTGGATGTGATGGCCTGATACCCCCATCACTCCAAGTCATTTCAATCGGTGATTTACTCTTCGCTGTTGCATCAAAATGCAACGTAGTAAAAGATGAAGGTGGACATCCTTCAGGAAAGTAATCTGGCGTCCACATACGAGAATAAACCGTTCCGACGCTGCACTCGGCATCCTTGGGATATTTCAACCCCAGTGTTCTGTAGGGAATATCTATCAAATGACACCCCACATCTCCCAAGGCCCCGGTACCATAATCCCACCAACCCCTCCAATTGAATGGATGCATGTTAGGTGTGTAAGGTTTATCCGGTGCAGGACCGAGCCATAAATCCCAATTCAAATCTGCAGGCTTGGCTGAAGGATCTGCCGCAGGCATTTTTATCCCTTGAGGCCATACCGGACGATTGGTCCAAATTTGGACTTTTGAAATCTTGCCTATGACGTCCGAATCCACCCAACCCTGAACGGTCTGTAACAAGGGATTAGATCCTCCTTGATTACCCATTTGAGTAACCACTTTTTGTTTTCTGGCCATTTCGGTCAGTATACGGGCTTCTCTTATGTTATGCGTAATTGGTTTTTGAACATATACATGTTTGCCGCGCTCCATGGCATAAATAGCGGCCACACCATGGACGTGATCAGGTGTAGAAATCGTGACGGCATCTAGGTCTTTTTCCTTGTCTAACATCTCCCTAAAGTCAGCATAACGTTTGGCTTTTGGAAATTTTTTGGCCGTTGCTGCTGCACTTCCAGAAAAATCTACATCACACAAAGCACCCACTCTTGCATTGCCATTACGAGATGCATTTGAAATATCACTCGCCCCTTTACCTCCCGATCCAATCGCCGCAATATTGAGTTGGTCGCTGGGTGCTGTGAAGCCCTTACCACCCAAAACATGGCGAGGAAGGATGGTAATGGCGGATAAGGCCAGACCACTTTTAACAAAAGATCTTCTGGACTTCAACTTAACGTTCTTTCTTTTCATAATATTTCTTTTTCTCAATTTCAAGATAAGAAATAAATTAGTTGTAAAAAAAACAAATAAGAATCGTATGAATTAAAAGTTCATTATTTGACGGCAAGACCTTTTAAAAAATTAACTTTTCATTTTCCATTCTGGATAGGTTCGGTATCGGGCATCATTTTATTCAATACGAAATACACAGGACAGAATTTAGTAAAAGGACTTACGATTTGCAGTCCAGCCACCGCTATGGCGATCCAGCCAAAACTTAAATTAATATAATTGGCCAATAAAACACTGCTGAGATAGAGAATCCCAACTATTCCGTCGTGTAACCTGATTTTTGATCTATTTTTATCCATGATTATTGTTGATTAGTTCAAAACAATAATAATCAACATTATTGTATAAATTTTGCATCATATGTTACATAGCAGTCATTAAATTAAAATAATTTTACCTCTTCCTAGGATAATCACTTTTTCTTGTTCCATTTTTTTCAAAACTCTAGAAATCACCACTCTTGTCGTACCAAATTCATTTGCAATGACTTGATGGGTAATGGGTATTTCATTGGTATTTAAGATGCTGCACTTATTTTTAAAAAAGGCTTTCAAACGACCTTCAATTTTAATTAAACTAGCTTCTTTTAATTTATCCAAAAGAATTTCATAGTTATGAATATATGTTTTCACTACAAACTTCTGCCAAGAGGGGTACTTAAATTGCCAACTGTTCATGATTTCTCGGGGGATCAATAGCAGTGATGAATCTAATTCTGCCACTGCAAAAACCTTGCTTTTATGATCTGAAAAAATGGTGAAATAGGAAAACATGCAAGCTTCTTTTTCCTTGATATAGTACAAGGTCATTTCTCGATCTTTTTCATAATCCTTATGAAAAACCCTAATAGACCCTTTCATCAGGAAGGGAATATGATTCATTGCATCACCCTCCTTTACAATCGAAGTCCCCTTGAAAACGCTTATTTCTTGGGCATGCGCTGCTATTTCTTCTAGGAGTGGTTGCTCTAGGGGTAAGTCAACTAAATTTGTCATGAACCTGTTTTTTTATTATTTTAAATGTACAAACCATTAAACCTCAACTAAAGAATTAAAAAATTAACGTTGATCAATAAAAAAAAGTTAGGGCATTCTTTTCAAGAATAAAAAAACTTTAGACCTTAAGCAAATAATAGTAAAACTATTTATGCTAAAACAATACTTCAGCTGAATCTCTCAACCCTGAGGGATATACTCTATTTTTCATTCCTTTTTTCGAGCTCATCGTGGGTATAAATGCTCGATCTCTCATTCATTAAATTCACTAGTTTTAATAGGTTAAATGATAAAGTGCTTATCTTAAGTCATCATGCGTATTTTAATTTATTCTTTCTTTTTTTTCATTTGTATCCTTCAGTTGTTTTCTCAAAAACATTCGGAATTTAGTGGGCAAATATTATTTGAGAATGGTCAGGAAGATTATGCCTGCTATCGGATACCTGCCATCGTGCAGTTAAAAAATGGAAAAATTCTATCCTTCGTAGAAGGACGTGTGAATGGATGTGATGATTTTGGAGATGTGGATATTGTGATGAAGCATAGTGATGATGGTGGATTGAACTGGTCCAAGCAAAAAATACTCATCAATAATAGATCATCACAAGCAGGTAATCCTGCCCCTGTCGTAGACTATCATGATCCACTCTTCCCCTCAGGTAGAATTTTCTTGTTTTTCAATACGGGCACCCAATCAGAACAAGATGTAAGAAACGGAAATGGAGACAGAGGAGTTTGGTTGATCACTTCTGAAGATTTTGGTAGCAATTGGTCGCCGCCAAAAGAAATTACACGACAGGTTCATTTTAATAAACATTCACCCCACCCTGAGAAAGATTGGCGCACCCATGCCAATACACCAGGGCATGCAATTCAGTTTAATGAAGGGGTATTTAAGGGCCGAATTTATGTGCCAGCCAACCACTCGACAGGAAACCCTCAATCCGGATTTAACGAGTATAACGCCTATGGCTATTTCAGTGATGATCATGGGAAAAGTTGGCAAGTGAGCGAAGAGGTTCCCATTGCCTCCTCAAATGAAGCCATAGGGGCAATTCTTCCAAATGGAGAATTAATGCTGAATATCCGTCAACAAAGTGGAACTACTAAAGAACGGCTGATCGCAAGAAGTAAAAATGGGGGTCAAAGCTGGGACAGCATCTATTTCGATCCTGAATTAATTACCCCAGTTTGCCAATCAAGTTTGTTCTTATTTGAAAATACCGCACATACCTTACTCCTTTATAGTGGACCAAATAGTACAGAAGAAAGGGTTCGTATGACCGTTAAGGGAAGCCAGAACAATGGAGCTACCTGGCCCATAAAAAAAGAAATTTACCCGGGAATCTCTGCCTATTCTGACCTTACTCAAATCAATGAATCACAAATAGGGCTTCTTTTCGAAAAAGAAAATAAAACGATCAATTTTGTGCTTTTTTCAATAGATTGGCTCCTGAATTAGAAATATATGCAAAGTGAAAAGACCCTGATCCTAAGATTAAAATAGTGAATAATGATCCTCTCCTCTTGAGATAAGATTACCTGTTGTTTTAACCCTTTCTATAAAATATCATCCATAATTGTATAAAATAATGACGCAACCTCATCTGACACCATCTAAAGCCTCTAGTGTTTCTGGGGCAGAAATTTCTTGGTTTGCCCCGATTTGCGATGGTGATGATGATTTTTTAGGCACTCGAAATGATAGATATAAAAGCAACTGGGAAAATACCGCAGCCATTGTTCGACAAGCAGATGTCTTAGGATATCGTAATATTTTATGCCCCTCCTCCTATCAGGTAGGTCAAGATACTTTGAGTTTTGCAGCAGCCATCGCCCCGCAAACCCAACAAATCAACTTATTGACAGCCATCAGATGTGGTGAAGTTCACCCTCCGATGCTCGCACGAGCCATTGCTACCCTTGATCACATGCTGCAAGGTCGTTTGACCTTAAATATCATTTCCTCTAATCTCCCCGGAACTGAGCTAAATTCAGAAGCACGTTATCAGCGCTCAAGAGAAGTCATCACCATCTTAAAACAAGCCTGGAATGAAGATTTTATTGATTTTCATGGTGATTTTTATGACTTACACCTTCCTACTGCCCCCGTCAAGCCTTATCAACAGAATGGTGGACCCATGCTTTATTTTGGGGGGTATTCTCCTGCAGGTATAGATCTTTGTGCCCAGCACTGTGACGTCTATCTTATGTGGCCTGAGACAAGGGAAAAACTTAAAGCACAAATGGAAACCCTCTCAGCCAAAGCGGCTGCCTATCATCGGACATTGGATTTCGGACTTCGAGTCCATGTTATCGTACGAGAAACTGAAGAAGAGGCACGGCAATATGCTGATCAATTGATATCCAAGCTAGATATCCAAAAAGGAACTGAAATTAAGGAAAGAGCGCAAGACGCCAAATCTTTGGGAGTATCCAAACAAAGCGAAATGCGAGCCGCTGCTGGGGCAGATCATTTCGTTGAACCCCATTTGTGGACAGGAATTGGACTCGCAAGATCAGGTTGTGGAGCCGCTCTGGTAGGAAATCCCCAACAAGTTCTTGGTAAAATTAATGACTATATGAGTATGGGTATACGCTCCTTCATCTTTTCTGGTTACCCACATCATCAAGAAGCCCAATATTTTGCAAAATGGGTACTGCCACATTTAAAAACCATCTCTCTGCCCAGGGTATATGGAAGAATTCCCCAAGATCCTCCAAACACACCTTTAGGTAAAGGACCCAGATTCTAATATTATGTTAGATTTTATTATTGTATTATGCTATTTCGCTTTGATTTTGATCGTGGCTTTAAGCGGTTCAAAAAATAAAACAGTAGATGCCGATGCTTATTTTTTAAGTTCTAGAAATTTAAGATGGCCCTCCATTGCCATCTCTACCATCGCAACCAATGTACAAGGTTATCAGTTTTTGGGCATGATGGGCTCGGCTTATCTCTATGGTTTAGCTCAGGCGAATTTGGAAATCAACGCCATTCAAGGTCTTTTGATTGCCGCATTCGTCTTTATTCCGATGTTTTTAAAACACAGAATTACTACCGTTACCGAATTCATCACTATGCGCCTTGGTAAACGCGCTGGATTGTTTTATTCGATAGCTAACCTAAGTTTATTTTCTACCATTACTTTGGGTGCTGCCTTATTTTGGGGTGCTTACGCTGCCGATCAAGTATTTGGAGAACAACTTGCCGTGCTGCATGAGGACCGCATGATGCGCATTGCTCTCTTAATAGTGATTTTGGGTTCTTTTCGGCCATATATACTTATCTAGGGGGTCTAAATGCAGTAGTCAAAACAGACATCATTCAGTTCATCATTCTATTATTTGGTGGCTTGTTTGTACTGATCGTAAGCGTTCGCGCACTGGGTGGCTGGGAGGAGCTATATGTACAAACGAGTCATCGGATGCACCTACATTTACCTGCCGATCATCCGACCCTGCCTTGGACCCATCTATTTGGCTTATTCTTTTTAAATATTAATTATTGGTGTGCGAATCAAACTATCATACAGCGTTCACTGGCTGCCAAAAATCTAAAAGAGGCACAAAAAGGATTATTGGTCGGCGGGGTATTGAAATACCTCATGGCGCTCATTATAGTGGTCCCCGGTATTGCCCTATATGGCATCTTAGGTGAGGGCCTGAGTGATCCAGATATGTCATTCCCTTATTTGGTCAATCGCTATGTGCCTATAGGACTCCGAGGTATCATCCTTTGCGGTCTATTTGCTTCATTAATGAGTACGGTAGATTCAACTTTTCATTCGATTGCTACCTTATGGTCGGTCGACATCTATTCAAATTATATTAATAAAACCCCTTCGGATTATCAAAAAATTCGTGCGGGGCGGCAGGCTATTATTTTCAGCTTAATCAGCTCACTTACCATGGGCATGATATTGCTCTATCTGAAATTTGAGAATCCAAGTGCTGCCTTTACCCATACATTAAATAATCTTAGATACTATATCAATTGTGGAATTACCGTGATGATTTGTGCGGCTGCATTATTACTTGTCCCAAATAAAAAAAAGGTCTTGTTGGCTTTTTTAATTACCCTCCCTTTAAATTTATTACTGCAATATTTACTCCCTGACATGAATTATTTTGTGCGGGCATTTTGGGTTATTTTTATCAGTTTATTGATCGCAACTGAAGGGAAAATCAGTAACTTTTCATCTTATAAAGTCTTATTTCAGTCCAGTTCCAACTCATTGAGTAGGCTTGGCTGGACCCTATTGGGCAGTCTTGTTTTAATCCACTTCCTTTTTCATTGAGGATCGCGCTGTACTTCGGGCATTTAACTTTATTAATAAACTACAATGTAATACTTTAGTGAGATGAACGAAAGGTTAAAAAAAGACTTAGATGAGATGGCAAGCATCCTCGATGAGGTAAAAAATACAAGGACTCTCATATCTGGATCATTTACAGCATCGTCCTACCTCAAATACACATAAAATAAGCCCTGACACGAAGCTTCCGATAGATGGGTGGGGCACTCAAAATACACTCAAATACTTCAATGAAACCTTTGAGAAAATCATGGTTTCTTCTTCGGGTCCCAAATATTGGGGCTTTGTCACTGGAGGCACGACTCCGGCATCCATTGCCGGTGATTGGCTCACCACCATTTACGACCAAAATGCCTTTAAGGCCAGTGGTCAAGGAGATGTTTCTGCCCATATTGAAATGGAAACCATCCGATTACTCCTTGAGTTATTTAATTTACCTAAAAACTTATCAGGGGGTTTCGTCTCAGGAGCAACCATGTCTAATGTGACTTGCTTGGCTGCTGCAAGACAGTGGATAGGTAAACAGCAAGGGAAAGATTATGCCAAAGAAGGTATCAGTGGACCCATTCATGTTTTGGCTGCCCTACCGCATTCATCTGTTTTAAAGGCCCTGTCTTTATTGGGATTAGGTAGTGTCAATATTACGACCATTAAAACGAATCATGGTCATCGGGAATCTATGGATTTGCAAGATTTTGAAAAACAAATCCTCCATTTATCTGGTGCTCCATTTATTTTAATTTCCAGTGCTGGTACCGTAAATACAGCCGACTTTGATGACTTTGAAGGCATCGCCCAACTCAAGAAAAAATTTAATTTTTGGTGGCATATAGATGCGGCATTTGGAGGCTTTGCTTCCTGTAGCAAAAGTCATCGACATTTGGTTGATGGTTGGGATCAAGCAGATAGTTTCACCATCGATTGCCACAAATGGCTCAACGTCCCCTATGAAAATGCAATTTTTTTTATAAAAGAATCACATAAAATTTTTCAGATTGAAACCTTCCAAAACTCAAATGCTCCTTATTTAGAAAATCAATTAGGTGCTGTGGATTATTTAAATCTTTTGCCCGAAAACTCAAGACGATTGAAAGCGCTGCCCGTATGGTTTGCCTTACTTGCTTACGGGAAGTCTGGCATCCAAGAAATGGTAGATGACAGCATTAAACATGCGCAATTTTTCGGAGACTGGATCGAGAAGCATACCCATTTTGAATTATTGGCCCCTATTCGACTTAATACGGTTTGCTTTACCCTAAACGACTACAGTGATGAGCGGGTCACTAGGTTTTTATCTGTGCTCAATGAGACGGGTAAGGTATTCATGTCTCCTACCTTTTACCTAGAAAAAAAAGGGATTCGCGCGGCTTTCGTTAATTGGCGAACGACTTCTGAGGACGTCTATTACGTTATGGAATTGATGCATAGTCTTATTAAAAAAGCGTAATCTTCGTATGATTGAACTTAATTGATTTTGCCACTCACAAAATTGTTCTTGCCCTCGTTAAATTAATTAACCAATTTAGTTGAATAAATTTTTTGACAAAAAGGCTCGAAATTATCGCCGCTAAAAGCATCATTAAACTCAATAGAATATAATATCCTTTAACTACATAAAAATGAAAACATCTATTTTAATCATTTGCTGTCTAATATTCACCTATGACCTACAGTCGCAAGTACTAGATTCAGTTTTTAATAATCTAAAATACAGAAGTATTGGTCCTTTCAGGGGCGGTCGTGCCAATGCAGGAATGGGTGTCATCGACGATCCTTTAACTTATTATATGGGTACTACCGGGGGGGGCGTCTGGAAGACTTCCGATGCGGGTCAGCATTGGATTAATTGTTCTGATGGGTTTTTCAAAATGGGCTCTGTCGGAGCTATTGCTGTCTCGGAAAGCCATACCAACGTCGTTTATGTAGGAATGGGTGAGCACGCACCCAGGGGGGTAATGACTTCCCACGGTGATGGCGTATACAAATCAACAGATGCTGGTAAAACCTGGACCCATATGGGACTCAAGGAGACGCAGCATATTTCACGCATAGTTGTTCACCCTCGAGACCCTAACATTTTGTGGGTAGCCGCGCAAGGAGCATTGAATGGTCCGAATGAGGATCGTGGTATTTTTAAATCAACGAATGGGGGTAAATCATGGACGCGCACCCTTTTTGTAAATAATTTGACGGGTGCCAGTGAATTATCCCTTGATTACCATAACCCTGATATATTGTATGCTGCCATGTGGGAGCATATGAGAACCCCTTGGCAAGTCATCAGTGGCGGTGAAGGCAGCGGATTATATAAATCTTCGGATGGTGGTGATACATGGAAAAAAATTCATCAAGGATTGCCCGAAGAGAAAGGAAAAATGGCAATTGCCGTATCTCGTGCCAACTCCGATTGGGTTTATGCCCTTATTGAAAGTGATTCTCAGCAAGAAAAAGGAGGCTTATTTGTTTCTAAAAATGCAGGTAAAAATTGGACCCGAATAAGTGGAGATCATCGTCTCTTACAGCGGGCTTGGTATTATATTGAGATCACATTGGATCCGAAGGATGAAAATGTCGTTTACGTGTTAAGTGCAGGTACCTATAGATCCATAAATGGAGGCAAGGATTGGGAAAGAATACGCAGTCATCACGGAGATTATCATGACCTTTGGATCAACCCTCTCAATAGTAAAAACATGCTCCTCACCAATGATGGAGGATCTGAAATTTCATTTGATAAGGGGGCGCATTGGTCCCGGATTGACAACATGCCGACGGCTCAATTTTATCGAGTCACTACTGATAATATGTTTCCCTACAATATTTATGGCGGTCAACAAGACAACTCTTCAGTCAAAATCGCGAGCATTGGTCTGGGATCTTCGGGTATTACTGAATCTGATTGGACCAGTTCTGCAGGCGGTGAGAGTGCTTTTTTGGCTTTTGATCCCGACAATCCTGTGAAGGTCATGGGTGGGAGTTATTTAGGATCTATTGAACTACTAGATACCAAAGCCAAAACCGGAACAAATGTTAAGATAGAGCCTAATTTATATTTGGGCCTCGCGGCTCGGGACATGAAGTATTTATTCAATTGGAATGCTCCCATAGTAAAGTCCAAACATGAGCCCAATACTTATTTTCATGGAGCCCAATATTTACTTAGAACTAGAGATGAGGGGATTTCTTGGAAGGTTATTTCACCGGACCTGACCGCCAATATAGATGCGAAGCAAGGCAAAGGAGGTGGACCTTATACCGTTGAAGCCGTCGGTGCAGAAAATTATGGTACATTGACTTATGTTGTAGAATCTAAACATGAAAAAGGAGTCATCTACACGGGTAGTAATGACGGAAGGGTTCATCTCACAAAAGACAATGGTATTACTTGGAACAATGTGACGCCAAAAGGATTGCCCGAAACATTAGTCAATGCCATTGAGGTTTCACCCCATGATCCCGGTACTGTATATTTAGCTACGACGCGCTATAAGTTTAATGACTATACGCCTGGTTTGTACAAGAGCACAAACTATGGAAAAACATGGAAACTCATCACTTCAGGAATCCCACAAGGGGCCTATACCAAGGTAGTGCGTGAAGACGAAAAACGT